>Ga0209194_1000592_pt1 | contig 27617 bp, 26 predicted proteins | sample COGITO_mtgs_1004_FD_184787 | JGI IMG/M metagenome (GOLD analysis project Ga0209194, IMG submission 184787) | Pelagic marine microbial communities from North Sea - COGITO_mtgs_100413 (SPAdes) (version 2) | ecosystem: Environmental > Aquatic > Marine > Epipelagic ...
CAGGACTGTACGAGTCGCAGGGTCGCTATGGAGAGGCCGAACCGTTGTATCTAGAAGCGCTCGAAATCTGTAAAGCGGAACTAGGAGATCGCCATCCCGCCACCGCCACCAGTCTGAATAATTTGGCAGGACTGTACGAGTCGCAGGGTCGCTATGGAGAGGCCGAACCGTTGTATCTAGAAGCGCTCGAAATCTGTAAAGCAGAACTGGGAGATCGCCATCCCGCCACCGCCACCAGTCTGAATAACTTGGCAGGGCTGTACAATTTGCAGGGCCGCTATGGAGAGGCCGAACCATTGTATCTAGAAGCGCTCGAAATCAGGAAAGCGGAACTGGGCGATCGCCATCCCGCCACCGCCAGCAGTCTGAATAACTTGGCAACACTGTACGAGTCACAGGGCCGCTATGGAGAGGCCGAACCGTTGTATTTAGAAGCGCTCGAAATCAGGAAAGCGGAACTGGGCGATTGCCATCCGGACACCGCCGCCAGTCTGTTTAATCTTGCAGTACTTTACTACCGAACCCAGCGATACCAACAGGCACTATCCTATATTCAACAAGCCTTAGAAATCTACGTCTTAATGCTAGGCTCCGAGCATCCAAACACTCAAACCGCTCACAGTTGGCTTCTACCTATTCAGCAGGCAGTCGATGATTCTGCATAAGGTCGTCCTGCTTTAATCAATGCCAGCCATCGCAGCCGTTTTCCCATAGATAGTGCTTGGTTTTCGAAGTCTCGACGATTTGCATCAGTCCACTCGCTTGCTATTTTCTCATTTCAAACTATCTTTAAAAGCGTCTACCAAACAGAAGATACTTGTCTGAGGAAAACCAATGAAGCGCCGATGGCTATCTATTGTCTTAGGGGTTTGTATGGCCGCAGCTACCTTGCTACTGTGTAACCTCCCCGCTAAGTCGCAAGCTGGCCACATTGCAAAGGGAACCGGCGGCGCGGTCGCTAGCGTAGACGCTCGAGCTAGCCAAATTGGAATTGAAACCCTCAGAGCAGGCGGAAATGCAGTCGATGCTGCGATCGCGACTGCTGCTGCTTTAGGCGTTGTTGAACCTTTCGCCTCGGGCATTGGCGGCGGGGGCTTTATGCTGATCTACCAGCCTGAGCAAAACACCGTTGTGACCCTAGATAGCCGAGAAGAAGCGCCTGCTGCTACCACACCCGATCTCTTCCGCGACCCAGAGAGTGAAACTGGCGAGCCTTTACCTTTTTTCCCCAACCGCATTAGCAGCGGACTCGCCGTTGGCGTACCGGGTACGCCCTTACACTGGGCAACCGCCGCAGAACGCTACGGAACCCAATCCCTTTCGAATTTGCTGCAACCTGCGATCGCTCTCGCTCGCCAAGGGTTTCTCGTACTCCCTACCTTCGCTAGTCAAATAGAACAGAACAAAGAGCGCTTCGCCGCTTTTTCCAGTACCCGATCTCTCTACTTACCTAACGGCCAACCGCCCAAAGTTGGTACTCAATTTCGCAATCTGGACCTAGCCAAAACCTATCAAATTATGGCCGATCGGGGCGTCAATGCCTTTTACCGGGGAGAGATTGGAGATGCGATCGCTCAAACTACTCAGGCCCCGCCCACCGTCGCCGATCCACCTTTCAAATCGTATCCTGGCCGTCTTACCCCCGCCGATTTAGACCGCTACGAAGTCCGCATTCGCCCGGCTGTAGAAAGCACCTATCGCGACTACCGCTTCTACGGGATGGGGCTTCCTAGCAGCGGCGGCACCACCGTCGCCCAAACGCTAAACCTGTTGGAACCTTACAACCTCGCCACGCTAGATCGCGCCCAGGCTCTGCACCTCCTCATCGAAGCCGAGCGCCTTGCCTTTGCCGATCGCAGTGCCTACATAGGCGATCCCGAATTTGTTGATGTACCCTCACCAGGACTCTTAAACAAAGCCTATGGGCAGGATCGCCCCCTCGCGCCCGCGCCGCCAACCAACGAAGCTAGCTATGTCGCACTCCCTGGCAATCCGCTCCCCTACCAGCAAGATCCTAGCCCTAGCCTCACTAGCGCCGCCGTCGCCCAAGCTTCTAGCCCAGAAGGTCTTTCTACTACGCACCTTACCGTTGTCGATGCCAGCGGCATGATTGTCTCCTATACGCTTACGATCGAATCCACTGGCGGCACGGGCATAGTCGTTCCTGGCTATGGCTTTATCTTAAATAACGAACTTACCGACTTCGATACAGAAGTCCCCCATCCCAACGTGCCAGAACCTGGCAAGCGCCCCCGCAGCAGCATCGCGCCTACGATTGCCTTTGCCCCCGACGGCAGCATATTAGCCTTTGGCTCTCCTGGCGGATCCACCATCATTACCACCGTGCTAAATATTGCAACCAACTTGATTGACTTTGGCATGGATTTAGAAAATGCGATCGCGGCTCCAAGGCTCTCTCAGCGCAACAACGGCACCACCCAAGTTGACCTAGGCTTTGAGAATACGGAGCTAGGAAAACAGCTTTCTTCGCTCGGTCATCAGTTGAGCCCAACCGAAGAAATCGGAGCCGCTACTGGCCTTGTTATCAGCCCAGAAGGAGACATTACAGCCGTCGCGGAACCTGTGCGCAGAGGGGGCGGCAGCGCGATAACCTTGAAATAGATAGCAGAGAGAAACCTTAGGCTGCTGGCAAATATGATTGAGATATGGTTGAGGATTTAGAGGCTAAAACTGATAGCGCTGCTCGCCCACCCATAGGCTCACAGGCACGCTCTTACCTTTGTCGTCTACTTTTACATCCACTACAAACGCCTGATTTTCTAAGCTCTGTATATCTCTAATCTGCGAATTGATGTCATTCCGCTGAGACTCGGGCATGTAGTAAGTTTCCAGGCCGTACTCTATTTGCCATCCGTTATAGAGACCTTTCAAAGCGACCTGATTTTGAGGAAGATTTTGAGGGCGATCGCTACTGACGGCCACTGGCTTCCAAGCCGCAGGCACCTCGCCCTTCGCCTCAGCAGGGGCTTGCAGCGTAACATACACCGTCTTATTAGCGACCTGCTCCTCGCCCAGCGTACCTTTACCACCCGGCAAATTTATTAGCGTGTCTCTAGAGGAAATATCGAAGCCTAGCGTTTGAGAATAGCCTCGCATTAAGTCGTAAGGATCGACAGGGGCGGTTTGTAGCGTAACGGTTTGACCATTTTTATAGGTCATATAGCTTTGAAACGGAACCGCTACAATAATGGCCGATTGCAGCAGCAGCGCCGCCAAAAATCGTCCCGTTAAAAAGCGCGGTGCCGGTGGCGTAGACGCGATCGCCTCTTTTGAATCTGACACAGTTGAATAGCTCATAATTTCTCTCCAAGATCGATAACTTGCAACCCACTAAGCAGACGGAATCGCCACCGCGCGTCGTGCCTTCTTCTCGAACCAAAGGCCCGCCGCAATAATGCCTATGCCACAAACGACCAGTACTAAAGCCTTTAGCAATAAGTCAGTGTCGTACTCAAACATGCGAGTGACTAAGCCAACAACAACAATCCCCACACCGCCCCAAAATCGATGGCGAATACCTAGCAGCGCCCCATCGTGGAGCATGGCAAATCCGATAAAAAATAGGAGCGTATTTAGCGCTAACGGGCCAACGTTAAAAGCGCTGCCAAACGGCTCAAGCGAACCCTGAAGCTGACAGAATACGGCTGCGCCCAGTATTAACAAAACAACGGCGAATACAGGTGTTTTCATCCACAGCTCGCGAAGCTCCAAACGCTGAGAAGACTCTTCAGTAGAGCGATCGCGCCAGCGCAAAAACCACTGCCAGATACCGTAAGCTGCGATCGCCCACAGCCCTATTAACCCTACTAAGAACAGAGGCCCTCCCTCAAATTCTGACCTGCTCGACCAACCACCTGCATTCGTCCACATAGCCCGAAAAGAGTAGCCGTAGGTCGCAATGCTGACAAACCAGATTGAGAGCGATCGCCCAGTCGCTTCAAAGAGATCTGTCCGCCGTCGCCCAAACTGAGCGCGGTACACCCACAGCAAAGCAGGCGGCAGCATAATCGTTAAGGTCTGCAAAATCGGGTTAGGCCACCCAAACACCAGCCCAGAAGGCAGCAGAACCATTAGCCCCACTCCCCAAATTCCATAGAGCACTCGCGATCGGCACCCGTGCGCCAGCGGTAAATACAGCGGCGTAATCAGTATTGGCAAATGTCGAATCAGCCACGCTATCCAATCGAGATCGGCATTTGGAGCGCCCCAGGCACCGCCGATAGTTGCGCCCCAGTAGCTCATAAAAATTAAAACCCACGACAGCACTCCTAAAGCAGTCAGCCGTAGCGCGTAAGCCATCGCTAATACGCCTAGCCCCCAGACCAAATACAGCCCGTCTACAGAGCCACTTTGGTGAAACATCTGCGACATTAGCCCAATATTTGCGCCCATCAGCAGCGCCCCGGCTAGCAATAAACCGCTGCCCAATCGCGCTGAGCCTGCTTGCTGCTCCGTTCGCTGCCACACATAAAAGCCAGCCGTATTCACGCTCAAAAACGCGCCAAATATCACCGCGATTCTCAGTAGCCTAGACCACGTTTGCCAGTTAGCAGCTACCAGCGTAATTGCGCCTAGGCCCAGGAGGATGCCGCCCAAGCCCAATAAAACAGCCGTAAAGCGACCGCTAGACCCACTTTCGATTTGGTCAAGCTGATATCGTTGCCGGAGGTGCTCGTATACCTCAAGGTTAATTAAGCCTTCTTGCCGCCACTGAGCCGACTCATCCCGCAGCTCGCGCCGAAATTTCTCTGTGCTCATGATGTTCTCTACCTCGCGTTAAGGTATCTCGTGTTAAGGCATCCCGTATTAAGGCGGTGCAAAAGCACACACAACAGAAAATGCCCTCTTTTCCTAAAATTGCAGGAGATGAGAGCACATTAGAGATAGGAGGGTGCCGGCTTTCGATCCGCACAGCGCTGCGTAATGCTCGCTACGCAGAAAACGCCATTTGCCAAAACGCTTTCTCTAGCTGGGCCACCGTTAAAAATACTTCTCTTGCCTGCGATCGCTCCTCCTCACTGGCCGTTGTCAGCGCCCTGTCTGCCTGCTGCTCTAGCACCTTTACATACTCCGTAAAGCCCGCGTTTCCCCATCGCTCAGCAAACTCCGCATAGGGTTCAGCCATTGGGCTATGCCCTTGCCAGCCCTGGTTATACGCTAGCTCAATGGCCCAAAACGCAGTCGCCTGTATGGCATAAGACTGATTCGCCAACTTTTGCATAAACTCGCAGTACTGCTCGCAGGTTGGCTGGGGAGAAACGGATAAATTGAGCGATCGCGCATCCGCCTTCGCCTGAAACCACAGCAGCTCTTCCTTAATCGCCCCCAGTCCACCGAGCAGCGGATCAAAATGCTCAGCCGGAGCTACTGCCAGCAAGCGAGCTGCCATCCGAGTAAATTCAACGACAAACAGCGAGTCCTGCACCAGCCAGGTATTAAACTGCTCAGGCTTAATGCTGCCCTGACGGCATTGCTCTAAAAAAGGATGAACCGTAGCCGCCTGCCATTCTTCGGAATAATCGGAGAGCAGCGCAGCGCAGGTAAGCGGAGAGATAATCATAGGATAAATGCTAATTGTAAAGGACAGCAGTGTCTTTTATAAGAACGACAACCCTGCTTGGGTCCTTACGTATTCAGCTTTTGAGTATATCGCTCAATTTGCTCTAGATATTTCGGATAGAGCGTCAGCGCAAAATCAATAGCACCGTAGACAATCTCTAGATTTATGTCATCGTAATTGTGAACTAACCGATTTCTCAGCCCTGCTGAGGGTGCTATTTTCACAGCTAGATCAGAAGAAATTGCGCCTATTTTAGCCATTTCTAGAAAAGAACTGCGATAGGTTTCTGGAGGAGGTTGCCCATCGCTCACCACTAAGTGCATGTTAACGTCTATTGCCGATTCAATCAGCAGGTGCATCAAACGTTCTACTATCAGTTGCCTATTAAAGTCTGCTTTGTACTCGCCTAGACTCACATCAGCGTTCTTTCGCAACTGCTTTATATATTTTTTTATGTTGCTCACTTTTCGAACAACAATATCAAGTTCAAATTGAGTCATACCGTCATTTACTCAGCGTTAATCAATTCTGCTTGCCTAGCCCTACTCTCGAATCCTATGTAGGCCTGTTGAAACCGTCTGAGCTTAGCTGTGTCGGCATATACTTTACTCGCTTTCACCTGAAACATCCGAAAAGTTCCAGGGATAGATTCATAGAGTGGCTTACCTTCACGGGCGATCGCAAAAGACAGTAAAGGAGAGGCCGTCCGCAAATCAATTAGATCGATCTGGTCAAAAGAGATTTCCAACAGCTCAGAAATTTTTTCTTGCAGCGCAAAATACTGCATTCCCATATAGCTATCCGGAGTTTTAGCCACTGCCAAATCCCAGTCGCTTCGAGCTGCTGCAGTTCCTTTTGCCTGAGAGCCAAACAGCGCAATTAGCTGCACTTCTGGCAACTGCGATCGCATTCTCTCCTCAATACAGTCTAGATCAATCATTAACCCCCCTCAATTCATCGCAATCGGAGCAATCACCGTTAATCCTTTCTGAATACAGTCAAACACTACGGGCGTCGTGCCGGTAAGTTCGCCATCTACAACAACTTTCTGCGGCGGATTTGTCGTCACCTTCAAGCTCGGCACCCGCAAGCTTAAAATATTCTCATTCTGCGTTGGCTGTTTCACCAGCGCGGCTCGCAGCAAGTCTGCCACTGCCCCCATACCCTGCAATCTAGCTCCAAAGCCCTGAGCTTCTACCTGGCTGAGGCCAATCGTCACATCGAGCAGGCCATCGTCGGTTACTACCATGCCAAACCCCTGCGCCATGACCGAACTTGGGGGCGCCGCATTCGCAACGGTAATCGCATTGCACTCAAACTTACTGATCTGCCCGTCAATTTCTATCTCGGCTTCAAACGCTGCCTGGTCGGCAAACTGCTGCACCCCAGCCACAATATAGGCCAGCACCCCAAACCGATTCTTCATTTCTCGGTCTGCTCGCTCTACCGTCTCCGCCTCAAACCCGATACCGGCTAAGAGCACCATCGGCGCACCATTACAGGTTGCCGCATCTACTTGCACCGTTGTTCCGGTCAAAATATTCTCGCAGGCTCCGCGCACATCAGTTGGAATGCCTAATGCCACCGAAAATGCGTTCGCGGTGCCTCTGGGAATAACCCCAAGCGGCACGTCAGTCTGAACCACTGCCTCTGCCACTGCCGAAACTGTCCCGTCACCGCCTGAGGCAATAATTAGATCTGCGCCCGCTGCGATCGCTGCTTTAGCCTGCTCTACCGGACTCACATCAGGCTCTGTTAACACCACCTTCACCTGAATCTGCGGCTCTAATATCTGGCGGATCATCCGCAGCTCCTGATTTGGATCGCCCTGCCCAGACACCGGATTAAAGATTAAGTGCGCCAGTCGGCTCTTTGCCAAAGACATCACCACCGCTTTTGCGGTCGCCAGATTAGTTGCAATTGGCACATCGTGGAGCTGGCACACCCGCATCAGCAGGCTCACGCTCGTGCTATAAACATCCGAACTGAGCGAATCGCTCAAAAAAATCACCGCCGCAACGGTGCCTTCTACGACTCGCGCTGCAATTTGCACATCGCCGCCCATTGCCCCCGGTAGCACCGACTCAACGATGGCATCAGCCCGCTGAGTTAGCGCTGCTCCTGTGCCTTCGGTCGCCACTATTTCATAGCGAGAGATAGTTCCCGCGCAGTCTCTAAAAAACTCTACAAGCTGGTCTTTTTGACTGTCGTGAGCAATTAGAGCCAAAGTCGTTGGCATCGTTAACACCTTTAAAAGAGTCTTCTATTTTGCATTAAATTTTGCGCTAATTGGTAGCCTGCCAAAGAAACCCGTCATCAAGCGCAATATTAGCCGCTTCAAAGGCCCTACGCTGTCCAGCACCCGGATTCCGGCCCGCCGAGACAGCAGCAATGGCAAAAACCGATTAGAAAAAGATCGATTCAAAAAATCCGTCAGGCTCAGCGTGAACCAGTTCTCCGTTCGCCGCCAGCGCTCGTAGCGTTTCAGCACCGCTAAGCTGCCTAAATCTTCGCCCTTGATCGCCGCCTGTTCAAGGACTTCAGCCAGGGCGATCGCATCTCGTATCCCCATGTTCAACCCCTGCCCGCCTACCGGATGGCAGCAGTGCGCCGCATCCCCAATCAGCGCGACCCCAGGCCGCACGTAAGCCTTGCTTTGCATGAGCTGCACCGGGAACATCATGGGTTCATTTAGCAGCTTTAGCTCGCCCATCTCATCGCCATAGCGAGCCGTCAGCTCAGCCAAAAACTGTTCTTTCGGCAGCGCCAGCATCGCCTTAGCCTCCTCATGCGGAGCCGTCCAAACTACCTGGCAGCGATTCTCTGGCAGGGGCAAAATTGCAAACGGTCCGCTCGGCCAAAACCGCTCATAAGCCGTGTTCTCGTGCGAGTACTCAGGCTCTAGCACTGCCGTAATGCAAGACTGCCAATATTTCCAGCCAAAGGTTTCGATTTCTGCGCGATCGCGCACGCCCGATCTAGCCCCGTCAGCGCCTACGACTAGCCCAGTGTGAAACTGCATTCGCGTATTTTCATGCTCAATCGTTAGCTGCGCCCCGTGAGAACCCTGGCGATCGCAGGTTTCTACCACTGTGCTCTCGCACCAATAGTCAATATTCGGCGCAGCCTTTACCGCCGATTGCAGCGCTCCCATCAGCACAAAATGCTGCGCCGAATAGTAAACCGCATCGCTGCTGCCATCCTCGGGTCGAAAGGTAATCGCCCGGTTGTAATCCGCATCCGATAGCTTCACCCGAGAAAAATGCGTAAGCTGCGGCCCCACCTCGTCCCAAAGCCCTAGCCCCGCCAAAATTTTGGCCGACACCGGAGAAAAGGCATAGGCCCGCTGCCGATTTGCCGCCGCCTTAGCCGTTTGCGTCTCAATCACCGCTATTCGCAGATTAGACTCTCGCAGTCCGCAGGCAAAAGTTAGCCCGACAATGCCGCCGCCTATGACCACCACGTCATAGCGGCGAGTAAATACATCAGAAGGATTATTTGACGGGCGATCTAGAAGATCAGCGATCATAAAGTTAGGCGGTCACCTTTCAGGTGAGACGTTTCGGGAGGAGGGGCTTCTGGCCTGCCTCCATTCGGACTGTTCATATCCCTTTACATTCTTACGCGCAAACACAGATTCATCAACCCATCACGTCCAACATCACCTCATCCGACATTTCAAAATTCGCCGTTACCGTCTGCACATCGTCAGACTCTTCTAGCGCATCGATCATCTTTACCAGCGAAGTCGCCACGTCTGTATCTTCTACTACCACGGTATTCGCGGGAATCCAGCGCAGGTCTACCTCGCGCACTTCGTAGCCCGTCTGCCTTAGCGCCGCGCTCACCGCTTCTAGCTCAGACACCTCACAAAAAATCTCTGCTCCCGGCGTCTCTTCATCAATCTCGTCAACTAGCTCATAAGACTCAGCGCCCGCTGCTAGCGCAGCTTCAAACAGCGGCTCCTCTTCGATTTTCCCCGCTAGGGTCACCACGCCTTTTTGCTCAAACATCCAGCCTACGCAGCCGGTTTCTCCCAAATTGCCGCCGTTTTTGCCAAACGCCATGCGCAGATCCGCCGCCGCCCGATTGCGATTATCTGTGAGCGCTTCAATCAGTACCGCTACGCCGCCCGGCCCATAGCCCTCATAGCGAATCGACTCAAAGTCGCCTTCGCCCGCTAGCTGCCCGCAACCTTTTGCGATCGCCCGGTCAATCCCGTCGTTCCCAAATCCTGCGGCTTTGGCCTCATCGATTGCCGTTCGCAGCTGAAAATTACCGTCCGGGTCGCCGCCGCCCTGCTTCGCCGCCACAATGATCTTTCGCGATATTTTGGCAAACGCCTTACCGCGCACCGCATCTACCCGCGCCTTTTGCCGCTTAATATTTGCCCACTTACTGTGTCCTGCCATCGGTGCGCTGTGTTCTCTGCTATGTTCTCTTGAGTGATTCGCTACTCCACGTTAGCAGTTGCCAAAACCGCAGCCTCGGCGCTCACGGCCATTGCCTCTTTATAAATCCGCGTTGCCTTAATCGTGGCACCAATTAAACCCACATGCTGATTGAGCACCACGCGCACCGGCACCTCGTCTAGCAAATGGCTGACTCGGCCCTTACTCGTAAACGCCTGCATAAACTCGCCCGTCTTAATCAGCTCCAGGTTCTTCGCCGTTACGCCACCGGCAATGTACAGGCCCCCACGCGGCAAAAACTTCAGCGAAATATTGCCCGCCTCCGACCCATATGCTCGAATGAAAATCTCCATTGTCTTTTGCGATAGCAAATCCGTTTTTTCCGTCGCCGCCTGAGAAATCATCGCCGCCGGATCGGCTAGTTCGCTGCGCTTTCCTGCCGAGCGCTCCCACATATCCATAATTTCGCCAATCTCTTTAGACTCGCTCGCATATTGGCGATCGCGCAAAAACTGATAGATCGAGATAATTCCCTGCCCGGAAACCACCCGCTCCTCGGACACCCGAGAAATTCCATGTTTCTCGATGAGGTACTTCCGCAGCTGAAACTCCAGCTCCGACTGCGGCGCAAAGTCCACATGCCCTCCTTCCGAAGGAAACACCGAATACTCGCCGCCAGAAGGCAGCAAAAATCCCTGCCCTAAGCCTGTACCTGCTCCTAACACCGCCATCGGCGAATGAAGATTAGGCACCCCTGCTCGCAGCTCGTAAATATCTTCAGGCTTTAGGCCCAGCACCCCATAGCCGATGGCTTCAAAGTCGTTAATTAGCTGCACGCTTGGAATGTTTAGCGCCCCGCTCAAAAACTCGGCTCTCAAAAACCAGGAGAGGTTCGTGAGCTGAGAGGTGTTGTCTACAATCGGGCCTGCGATCGCAAAGCAAGCTGCCTGTGGTTTTACTATCCCAGCGTGGTCTGACGCCTGCGCCAAAAATTCTCGCACCATGGGCACAAACTCAGGATAGTCCCCGCTGTGAAACTTCGCCTCGTACAGCGTCTCTATTTGGGCCTCATGACTAACGTGCGATCGCACATCCGCATCATCCACCTGCGCCAGCCGCAAAATGGTCTTAGTTCCGCCAATATCGCCAGAGAGAAGTTGTGTCATGGATATAGAAAATTAAGAGAAATAGTAAGTCGAACTAGCCAGCTAGATTATCTAACTGTCTGTTTAGGCAAACAAGTCCACAGTAAACAAAGAACTTGGGAAATGATAGTCGTCATCAGTCGAATTTCTCTGTTAGCGTTCTATTTGCGACTTGTTTTTTATCTTATATCCTTTTATCTGAAGCCCCGAGTCATATAAAATGGGGAACTTATAAATTTTGCCTTCGCCCCCCGTTCATGAGTAGCTACAAATTCATGAATACTATACGTCAACATAGGTAACGACCCGTGACCCTAACGCCTTTGCAAACCAAAAAAACTGCGCCTGAACCCACCAGCGCCACGCCCCTCTCGCTAGAAGCTCGCCCCGACAAACTCGGACGCTTCGGCCAGTTCGGTGGCAAGTACGTCCCCGAAACCCTCATGCCCGCACTTAAAGAGCTAGAGGAAGCTTATTATCGCCATCGTGACACGGCGGAATTTCAGAGCGAACTCCAGGGTCTGCTTAAAGACTACGTCGGCAGAGCCAATCCGCTTTATTTTGCAGAACGCCTGACGCAGCACTATGCCTCTAAAAGTAAAGGGTCTTCTAAAAGTAAAGGGTCTTCTAAAAGTAAAGGTGCGGGCGGCAGCGGTCCCCAAATTTACCTCAAGCGCGAAGATCTTAACCACACCGGCGCACATAAAATCAACAACGCCCTCGGCCAGGTTCTGCTCGCCAAGCGCATGGGCAAAAAGCGCGTGATTGCCGAAACCGGCGCCGGACAGCATGGCGTTGCTACGGCCACCGTCTGCGCTCGCTTTGGCCTAGAATGCGTCATCTACATGGGCGTAGAAGACATGGAGCGTCAGGCCCTGAATGTCTTTCGAATGAAGCTAATGGGCGCAACTGTTAGCCCGGTTAGCGCTGGCAGCGGCACGCTTAAAGACGCCACTTCTGAAGCCATTCGCGACTGGGTGACCAATGTAGAAGGCACTCACTACATCCTTGGCTCTGTCGCTGGCCCGCATCCCTATCCCATGATGGTGCGAGACTTTCACGGCGTTATTGGCGTAGAAACTCGCGCTCAGTGCTTGGAAAAATGGAACGGTAAGCCAGACATTTTGCTCGCCTGTGTTGGCGGTGGCTCTAATGCCATGGGCCTTTTTCATGAGTTTGTTAACGACACCGAAATTCGGCTCATTGGGGTGGAGGCTGCTGGCGAAGGCGCAGAAACTGACAAGCATGCAGCGACGCTCACTAAAGGGAGAGTCGGCGTTTTGCACGGTGCTATGAGCTATCTGCTGCAAGATAGCGAAGGGCAAGTAACCGAAGCGCACTCAATTAGCGCTGGACTCGACTACCCCGGCGTTGGCCCCGAGCACAGCTATCTCAAAGACCTGGGCCGCGCTGAGTACTACAGCGTGACCGATGCGGCCGCGCTCGAAGCCTTTCAGCTAGTGTCTAGACTAGAAGGCATTATCCCCGCTCTTGAGACGGCTCATGCGTTCTCTTATTTGGAGACACTTTGCCCAACGCTCACCAACGAGAAAATTGTCATCAACTGCTCTGGTCGTGGTGATAAAGATGTGCAAACGGTTGCTAAAGTTCTTAAATTCGATTAAGCCGATTCAGTTGGAGTTAGCTCGGTTGAGTCAGCTTAATTGAAGGAAGCCGAGAAAACTAGTCGAAATAGGTCTAATGTAAGGGCACGGCATCGCTGTGCCCTCTCGATGTACGGCGGCCTTAGGTATATCAACCGGTCAGGAGAGTTGGGTGGAAAAGTTTGAGGAAAAGTTTGAAGTTTGCGATCGCGATCTAACCCCAGAATTGCTAGCGCGCTATCTAAAATCATCCGCGATCGCCGTAGACACCGAAACCATGGGTCTAAACCCGCTGCGCGATCGCCTTTGCCTGATCCAAATTAGCGACCTATCCGGATACGTTTGCGCTATTCGCATCGAACGCGGCCAAACCGCCTCACCGAATCTTAAGCAGCTCCTCGAAGCACCTCAAATCACCAAAATATTTCACTTCGCCCGCTTCGACTTAGCGACCCTACAGCACCATCTGAGCATTGTTACCGCTCCCGTCTTTTGCACCAAAATTGCCAGCAAAATTGCCCGCACCTACAGCCCGCGCCATGGCCTGAAAGCCCTGGTCCAAGAGCTAGAAGGCATCGAGCTAGATAAAACCCAGCAAAGCTCAGATTGGGGCAATGTGGCTGCTCTTAGCGATGAGCAGCTGAGCTACGCCGCTAACGACGTTCGCTATCTGCATGCCCTGCGAGAAAAGCTCACCGACATGCTAAAGCGAGAAGACCGCTGGGAGCTCACACAGCAGTGTTTTAGCTGCCTGCCTACCTTCATCGCGCTAGATCTCAACCAGTACAGCAGCATTTTCGAGCACTAACCGTCACCCGCTAGAGTTTTCACAGCCTAAAATTTCACAGCCTGAAATCTCACAGCCTGAAATTTCACAGCCTGAAATTTCACAATCTGAAATTTCACAGCCTGACATCTCACAACCTCGCACCATTTGAGCAACTAAAATTTTCCAGCCCTCAACTTAAAGGCCGAATCCGATAGACAATGCGCCGACTCAACCGTCATCTTTCTCAAAATCTCAGCGTTATTTTGAGCCTGATCAGCTTGCTAGTCGTCCTGAGCGTTACGGCCTGCTCCCATATAGCTGCCGCCGAACAGCCCGCTGAGTTTCGGATTGGCTATCAGAGCGTTCCTAACGCCGAACTGCTCAGTAAAGGTCTGGGCTTAGTCGAAGCAAAATTTCCCGATGTCAGAGTTAAATGGATTCCCTATAGCTCGGGTCGCAACGTTCTGCTTGCGATGGTACAAGACAAGATTGACGTGGGCCTATCAGGCTCAGTGCCCGCCGCCGCGGCGATCGCCCAAAAACTGCCCATACAGGTCTACTTTATTCACAACATCATTGGCGATAACGAGGCGCTTGCCGTTACCAAAACCGCCAACGTTCAGTCTATTGACGACCTAGTTGGCAAAACCATTGGCGTTCCCTTTGGGTCAACCGCTCACTTCAGCCTGCTCTCGGCGCTAGATAGAGCCGGCATTGAAGCTAGCAACGTAAAAATTCTCGATATGCAGCCCGCTGAAATTCTTTCAGCTTGGAAGCGTGGCACCCTAGATGGAAGCTTTACCTGGCAGCCTACATTAGGTAAGCTAATCGCGGATAATGGCAGCGTCATTCTCACTGCTGGACAGCTTGCCAACGCAGGTATTGTCACCGCCGATTTAGGCATTGTCAGCCAGCGATTTGTCAGCGGCTATCCCGACTTTTTAGCTAGCTACGTGAGCCTCTTAGACGAAGCTGTTCAGCGCTACAGAGATAATGCTGGAGCCGCCGCTAGAGCGATCGCCCCCGAACTCAATCTCTCTCCTCAAGAAAGTTTGGCCGTCATGAACCAGCTGATCTGGCTCGACGCCGGAGAACAGGCTTCTAAAGTCTATATGGGCACTCCCGGTGATCCTGGAGCCATCAGTCAGATCCTAGAATCTTCAGCCGAGTTTATGGTGGCCCAAAAGGCCATTCCCTTCGCGCCAGGATTAGCTACTTTCCAGGCCGGACTGTTCAACCAAGCCATTGAGCAAGCGCTCGAATAAGAAACCTACAGGCAAACCTACAGGCAAACCTAGAAGCTGGCCAGCTTTTAGGACGCGCTCACGGCCAGCTCCGATCAATTTCTTGAGTCACCGCCGTGGCTGGCTTCCCATTGGCAAACTCCAGCATCCCAGACCAAAAAGTCCCGGTGCCGACAGCGCCTAGCATCATATCAGAACCATCGAAGCGAATCGTATCGGCATCTGCCAAAATCTGAACGATATTTTGAGTCACTAAATCAGAATAAGCCGATGCCGGAACTTGCTGATGCGGTGAGATAAAGCCGCCTAACCCGGCCCAAGTTTCATGCGGCTCAGGCGTCGCTAAATAGTTGATTAAAGCAACCGCTTCCGGCGTCTTATTGATCAGGACAATCGCGTCTCCAGCGACCAAAATAGGCATCCCAAACTTTTCGTCGATACCCGGCAAGGGAAAAACATCGTAATCGACTCTAGGCTGTTTGTCTGCTGGGAAGTAAGGAGGCCGCAAAGTTGGCCTGCCGGTGCATGTAGCAATCTGGGCGGTCGCTCAAAATCCCAAGTACCGCATCGCCAAAAAACGTGGTCGCTGCCTTAGCCGCGCCGCCTTCAACGTACTTAACGTCAGTTCGGGTTAAGCAATTACTTGAAACGATTGTCAATCGGGCACTATAGCCTCCTGGCTAAAGTAAATCCCCTCTGGAGGGGCCAGGGGTGGGTTCTTTGTATGGCGCAGTGGGCCGACCCATCCCGTCCCTATGGGCCACCCTTCCAGAAGGGATTTACTGATGGCAATCAGCATAAGTTTCTTATCCCGAACTGACGCTATTTAGGCTTTCGCAGCACTTTCCCAAATTCATCAAAGGCTTTCACCACCGGCGGCGAGTCAAACGGGAGCTGATGGCTAATCCACTGGCTGTAAGTCTCTGGCCCTGCCGTACGCAGCAAAATATCTTCAATCCAGTCGGTGCCCGGCCATCCGCTAGCGGCACCGCTCTCTAGCCCAATGCATCAGGGTGTCCCGCCGTCGGCTACGATGCGATCGCTCAGCGCTATCATCTCGGCCCAAGTCTGCGGAATATCGTAGCCTTGGGCCTCAAACGCCGTGGCCCGATACCAGACTAGGCTTTTTACCGAAACCCGATACCACAGCCCATAGAGCGTTCCATCAACGGCGCCCAAATCTAGCCAGTCATCCGAATAAGACGCCCTTAGCGCCTGCGTTTCCATGACGTCCGTTAGCGGCACTAGCAAATTCGCTCTGGCCAGATCGGCCATGAGTCCAGGCTAAGGCAGTGCGGCCAAGTCGGGCGCATTACGGGCGCATTAAAGGCGGAAATCCGCGTCCCCGTCTTTGTCGAATCAGAATCGCGACAGCCAGCTATGCCGAACAGAGCGCCTGCGCACAGCAAACTCAGCGCACACTGCCTAAATATCCGTCTAGGCGCTGTCTTAACAGAAACTGTAGTTCTAACTTCAGTCATCGAGTTTGCAAGCGATCGCCAACGCCGCCCGCAAGTTCCCATCTTGCGCTGCTAACGCCTCTGTCGCTGCCGGTTTTTCTAATCCGCCCAAATGCATGACTAGCGCCACCTTCACCTGCAAATCGCTCTTATCTAATAGCGCTCCTGCCGCCGCTCTATCCAAATCAGTCAAATCTTGCAAAATCCGAATCGCCCGGTCGCGCAGCTTCGTATTGGTTACGGCTACGTCTACCATCCGATTTCCATACACCTTGCCCAGCTTCACCATCACGCCCGTAGACAAAATGTTCAGCGCCAGCTTGGTGACCGTACCTGCCTTTAGCCGCGTAGATCCTGCTAGTACCTCTGGCCCCACAATCAGCCTTATATCCACATCTGCTTCTACGGGCACCTGTTCAGCGGGAACGCAGGCTATAAAAACGGTATGCGCCCCGCACTGCTTTGCCGCCATCAGCGCGCCATGGACATAAGGCGTTGTACCCCCTGCCGTAATTCCGACCACAACATCGCGGTGCGTCACCTTGTGGCTAATAATGGCATCCTGGCCGGCTTCCTCCTCATCTTCGAGCGCTTCCGAACTGCGCAGCAAAGCCGCCGCGCCGCCCGCCAAAATGCCTTGCACTAGCTCCGGCGAAGTGCAAAAGGTTGGCGGACACTCAGCCGCATCTAATACGCCCAACCGCCCGCTAGTGCCGGCTCCTATATAGAACAGTCGCCCGCCCTCGCGCAAAGAAGCCGCCGTTAGGTTAATCGCTTGCGCCAAAGAGGTTCTAGCCTGCGCGATCGCATCTATAGTTCGCTGATCTTCCTGGTTAAAGACATCTACCATCTCCAGCGTAGACAGCTCGTCCAAATTCCGACTGTTCGGATTGTTTTGCTCTGTCAACAAATGTCCGCGATCTTTCATAACGTCAGCTAGCCACTAAAACAATCTAGAAATCTAAAGCAATCTAAAAACTCAAAACAACCTAAAAATTCGACTACAACAGATTCTCTAGCTGCCGTCGAATTCGATCCATCTCATCATCCGAGGAATCTCCCCTCTGGCTAGCCGTCCGCGCAGCCTTCTCTTCCGCCGACCAGGTTGTCTCTTCCACCGCCTTTTCCGGCGGAATTAAAAGCGTTTTGTCGGTTGTTCCAGCGGGTACAAACACCGCATCGTAGCCCGCCCCACCGCAAAACTCTTTAATCTCGTCCTCATCAAAAGCCTCTACTGCTGTCGGCGGAAAATCTTGCGCTTCTAGCAGTACCCCAAAGCGCAGCGCATCGTCCTCAGACTCAAACATTAGCACCCGCTCTTGATCGCCAATTTGAAGCGAATGAATTCCCTCGTTCTCAGTGCGCGCGTTAAATAAAATGACGTAAATAGACATCCGTAAACCTCCTACTCTATAAGCAGGGCGTACCGCTGTGCGCCCCAAAGCCCCACCCAAGATATCAAAGTCTACCAGCTCGCCCCCCCGACCTTCTGGCATAATAAGAAGGTTTTTCCTTCCCTTGGCGATCGCAATGGCAACCTTCCTTTTAGAAGTCGGCACCGAAGAACTTCCGGCAAATTTTGTCAGCGAAGCGATCGCCCAATGGAAAATCAAAATCCCCGCCGACCTAGAAGCTGCCTTCCTCCAGCCTGAGCAGATCGAATACTACGGCACGCCTCGCCGCTTGGCTCTTCTCATCAACGGCCTCCCCGAGCAGCAGCCTGACCGCGAAGAAGAGGCTAAAGGCCCCCCGGCCAAAGCTGCCTTTAAAGACGGCAAACCCACCAAAGCCGCCACCGGATTCGCCGCCTCGCGCGGTGTCAGCGTAGAAGCTTTAGAAATCCGCGACACCGGCAAAGGCGAGTTTATCTTCGTCCAGCAAAAAATCCCCGGTCGCCCCACTGCCGACATTCTGCAAGAAAAAATTCTCGATTGGATCACCAGCCTCGAAGGCAACCGCTTTATGCGCTGGGGCGATGGCGATATGAGATTTCCGCGACCCATTCGCTGGCTCGTTGCCCTACTAGACGACAATCTGCTGCCCGTGACCCTCAAAAACGGCTCTGAAGAAGTTAAGAGCGATCGCACCTCCTACGGTCACCGCGTTCTCCACCCCGCTCCTGTTTCCTTCAAAACTGCCACAGACTACGTAGCCACCCTAAAACAAGCCTACGTCGCTGTTGATCCAGGCGATCGCAGGCAAACCATTCTCAAACAGGTCGAAGAAGTCGCCAGCTCCGTCCAAGGCAGCGCTATTGTCCGCGACGGCCTGCTCGCCGAAATCGTCGATCTAGTCGAATGGCCCACGACCATCATCGGCAAATTCGACGAGAAATTCCTCGAGCTTCCTAGCCAGGTCACCATTACTGAAATGGAAAGCCACCAGCGCTATTTCTCCGTTCGCCCCGCCCCCGATTCTGACGACCTGCTCCCCTATTTCATCACCGTTTCCAACGGCGATCCGGCCAAATCCGAAGTCATTACCCGAGGCAACGAACGCGTCATCCGCGCCCGCCTCGCCGACGGCAAATTCTTCTACGACGCCGACCGCAAAAGGCTCCTAGAAGACTACGTCCCTCAGCTAGAAACTGTTACCTTTGAGGCCACGCTAGGCTCCGTTTTGGACAAAGTTAATCGCGTTAGCCGCATTACCGAACGCCTCAGCAAACAGCTCGATTTAAGCCCCGAGCAAACTCAGCAAGCCGTCCGCGCCGCCAAGCTTTGCAAAGCCGATTTGGTGACCCAAATGGTCGGCGAATTTCCCGAGCTACAGGGCTACATCGGCCAAAAATACGCTGCTGTTAACGAATCTCAGGCCGTAGCTGATGCCATTTACGAGCACTATCTCCCTAAAGGGGCAGGCGACGATCTACCGCAGTCCATTCTCGGCCAGGTCGTCGGCATTGCCGATCGGCTAGACACCCTCGTCAGCATTTTCAGCATCGGCAAGCTGCCCAAAGGCTCCTCCGACCCCTTTGCCCTACGCCGCGCCGCTAATGCCATCGTCAGCATTGTATGGGACGCCGGACTCGCGCTGAACTTGCGCACGCTGCTCACCCAAATCATTGGAGACTTGGCCGCTCAGCGCAGCGAGGTAGACGACAACTTACTTACTCAGCAGCTCACCGAATTCTTCTCTCAGCGAGTGCGCACTCTCTTGCAAGACGGCCAAGCTATAGACTACGACCTGGTAAACGCCGCGTTTGGAGAAGATGCCGACTACCAGGCGAGGGCGCTTACCGACTTATTGGATGTGCGCGATCGGGCTACCTTCCTCCAAACTATCCGCAACGACGGTCGCCTAGCCAAAGTCTACGAAACCGTGAACCGCGCTGCCAAACTCGCCACCAAAGGCGACCTAAATACCGAAACCCTCGACCCCACCGGTCTGATAGATCCCAAGCTCTTCGAGCAGCCTAGCGAAAAAGCCTTCTACGAAAGCCTGCAAAAGCTCCTTCCTCAAACCCAATCCGCCCAATCCGAACGCGACTACAACAAACTTCTCACCGGCCTAGAACAAATTGCCCCTACCGTCGCCGACTTCTTCGACGGCCCCCACAGCGTTTTAGTTATGGCCGAAGATGAGCGCGTTCGAAAAAACCGCCTTAACCTGCTGGGCCTGCTGCGCAATCATGCCCGAGTGCTGGCAGACTTCGGCGAAATCGTTAAAAGCTAGCCTTACAAATTTGCTCAGCTCTAACGAAAACACTCCACACGCCCTACAAAAACTACATCCAAAGTCGAAGGCGTAGTGTACAATCGCGGCTGGATAGTTCGCCCACCGATCCCTCAATGAAGACAGCAAAGACAGCTCACGTTATCGGCCTTGGCCGATCTGGAATTGCCGCCGCCCGCGTCCTCGCCCGACAGGGATTTAGCGTTACCCTCAGCGACAGAGGCCCCGCCAACCGCCACCGCGACGATGCCCAGGCCCTCAAAGCAGAAGGCATTACCGTTAAGCTCAACCACGCCTTTTCTCCCGATGACGAAGCCGAAACCGGCCTTAGCCTGCTCGTCGTCAGTCCCGGCGTTCCCTGGGATGCTCCCGAACTCATTGCTGCTCGCAACCAGGGCATCGAAACCATCGGCGAAATGGAACTCGCCTGGCGCAACCTCTCCCACCTCCCCTGGCTTGGCATTACCGGCACCAACGGCAAAACCACCACTACCGCCCTAGTCGCTGCTATTTTCAAAGCCGCCGGACTCAACGCCCCCGCCTGCGGCAACATTGGCTACGCTGCCTGCGAACTTGCCCTTACCGCCCCTCCGGACTGGGTAATCGCCGAACTCAGCAGCTACCAAATTGAAGCTGCCCAGTCGCTTGCCCCCACCATCGGCATCTGGACTACCTTCACCCCCGACCACCTGAGCCGTCACAAAACCGTCGAAAACTACTACGACATCAAAGCCTCTCTCCTCAACCGAGCCAAAACGGCTATCCTCAACGGCGACGACCCCACCCTTAAAAACAAAGCCGCGCACATTTTTTCAGACGGACAGTGGACTAGCCTTAACGGCAAAGATGCGATCGCTCCTCTCCAGCCCAGCGCCTATATAGAAGACGGCTGGGTCGTTTACGAAGGCGAAAAAGTTGTTGAATCTAGAGCCCTGCGCATGGTTGGTCAGCACAACCAACAGAATTTGCTCATGGCCGTTGCCGCCGCTAAGCTAGCCGGAATTGATACCAGTGCGATCACTGAAGGCATTGCCACTTTCCCTGGCGTCTCTCATCGCTTAGAACATATCTGCACCTGGCGCGGCGTAGACTTTATCAACGACAGCAAAGCTACCAACTACGATGCTGCTGAAGTTGGCCTGCGCTCTGTTGCTAGTCCTACTATCCTGATTGCAGGCGGCGCACCCAAAGACGGCGACGACACCGCCTGGGTCGAGCAAATTAAGGAAAAAGCCGCCGCCGTGCTGCTAGTTGGAGACGCCGCCGAATCTTTTGCCAAGCGGCTCGAAGAAGCCCACTATCCTGCTTACGAAATTGTTGAAACTATAGACCGCGCCGTCGCTCGCAGCGCCGACATCGCCAAAGAGCAGTCTGTCAAAACTGTTTTACTTTCCCCTGCCTGTGCCAGCTTTGACCAATACGCCAACTTCGAAGTTCGCGGCGACGACTTCCGGCAAGTTTGCACTAAATATCTGGGCGAATTGTAAAGCTCTGCTGAGCGTCTATGAATCCATCGATACTTCGCACAAGGTCTGTACGATTGCGCTACCCTGGTCATATTTTTAGCCTTACTTTCGGATCCTACTGCTGAAGCTGCTGATAGGTTCGCAAAAACTGAACAACGGTTTTTAGCGCTCGATTCATGCCTGCTTGTGCAGTTGAAGAAAGCTTTTGTCCACATCCAAACTCTTCTGTCGGGATTCTAATTAGCCAGCTTTGAGGGCAACTGTCATAAAATTGTCGGGCCAGCAGCAGTAGTGTATCAGGGCTGCACTGACTGCCTGCAATATGAATCGTCTCCGAACGCAGATTTTTAATTGAGATAGGACAGACCTGCGTCGTTTGAGCGGTGTCATCTTCAGCGCAAGGCTCTACAAAAATGACATAGTTAGCCTTTGCCAAGTCCAAAACCAAACTAGCCTCAAGCTGCTCAACGGCGATCGCCTCAACCGATCTTAGCCCCCAGCTCGAAACCGTCATGGCTACCAAAGGGCCGACAGCAGCATCACCATATAGCCGATCACCGCAGCCAATAATCAAAAATTGGTCTTGGCACACCTTGCAACTGGGCTGGTGCGCAATGGGCTGAGCGACTCTACGAGTAGCTTTAGGCGCACGCATAGGGCTATAAGTCATGACAGATTCCTCCTACGATTGTTCTTTGATAGAGCATAGAGATCAAAAGTGAGGAACCTATCAGGCTCCCATCCCCGCGCTCCTAAATTAGATGTTTTTAGATAAGAACATTGCGAAGATTTAGTGGGCTAACCGTAGAGTTTGTCTAAAAGAATTTCCCTTTAGTCTGCTGTTTGGCGAGTACTTCCAGCTCACGAGTCAAGTCGCGAAGATCGGGATTTCTCAGCGATTGAGACATTTAGTTGGACTAAATGTGGCAGTGCTAATACAAACTGGCGACCGCAGTTTTTGCCCTGATGGTTTTGTTAATGATTTTAGCCGAACTACAACAGTATTTGCGCACTCACCACAAAGTCTCTATGACGGAGCTACAGCTACGCTCTCAGATGGAATCCGATCTCCCGCGCGATATTCTGAATCGCTTGATTCGTAAAGGCCGCGCCAGCAGAGAAGACGGCAAGCTATACGGCGGCTGTTGTAGCTGCGAACCTGAAGCGATTGAGTTTTATAGCTGGATAGAGCGATCAAAAAGAGCTTGTTTCTAAGTGCGATCGCTCATCTCCCAACTACGATCTTCCGCCAGCCGTAAAAGCGATTGGTGATGGTTCTCTAAAGACGCCCTGTGCCCAACGCTGATATAAGCCGTTTTCGCTGCGGCTAAGTGGCCATATAGCTGCTCTTCATTCGTTAAATCTAGGGCGCTAGTTGCCTCATCTAAAATAGTATAGGCAGGCTGATGAATGAGAACGCGAGCAAAGCTAAGCCGCTGTTGTTCGCCTAAAGAAAGCACATCGCCCCACTCTTCTACCGTGTCGAAGCCGTCGTCGTAGCGCTCGGCTAAGTCGGGCAGGTTAACGCGTCCCAAAACTTCCGTAAGCTGACTATCTGTCATCTTCGTATCGGGATAGGGGTACAGCATCTGTTGTCTGAGGTTGCCAAGCACCATATATGGCTTCTGGGGTAAAAACAGCAGCTCTCGAATATCGGGTCTAGAAATAGTGCCTGTACCCGACTGCCAAAGACCTGCGATCGCCCGCATCAAAGAGCTTTTGCCGCACCCACTCGGCCCCATCACCAGAAGCGATCCTGTCTTGTCTAAAGTCAGCGAAAGATTCTCAATCAGCGTTCTTTGATAGTTAGGGGTTTGCAGGGTCAGATGATCCAGTGCTAGCGTCGGTGATAGTTCTAGCGCGATAACAGAAGCGCTGGTTTCGGCGGGGTGAACTAATTCTTCGCTATCAGCATCTTCATCCACTTGTAATGCTGTTGTAGTTTCTGTTGCTTTAGTTTCTAGAGAGGCAGCCAGTACCTTTTGCTTGGCCTGTTTCTTTTCCGCACTCTCAATCTCAACTGGGCTTTCGATATCACCAATCGCGTCGGAAAAGTCGTACAGCCGGTCGATACCAGCACCAAAGGCAGTCAAAGACTGAAGGCGAGCCACAATAACGTTGAGCGAAAAGAAAACGCGAATGAATGCGCCCTGCGCCTCGCTAACTTTACCCACTTCAACCTCGCCGCTAAATACGCCCGGCGCTACTACGATAGCGGGCAGCACAAACGGAATAAATTCGTAGAAGTTAGTTAGCCCGTTAAGCGCTAGCTCCCAGTTCAGCAGCTTCTTATAGTTATCAAAGGCTGCAATAAACCGATCTTTAATCTGCTCGGACTCTTGCCCTTCGCCTTGATAAAATGCGATCGCCTCTGCATTCTCTCGCACCCGCACCAGGCTAAAGCGAAAATTCGCCTCTTTCTTTAGCTGCTCAAAGTTTAGCTTCACCAACGGCTGACCAAACACGCCAATCGTCAGCACCGTACCCACCACGGCATACACCACTAAAAACAGCACCAGCTCTCTAGAGATTCCCCACAGCACACCGCTAAAAGCAATCACTGACAAAACTGACTCAACGGCCACCAGCACCAGAGTCAAAGACTCCTGAGTAAAACTCCGCACGTCTTCGGCAATCCGCTGGTCTGGGTTGTCAATGTTCAAATTGAACTGGTTAATGTTGTAAAAAGCGCGGTCTTGAAAATATCTTTCAATAAAGCTGTTGGTAAGCCAGCGCCGCCAGGCTAGGCCTAGGCGATCGCGCAAAAAGGTATAGCTCGCCAGCAGCGGCGCATACACCACCAAAATGCCTAGAAACACGCCCACCGTCTTCCAGAATCGGCTTTCACTCTGAGCCGAGAGCGACGAAATTAGCTCGCCCCGCTGAGTATTGAGCAAAACGCTCAGCCCGGTATACCCCAACAGCAGCACCACAATTAGCAGCAGCAGCCCCCGCGCCTTCCACTTATCCTCTCCAAACCAGTAGGCTTTTGCGATCGCCCAAAAGCGTTTGAATACCTTAAAGTTAAATCTTTCCATGCACCGCCATTAAGCCCTTATAACCCGTTTCGATTTGCCTACCACCCCCAAGAACCAGGCCCCCCTTTAAAAGGGCCAACAATATCTTGAGTAATCCACCCAGCATAAAAGCTTCCGGCCTGCGGCTCCACCTTTTCGTCATCTACGTAGCAGGCGTCCATCGGCCCAGGATAAAATCCCACATGCTCTGTAAGCGCCACATATGACGAAGAAATCTGCGGGTAATACCAGGCAACATCCTTGGCCTGACGATCGCCCACCTGCAAGCTGTAGTAATGGGCCTGCCCCTTCCACTCGCAGTAACTAGTGCGATCGCTCGGCTTTAAGTACTCTGTTTTGATGTCGTCTAGTGGTATGTAGTAATTAGGCGGATGGCTGGTTTCTAAGATCCTTTTAGAGCGGCGAGTATCGACAACTAACTGCTGATTAAAAATAATTCTAATGCGCTTAGTCACCGCCTCAACGCGAGGAGGCCGAGGATAGTCCCACACAGATTCTTGATTGGGGCCAGGGGAAATTGGCTCAGGGCGCATCAGCAGTCATCCGAGAGAATCGACGGCCTGTATTCTAACGCCGATTGTAAACGCCGATGTAAATTCTGCCCTCGAACGGCGTTTCATGCGGCCTCAATTGCTTACGCTTAGTAAAAGCCTTTTTCCGTATTCCAAGCGCGATTCGCTGTTTCTTTCATTTCCAATGCTTTTACTCTCAGAAAAAAGGTCATGACTTCTCCCCAGCTTGAACGGCAGCCGCTGCAAGTCCGCCCAATTCAGATGCAGCTAATCCAACGAGACCAGGTGCGGCAAAGATTAGCGATCGCAGCAGTCGTCGCTCTACTGGTCTCTAGCTGCGCCTCAAATTCACTCCCGCCTGGGGCTGAAGCCGACCGTCCGCCAAACGCAGACGCTGTAACCGACCAAAACGCCAACGAAGAAATTCAGGCAGTTTTCTACAAGACAACGGCAGAATGCGAAGCCGACACGCAAAAGCAGCAGGCCGAATACGAAGTTCTAAACAGCGCTTTTGCCGCGGGAAATTTAACCGCCGAACCGACCCCACCGCCGATTAAACCCGAAGACTGCGAGCCAGAAATGCTAGCTGCCCAGCAGTCTCATCAGCAACATGCGCCTACCTACGCCTCCCTCGCCGATTGTCAGGCCGAAGGACTAGAGTGCGAACCTTCCCCGATGCCCAAAACACCGGCTACTACCAGCCCCGGTTTGGGGGCTCTTACTTCCACCCCTTTGGCCTTGTTCCTAGCTTTATTTTGCTCAATTATGCCGGGTCGCAGCGCCGGCTCTACCAGCCCAGCACGGTTTACCAAAGCTCCACGCCCGGACAGGTGGTTACGCCCAACGGCCAGGTAATCTCCAATCGCCAATCCGGTGTTGTGACTGCTCCTCGACACACCGCCGCCCCGGCTCCGGCTAGGCCCAAAGGCACCGCCGCCAGAGGCACCATTAGAGGTCGCGGCAGCCAAGGGTTTGGCTCTACCTACAAAAGCACCGGTCGCGGCGGCAAATAGAACACAAACCCTAACCCTATGAGACCCATCAAAATAATTCGTCGGCCCCACTGGCAGCGCCACATCCGCGAGAATGCCTACCAAGCCGATGTCCTTAGCGACGCCAAACAAAAATACTGGGTAGAGTCTTTGCCCCAGCCCTTTGCTATTCAGTTTGATACCCAAGAGGAGTCTGCGATCGCAGATGCCACCGAAAGCCTTTGGGAAATGTGCGTTGAATTTCTAGACTGGTTTTTTACAGAAGAAACCGCAGGCGACGTAGACCAGCGCCTAGCCCAGCTAAAAATTCCGGCGGCTTACTGGCAGGCCATCAAAAACAGTTGGGAGAGAGAAGACCCGGTTGAAGATCTATCGCTATGCAGCCGCTTCGACTTTGCCCTAACCGAAGCAGGAGACATTAAGTTACTCGAAATTAACGGCGAGACCCCACTGCTAGGCGCTGAGACCATCTATCAGTGGAACTGGTACGCAGACTATATGCGCAACCATCAAAAAAGCGCCGCGCCGCTGCCTAGCAACGCCACTCAGTTTAACGATTACTGGGAGAAAGTCGCTGGGCAGTGGCGCAGAATCAATGAAGCCTACAATCTTAAAAAAACAGGCATTTCCTTTCTAGTCGATGAGAGCCTAGAAGAAGACTTGGAAATGGCGATGCAGCTTATCCAAATTTTGCATGACGAAGTAGACGAGAGCATCTACACTCAAATTGTTTATCTTAGAGAACTTCTAGACGACCAGGGCGAACTGGTGCAGCGCGGTCTGGGCCTAGATGAAGAAGGCTACTTTATCGATCACATTAACGAACGCATTCCGCTGCTGTGGAAAATGTACGACTGGTCTGATCTTGAAAACGATATGGCCCAAAGCGGCAGTACAGAAGCCTTTTCTCAGCGGCTAGCCGTTGGAGATATGAAAGTGATTGAACCGCTTTGGAAGCAGGTGCTTTCTAACAAAGGCGCAATGGCCCTAATGTGGGAGCAGTTTCAAACTTCCTCCTATGGCCAGTATTTGCTAGCGACCTATTTTGAAACAGATATTTCTATGGGCTCTACAGAACTAGCGGTAGGTATGCATGTTCGAAAGCCCTTGCTAGGCATGGAAGGGGTCGGCATCTCCATTGAAACCGGCGTCGGTGAATTAGAAAAACGAGATAACTTTGGCTACGGAGAAGAAGGATTTATCATTCAAGAATACGTCGAGCTAGCGCAGGCATTTGGCTATCACTATATGCTCGGCAGTTGGGCCGTAGATGGAGAAGCTGCGGGCGTCATCCTTCGAGGAGATACCTCTCGGGTAACCGGACGCCACTGCCTAATTATTCCCCACATCATTTCTGATGACGGGTTGTATATTCCAGAGTGAGCGCGAGGATTTTATTGATGCCGACAGCGACAGCAGGCCGTAGCGCAAGAATAAGCCAGAATAGCTGGGATCTAGAAACCGTGATTGCTAGAGATCACGTTATTCCTCAGCGGTACTTCGACGAAGCACCGCCAGGCGTTGTTGAAAACTTTCAAGATCTTTTGAGCCGAGACGTTTTTTCTGAAGGTGATGCGCGATCGCTCTATAGCTCAATGGCACTGACTTAAGGGACGGGAAAAAGGTAGAAAAAGGCTGCAAGGTCTGGTAGAAGTACATCAGAACCTTGCAAGCCACTAATATCACCTTCTACTATGTCTCAGCCAGCCGAAATACTCA
>Ga0209194_1000593_pt1 | contig 27598 bp, 20 predicted proteins | sample COGITO_mtgs_1004_FD_184787 | JGI IMG/M metagenome (GOLD analysis project Ga0209194, IMG submission 184787) | Pelagic marine microbial communities from North Sea - COGITO_mtgs_100413 (SPAdes) (version 2) | ecosystem: Environmental > Aquatic > Marine > Epipelagic ...
ACATAGTAGAAGGTGATATTAGTGGCTTGCAAGGTTCTGATGTACTTCTACCAGACCTTGCAGCCTTTTTCTACCTTTTTCCCGTCCCTTAAGTCAGTGCCATTGGACTAGAGATGTTTAGTGGCTAGAGGTGTTGGTGGACAGCGGCTATCAGCAAGAAAAATGATACGCAGGGAAAGCAGTCTTTTCAATCACTTATTATAACAAGTAAAACTAACATATCTAAGCTGCTATAACAAGGCTGTATTCGCGCAACGACAGCATCTGCTGCGTCCCGCTTTTAAGATTCCACTTTAAGACCTGTTTTTAAGACGCTATGATTCCTCTCCACGTTAGTATCTCTGAGAAGCTGCGCCACCAAATAGACAGCGGCGACTACCTGCCGGGTGAAAAACTGCCCAGCGAGCATCAGCTGATGAAAATGTTTGACGTTAGTCGGATTACGGTTCGGCAGGCGGTTACTAATTTGGTTAATCAAGGGTTGGTGCGATCGCATCAGGGTAAGGGCGTTTTTGTTACTCCTCAAGTAAAAACAGCCTACTCACTCTCTAGCCCGCTGACCTTTTTAGACCAAGACGTTGCTAATAAGGGTATTCATCTCTCCTTTAATAACCTCACGTTTAGAAAGGTGCGTCCGCCAGATCAGGTAAAAGCTGCTTTGCAGCTAGAGAGTAGCGCCAGCAACCGGCTAGAAAAGTCTCCTGAAAAGTCTTCTATGGTGTATTTGCAAAAGAAGCTGCTGCAGATGGATGGCACCGTTGGCGCTATGGATATTAGCTATATTTTGCTGGAGCTAGGTCAGCGGTTTGGTGCTCAGCTTAAACAAAAGATGACCTTTCCCCTTTTAGAAGCTAATGAAATCTCGATTGAAAGTATCCAGGCGGTGATTGAGTGCACCCACGCCGACTACGAAATGAGTGAACACCTAGAAGTATCGCTAGGTCATCCGCTTATTGTTTACCGATACACCGCTTATACTCGGCAGCAAAAACCTATTCTGTACGGCGAAACTATTTCTCGAGCTGACCGGTTTTGCTATTCGCTCACGATTCATAAAACATAGATGGATCAGAACTTGCGATCTCGTAGGTGAAAATAGTCATGGGTGGGGCGTGACTTTTGGTGGATGAAAATTAGGCGATCGCGTATTACCCTAATGGCATTCATCAGAGATGATCTCGGAGATTTCATACAGGTGTCAATCCATTGATGATCCGTCGCGTAGACCTCAGCAAATGTTACAAGCAGACTGTTCTTTACGTTGGGTTGCTGCTGCCCATCATGGCAGTGGTATCGGGATGCAGCCTTTTGCCTCCCGGTGCCGCGCAGCAGACTTCAGATCAGGGTGAACGCTCCGAACGCGACGGCCCCGTTGCGGTACAAACGGCCATAGCCGAGACGGGATCGGTCGCAGGCGCGTTAACCTACACCGGAACAACTCGTCCTACTCAGCAGGTGACGGTGCGATCGCAGGTTTCGGGCACCGTTACAGACCTATTGGTAGATGTGGGAGATGCGATCGCTCAGGGAAGTTTGCTTGCTCAGCTCGACGGCAATTTGCAAACGACTGATCTTAATCAGGCGCAGGCCGAACTTTCGGCGCGGCGATCGCAAACGGCGCAGGCTGAAGTTTCTATCACGGCGGCTCAATCTGCCGTTGTGCAAGCGCAGGCGACGTTTGATCAGGCGCTGTTAGATGCGCAGAGGCTGCGACGACTGGCACAGCAGGGGGCCATTTCTCAGCAGGAGGCAGAGGCTGCACAGCTAGCGGCTACGAATGCGCAGCAGGCAGTCCGTTCGGCGCAGGCTCAAGTTGACGCTCAAAGGCAGGCCGTGGCTTCTTCGGTTGGCCAGATTGAGGCGCAGCGGGCCGTGCTTGAACAGACCCAGCGGCAGCTTTCTTATGCAGATTTGCGATCGCCGCTGACTGGCGTTGTGCTCTCTAGAGAGGTGGAAACCGGCGACTTTGTTGAATCGGGCGCTACCGTGTTAGAGCTAGGAGATCTCAGCAATTTAGAGGTCACGGTACAAGTTTCTGAACTAGATATTTCTCGGCTTAGCGTGGGTCAACCGGCCCAGGTGCAGCTAGATGCTTTTCCCGATGAAGGGTCTATTGCTGGGCAAATTGAGCGCATTGCACCGGTTGCGGATAGTACCTCACGGCTGATCCCGGTACAGGTGAGTATTCCTAATGTAGGCGGTCGCCTCGGCAGTGGACTGCTCGCAAGGGTGCAGTTTTCCTCGGGCGCACAGCCTCGAGTGGTTGTCCCTGCTAGTGCGCTAACGGTTGGGGAGGCGGAGGATACGGTGTTTGCCATTGAGGGCGAGGGCGAACAGGCGAGGGCGATCGCTCGGGCGGTAGAGGTGGGCGATCGCAAGCAAGACCAGGTGGAAATTCTCTCGGGATTGAACGCTGGAGAGTCTTTTGTTTTGCAGAGCGATCGCCCCCTTACTTCAGACCAGCCGGTGCGGCTCAGCATACTGTCTGAAGGGACTGACGGTTTTGTCGAACAATCTAATAGTTCTGAATCTAGAACAGAACAGAAGTCTGGTAGGCAATCTGATGGCCAATCTGGCAAACAATCTGACAGGCAATCTGGTAAACCTGCTAAGCGGAGCAATTAATGGTACGACCTACGGCTCCTTCAAATCTACAATCCGACCTACCGTCCGACCTACCGTCTGATTCGGCGTCGGCCGCGCGATCGCCTGCTGGAAATTTTGGTTTGAGTACGCTCGCCATCCGCCAGCATATTGCGACGCTTGTTCTCACCGTTGCTGTTATTGTGCTGGGGTTGTTCTTTGTTCAGCAGATTCCCGTCGATTTGCTGCCTTCTATTACCTATCCGCGCGTTGGGGTCAGAGCTGCGGCTCCCGGTGTCTCGCCAGAAGTGGCCGTTGATGAAGTTACGCGTCCGCTAGAAGAAGCCCTTGCTGCAACCGAAGGTGTTGTTCAAGTGGTTTCACAAACTCGAGAAGGGAGAATTAGCCTAGATCTTTACTTTCAGCCGGGCGGCGATATAGACCAGGCGCTCAGCGATGCGACGGCTACGCTGAATCGAGCTAGAGATAGTTTGCCTGATACGGTCGAGCAGCCTCGCTTATTCAAGTTCGATCCTTCTCAGCTACCTGTGTACGAAACTGCGCTTACGTCGCGATCGCTGCAAGGCGTAGCGCTTAGAGTGTTCGCCGACCAGGAGCTAAGCCGTAATTTAACGACCGTTCCAGGTGTGGCTAGCGTCGATGTTTCGGGTGGCGTTCAAGAAGAAGTTCGAATTAATCTCGATCCAGCAAGACTTCAATCTTTAGACTTGGGCATTACAGAGGTATTAGACGCCCTTTCAGAACGCAATCAGGATACGTCTGGAGGCCGCATTCAAGGAACCGACAGCGAGCCGCTTACGCGCGTCGCCGGACGCTTTGCAGACGCTGATGAAATTCGTAATCTTATCTTTGAAGTGGGCAATGCGGAGGCTACTCAACAGGTCTATCTGAGAGACTTTGCTGAAGTGATTGATGGCACCGAGGAACAGCGCGTTTTTGTGAATCTTAACGGCGAGCCAGCGGTTAAAATAAGCATTCAAAAGCAGCCGGGTGCAAACACTATCGCCGTGGTAGATGGGATCAAGCAGCGGCTAGCAGAACTAAGAGCGTCGGGTCTGATTCCAGAAGACTTGATTCTCAACGCGACCTTGGACGAGTCTATTTTTATTCAAAATGCTATTCGCAACGTTGCGATCGCTGGGCTAACTGGTGCGGCTTTAGCGGGCGTCGCGGTTCTCCTTTTTCTGGGTTCGCTCAGGCAAACGTTCATCATTGTGGTGGCCATTCCGCTGGCTACTTTAGTCGCTATTTTGCTAATGGGCCTGTTTGGCCTTTCGCTCAATGTGTTTAGCTTAGGCGGGCTGGCTTTGGGCGTCGGTATTGTGGTAGATAACGCCATCGTTATGTTAGAGAACATTGTGAAGGGGGTGCAGCAGAGCAGTCAGTCTGTTGTTCGTCAAGCAGAGGCTAGTAGCCGAGAGCTAGAGTCTGCTTTGTTTGCTTCAACAACAACAAACTTAGTCGCGGTGCTGCCTTTTTTGCTGATTGGCGGCTTCATTTCTCTGTTGTTTAATGAGCTGGTTCTAACGGTCAGCTTTGCAGTGGGCGCTTCGCTGATTGTGGCGCTAACCGTGGTGCCTGCGCTAACCTCTCGGCTATTGGCCGTGCGCCGATCTAGCGGCGTTAGTCAGTGGTGGCTGATTCGTTGGTTCGACCAGCGCCTGCAGGGGCTAACGGGTCAATATGCCAATCTGTTGGGCTGGGTGCTGCAAAGAAGAGTTTGGGTCGTTGCGATTGTTTTTCTGGTTTTTGGCGGCAGCAGTTTTTTGATGGTGGGCCAAATTCCGCAGGAGATTTTGCCTAGCATTGCGACTGGCCAGGCCGATGTGCGCGTACAGTTTCCGCCCGGCACAACTTTGGCAGAAAACCAGCGGGTTATGAGCGCTGTAGACGAATTGCTGATCGCTCAGCCTGAGATTGAATATGCGTTTAGCACTTCGGGGGGGTTTCTCTTTGGTGGCAGCACTAGTGAAAATGCGCTGCGAGGATCTAGCACCCTGACGCTGGTGCCTGGAACTGATGTCGAAGCGTTTAGCGATCGCATGACCCGCCAGTTCGATCAGCTAAATCTAGTCAAAACCCGGCTGCGCGTCTCTCCTGGCAGCGTGCGCGGCCTTATCTTAAACAACTCACCCGTACGCGGCGACGTAGATATTATCTTGCAGGGCAGCCGCGCCGCAGTTTTAGAAGAGGCGGGTGCTCAAATCCTTGGCGCTCTTGATGAACAGGCTATGTTAGCGAGCTATTCTCCCGATGCTGACCCGCCTCAACTTGAAATCCAAATCCGGCCCGATTGGGAACGTGCCGCCGACCTTGGCCTTTCGGCTGAAACGATTGGTCGTACGGTACAAACGGTGCTCTCTGGTGCGGTGCCAACTCAGCTTCAGCGGGGCGATCGCCTGGTCGACGTGCGGCTTCAAACGCCAAATACCTTAGTTCAAACGCCCGCTGAGCTATCTCAACTGCCTGTTCTTAGCGGCAGCGGCAACGGCTCTGGTCAGCCGGTAAGGCTAGGAGATATCGCCAAAATCGAAGAGGGGCAGGCGCCTGGTGAAATTCAGCGCATCAGTCAGCGCCAGGTTTATATTATTGAAGGTCGACTTAATGAGGGGGCTAGCTTAGGCGCTGCGCTAACAGAAGTCGATCAAATTTTGGAGACGATTACGCTGCCAGATGGTGTTACTCGCTTGCCTAGCTTCAGCGCTCAGAGCAATGCCGCGATTACAGATGGCCTCGGCATTTTGGGCGGTTTGGCGGCGTTTCTAGTCTTTACGGCGATGGCGGTGCAGTACAACTCTTTAATCGATCCGCTGGTGATTATGCTGACGGTGCCGCTGGCTTTAGCGGGTGGCATTTTAGGATTATTTATTACTCAAACGGCGATTGGCGCTACCGTCATTGTGGGGGCCGTGCTGCTGGTCGGTATTGTTGTAAACAACGCCATTATTTTGGTGGAGCTGGCCAATCAAATTTACGAACAAGAAGGCTGTGACCGGCTTACCGCTATTCTCAAGGCCGCTCCCCAGCGACTGCGCCCGATTTTGATGACGACAATTACCACCGTGCTTGGCATGTTTCCACTCGCGCTTGGCATTGGGCAAGGCTCAGAATTTTTGCAGCCGCTAGGCGTTGTTGTTTTTTCGGGTCTGGCGCTGGCAACAGTGCTCACATTGTTTATCATTCCTTGCTTTTATACGCTGCTTCATCGCTCTAGTCGTCATGAGAAACAACTTCCTGATATGCCTAAAGCTATACGGCCATGATCTCCTATAGCGGTATAGTCCAAACTAATGCTGAACTAATGCTGAGTCACAAAACACAATAATGTCTGTACAAAACTGGTTTATCCGTCTATCTACATTTGCACTGCTGCTCGGTGCGTCTTCTACATCTGCGATCGCTCAAGATGCGATCACTCAAGATGTAAAGGTTACGCCGCTCGGCAGCCACGACGGCGAGTTTTGCAGTTCTGATCGAGCGCTGGTATTTGAAGATCCTAACGGGCTTCGCATTCTCTACGATGCGGGTAGAACGGTTTCGGGCGCAGAAGACCCTCGCTTGGGTGATATTGATGTTGTTCTTTTGAGCCATGTGCATGGCGATCATTTGGGCGATCGCCGCATGGCTGCTGTTAATGAGGGAACTTGCGCAGAGCCTCAAGCAGATGTAAGCACTACGCCAAACTCCAATACAGCCGAAATTGCCGTTGGTAAAGAAGCTAGCATCGTCGTCGGCAGCGAAATGTCTAGCTTTTTGGCTAATAAAGTTGAGGGGTTGGGTGGCGACCCTAGTACGGTGCAGCTGGTACGCTTTGGCGCATCGTTCAATACCGAAGGCGTAAGCTTTACGACCGTCCCGGCAGTGCATTCTAACGGGCTTAGCGGCGACTTTATTGAAGGTGAATTAGGAGGGAGTTTATCGACCGCAGGACTCTCCGCTTACGTCGGCCCGCCTACTGGATATGTCATTACCTTTTCTAATGGCCTAGTTGTTTATCTTTCTGGCGATACTGGCGTCACCGCAGAGCAAGAGACCGTAGTGCGAGACCAGTACGGTGCAAAACTGGTTGTGATGAATATTGGCGATACCTACACCACTGGCCCTACAGAAGCTGCCTTCGTCGTCGACGAACTGATCGCACCTAGCTCTGTTATCGCCTCGCACGCAAATGAAGTTGCAACGGTTAATGGCGAAGTTCAGGCAGGGACTAAAACAGAGGCTTTTATGGAAGCAACCGAAACGCCTGTATACGTTCCTCTCAGTGGGAAAACACTGTCGTTCGACGCTGAGGGCCTATGCACAGATGGCTGTGATTGAATCTCACGCTAACGGTTCGAAAATGTGTTTTAAGCCAATTCCTCATTAGAGATTTTATCAGGGTGCAATCAATTGGCCTTTCTCACGTTTTTTCGCCTATTTCATTTCGCTATCCGCAGTGAGACCTTTTTTCCGCTGTAGCCAGCCCGTTAGCACTGCTAGCCCAAAAATGCCTAGCAGTGCGCCTAGTACCCAAAGTCCTCGGTCTTTCTTTGCCAGTAAGCCCGCACCAAAGGCGACTACGGGTGGATTAGAAACAACGATGCTGAGTACCAGTGCCGGTAAAAAACGTTTCCAGGGCGCTTTGGCTAATCCCACGCCGTAAGCTACAAAGTCGAAGAAGCCGGTCATTAAAAAAGCCGCCATCAAGAAGATGTTGCGCTCTAGATTTTTTTGGCTAAACCGCTCAACTCGGCCAATGAAGCGATCGCCTACTAGCTTACGAATGAGCGATCGCCCAAACCGCTTAGCGAGCCAAAAACTCAGCGAGCAAGAAAGCAAATCGGCTAAACACATGACTGCTAGACCCTGCCAAAACCCTAGTAGTCCCCCTGCTAGTACCGAATAGGCCGTCCCTGGCAAAGCCGGAATGACCACGCTAGAGAATCTCAGCGCAAACAGCCCTAGCGGCGCTAAAATGCCTAACTGCTCTACGTACAGCCGAATATCGTCTTTGCCAATGCCCGCCTGGTTGAGCGCAATTAACGGCGCAGCAATCAGCACAAACAGCAGCAAGAAACCAAGAACCTTCTGGACTCGCTTACTCATCACAGTTTTCCTTATCGATGCGTCATTTTATCAATTTCGGTCCGTTACTAGGCGATTGCCCAACCGTCAATAGGCATGGACCAGGCGTCTCCTGAGTATCCCCTAGAGACCCACCGGATTTTGCAGCAGATTGCAGCAGCAATTGATACCATAAAGCACAGCCCGAGCGCGATTAAAATCAACGAACCTCTATGAAGTATTTACTATCTATTTTCTCTGCCCTGTTGTTGCTCACTGGCTGCTCCGGCGCTAATGTACCAGTGACTGAGAGCGATAATACTCAAGAGATAGAAATTTCAGGAGAAGATACCGCTGTAGAACCTGACGCCGCCGATGCTGAGGAGGCTAATGAAGATAGCGAAACTTCAGGGGATGCAGGTGATACTGAAGCTGAGGAAGAAGACACCGCCGGACTCAATCAAAAGAACGTTAAGCTACAGGTGAATAATCAAAGAACATTTGGTCAAATTACGATCAAAAAAGTAGCAACTTCTCGCGATGGCTGGGTCTCCATACACAAAAGCAAAGCGGACGGTAGCATTCAGCTGCCGGACGGTATTGGAGAAGCGCGCGTAGACTCGGGTGACAGCGAGAATATTGTTGTAGACCTGTGGGAGGCCCCGGCTATTGACGATAAGCTGTGGGTACTGCTGCATATCGACGCAGGCGAGCGCGGTCTGTACGAGTATCCGGGCGCAGATGCACCTGTGAAGAAAGATGGCGAGACCTTAGCGCGATCTTTTGTGATTCAAGGCGAAGAGGAAGAAGAGAGCGATGAGTAATGGTTGAGCTTTTATCTGCCGTAGAACTTTGGCAATAGAATTTGGTTAAGGTTTATGCTCGCCTATAGACAGGCTGATCGGTAACCGTCATAATAAGACCTCAATTGCGGGTATAGCTCAGTGGTAGAGCGTTTGCTTCCCAAGCAAAATGTCGCGCGTTCGAATCGCGTTACCCGCTTTTTAATTAGTCCACTCTTTTATTAATTTAATTGAGCATTAGCATTGAGCGTCAGTATATTTTGAACGCGGTCGACTAGCTCTGTAATATCGTATGGCTTTTGCAGCAGGCCACTAGTCTCGGCTTCTAGCTCTTTCTGTCTATCTAGCTCGTGGTTCGCGGTGAGTAAGAGAATCGGAAGATCGGCGATCGCTAGCTCTCTACGAATGTAAGAAACTACCTCGTAGCCGTCCATTTCTGGCATCATCACATCTAACAAGATTAGATCTGGGCGATTATTTTCTAATTCTGCCAACGCCTCCTTGCCGCTCTCTACACAGGTGAGGTTATAGTGCTCTTCGTCCAAAATCGCGCCGAGCATGAAAAGATTGTCGGGTGTATCATCAACTGCCAAGATTTTTGGAGTTTGACTGGCCTCTGCTTTTTTACTAATAATCATGGGGATTTATAAATGTGCCAAACAAACGTATGGCCTCGGGATTCAAGTCAAGCATTGTGCTTTTGGCATTGCTTTGACTTTATTTGATAAAAGCCTACTTGACTTATCAGCGTATACACTCCGACTAAAGATAGAGTCGCGTTTAATCGTAATGTTCTGTTAATAAATGTGAAGAGGAGAGTTTTAGTAGACCTGTACCTACCGAGTGGCAGGTAGTACAAGCGTAATGCAATTGAGAGCTGGCCTGGCCACTACCTAGTTTTCTACCGGATTGTCACATGTTTGCAACAGATATTTTCTAAAAAGAGCAACAATATAATCTGAAGCTATCAGAAAAGCTGTCAGATACCGTGACTTTTGCCTATTACCCAGCTCCGACGGAAGTATTTGGCGAGGCTGGTTTCGCTGAGCGTAAGACAAATGGGACGACCGTGCGGGCAAGTTCTAGGGCTTTGCGTTCGCTGCCAGCGGGTTACTAATGTTTGCATCTCGGCTGGGGAGAGCGGGGTGCCGTTGCGAATGGCTGTCCGGCAGGCCGTAGCTACTAGCGCCGCCGCTAAATTTGCGCCTAAGCTGAGTTCGCGCAGCGCCTCTGTTCGTTCTGAACTGTCTTTTAGCGGTTCTGGCAGCGATCGCACTGCCCAAAGGTCGTCGCCAAAAGGCGCGATCGCACAGCCTACTTCAGCTAATCTTTCTACCTGCTGCTCGCTTAAGCTATCTAATACGATTGGCGGCTCTACGTTTACCATTTCCCATCGCTGCTGAAGCTGCTCGTACAGCACGCGCTCGTGGGCAATATGTTGTTCTATCAGGCATAGGCCGCCTTCGTGCTCTGCGAGAATGTAGGTATTGTGAACCTGAGCAATCGCCTTTAAAGCGCCTGGTGTAGCGCTATCTGGGAGCGGATCGGAGAGGTTGACCGCCGGTGAGACAACAGATGGTGAAACAACAGAATCTGACTGAATTTGACGAGAGGGGCTATATTCACCCGTTTGCTCTGCGGCTCGAAATTCTGCGGCCTTTATGAGTTCGCTAGCGCGGTGAGTTTGAGCGGCTTCTCTGATGTCGTCTATTTGCAGCAGTTGGGCTACGGATGCAGAGACGCGATCGCGCAATTTATCGATCTGTTGTATGTATATCTCGGACTTGGCGGGGTGGCGATTCCAGTCGAGCTGGTTGGGCGGCAGCGTTAAGTGCAAAAAGCAAACCGGATAGCGATCGCGCGGTAAGGTTCTTCGAAAGCTCTGGATCAGCGTTTGGAATAAAGCGCTTACTTCTACGGGGCGACCGTTGATGGCGATTCGAATCCAGTCTGGGCGGCGGCGATGGCAGCGGTCGGGTAGGCCAACTGCTAAGTAAAGCCCCTCTGTAGAGATCTCTTTGAAGTCGGTTTCGTGCGTATTGCGAAGAATTTGAGGCAGCAGCGTTTTGGCTGTTTCTCCTGGCCACAGCGAGAGCCAGGGCGTACTGTCTTTTTCTATCTGCCAAGTGACTTGAGGGTGGCAAAGCGCAATTTTTTGGAGAAACTGAGCGACTGCTTTAATTTGCTGTTCGGCTGAAGGGGCTTGGCGGCGAGCGGGCCAGCTACTAAACAGATTTGTCGCTGTGACGATACTGCCCGGTGCGATCGCCATCTCGGAAATTGTCTGCGGCTCACCGTTGGTGGAGTAAGTTATTCGGTGTCCGGGCGCTGTTCCTGAGCGGCTACAGATTTCTAGCTCGGCTAGCTGAGCGATACTGTGCAGCGCCTCACCTCGAAAACCCAGGCTGCGAATATTTAGCAGGTCGGGCCGAGTAGAGATTTTGCTGGTGGCATGGGCGATCGCCGCTTGATTCAAATCGCTCAGGGTCATGCCGTTGCCGTTGTCCGCAACGCGCACCTGCCAGCGCTCTGGCCACAGGCTAACGCTAATGCGGGTTGCTTTGGCATCTAGCGCATTTTCAACTAGCTCTCGAACCACCGCCGCTAGTGAGTCAATCACCTCGCCTGCTGCCATCAGGTGGACAATTTCTTCATCGAGCGGCTGAATCTGACTGATGTGCCCAGCCAAGTTTTCTGCCGAGGCTTTGAGCTCATCTGGCGCAGTATTTTCTACGGTGCGACTTATGGCGCCGCGATCGCCTTTATCTATACTTGTATCCATACCTACTAGTTTAGGGCGATCTAGTTTAGGACGATCTAGTTTAGGACGGCAGAGCCGAACATGGGGTAGGCTACGCATCGAGCCAGCGAATCCTATTTCTGATAATTCATGAGCACTCACCGCAGCCGATTAAGTCAAGCCTTGGCCGCACTGGCTTTGGCGGTGGGTCTGCTGTTATTGACCTTTCTAGGCGGAGCTAATTTGACTGCGCTGGGCGTAGATCTGCCAGCTTCTGTGGCGTACCAAGCGGCGATTGAACGGCCTGCGCTGAGCTTAAATGAGCTGAACCGCAGATTAGCTCGTCCGGTACGACAAAGCGGCGCTTTAGTTATTGATCTAACGGGTGTCACTATCGATCTGCGGTTGGGAACGGAAGGCCGCGATCCAGATTTTGCAGAGCAGTTTTATCAAAGGCTACAGCAGGCTTTAAATGGCCCCCAGCCACTGGGTCTAAACTTGAGCGGCGCGCTGCTGCAAGGAGACCTTAATCTCGCCCGTTTGGGGCTGCGGGTTCCGGCGTATGGAGGTGCTCAGCTATCGGCTTTAGAGTTGTTCAATCAAAAGTTTCAGCCGCTCGCCGCTAGAGATATGGTTGATTCGCTAGGGGGGCGATCGCTCTCTAGTGCTTCAAGCCGCTCGCAGACCGCGTTAGCCCGCTACTTTTTGATTCAGCCGCAGACGGCGCAAGCGGATACGCTCGTTTTCCAAGGCCCTTTGATGCTTAACCAAACCTGCTTTAGCGGCGCTGTTAAAGGCGCCTCGCTGTATTTTCTAGATCGTCTTGAGGCCGAGCAGGTCATTTTTACTCAGCCTGTAGACTGGCGAGGCGCAAGGTTTGCTCGCAGCGTGAATTTTAGCCAGGGGCAGTTTCAGCAAGAAAGCCGGTTTAGAGACGCTATTTTTGCCGAGCGCGCTCAATTTAATCAGGCTAGCTTTAGTGGATTGGCTACCTGGCAGGGCAGTACCTTTTATCAAAGCCCTAGCTTTGCTCAGGCCGACTTTAAGCAAACTGCTGGGTTTGGGCGATCGCACTGGCTGGCCAATGCCGATTTTGATCAAGCCGTGTTTCACGGCGCCGCCAACTTTCAAAAAAGCCGCTTCGATAAATCGCTTTTTTTAACGGAGGCGCAGTTTGAGGCGTCTGCTAACTTTCGTCAGGCGCAGTTTCAGTCGGCTATTAGCCTGCGAGGGGCACAAATTAGCACTCAGCTAGATTTAGGCGACGCGCGGTTTTCTGCAGAGACTCGTATCAACGTGGCCGATCTTGATTTCGATCCGGGAGAGGCTCGCATTTTGGGCAGTCCAGGCTATATCGGTCGAATTTTCTCGGTGCCTACCCTGGCTAATAACGAAGCCGTGATGCGAAATCTCGTGCGAAATTTTCGTCTGCTAGAGCAAGTTGGCGATGCGAATCAGGTGGAGTACACTGCCGAACGGCTGCGGCTAGGTCAGCTATGGCGGCAGTTTGCGGGTCTGAGTCTTAATCAAGCTGAGCCTCAGCAGCTGATGAAGTTAGGGCTGAGCGCCGAGCAGGCCGCCGCTGTATACCGCAGAGCGCAGTCGCAGCCTTTTGTTAGCCGCTCAGACTTTTTGAGCTTGAGTGAAATAGATTTAGCGACCTATTTGAAAGTGCGCGATCGCATTACTGCTAAGCCGACTAATCTGACTAACCGGCTGATGCGGCTGACCCACTGGGCTTTGTTAGCTAGCCTTTTGCTGCTCAGCCAATATGGCACCAATGTAGCCCTTACCTTTAGCGTTGGACTCATTGCCACTACGGTGTTTGCACTTATTTTTTGGCTGGTCGATCGCTGTCGCAGGCGGGTGCCAACGCCTAAGGAGCGGCTGACTATGCTGGCTGCTAGCGGCGCACTGCTGATATTTGCGATTGGTATTGTGAGCCGCAGCGGTGTTCATCCGGGTCGAACTTTAGGTGCGATCGCCCTGATTGTTCTCCCGCTGCCTGCTGGCTTACTCTGTCGCCTTTACCAGCAGGGACGCTATCACGATCTGATGGATCGCAGCTACTTTGTTCAAAATGGAGCGCTGCGCAAACTCCAGCTCCTGATTGCCCGGCTGCCGCTGATGCCCAAGTTTCCGTTTTACCGAGAGCGCTACTCGCCACTACCTATAGATAAGCAGTGGAACTGGCTCAACTACTTTGATTTCAGCATCAACAACTGGTTCAAATTTGGCTTTAACGACACCCGACTGCGCGATCAGGCTGTTCCAGGTATTATCAGCACCCTGGTTTGGTATCAATGGGTACTCGGCACCCTGTACGTTGTGCTGCTGCTATGGACATTATCTCGCACTATTCCAGGACTCAATCTGCTGCTTTACTTTTAATTCGCTGGTTTACTTTAGCGGTCGTTTAACGACTTCAGCCGTTGGTCAACAGCTTCAACCGCTGTTTAACCACTCCTCTCAGCGCCCACCGTGTCTTAGCTTCTTGCCCTGTTCAAAACGAACACCGTACAAACACTAGACATTACTAAGAAACTCCACTTTCTACCGTTAGAGGTTCCGTATTTCCTTTGAGGCGATTAGATTCGCCCTAGGTAAAAATGAGTTCACTTCTGTAAAGCGCGTACAACCTGCTCAGCTTTCCCAAGGGGCATTTTGGGGGTTTGATTAGATTGTGCATAGCGCCCTTACAGGTGAGCAGCCCGGTCCTGGGGGCTTAAAGGGACCGGGCATTTTTTATTTTAAAGGCATGCAGCGGTTATCGCTTGGCCTACAGAATTTTGCCTACAAAATTTTATCCAACCCATAGACTAGCGACTTCAGCGGCAGTACCCGACGGATAGAGAGCAAGACGCCTGGCATGTAGCAAATGCGATCGCTAGTATCGTGGCGCAGCGTATAAGACTGACCGGCTGCTCCAAAGATCACTTCTTGGTGCGCAATTAAACCGGGCAGGCGAACGCTGTGAATCCTCACGCCTTCTTCGGTTTGGCTTCCTCTAGCGCCCGCCATCTTTTCAGTCTCTTCTACCTCGGGGGCGTTAAAGGTTTTGTTCATCTCCCCTAGCATTTGGGCGGTTTTAACCGCTGTCCCGCTGGGCGCATCGGCCTTTTGGTTGTGATGTAGCTCAATAATTTCTACATGGTCGAAGTAGGCAGATGCCTGGAGCGCTGCCTGCTGTAGCAGCACCATGCCAATCGAGAAGTTGGGAATAAGTAAACAGCCCGTACTTGCTTTATCGGCAAACTCGGCCAAATCTTTGATTTGCTTGTCGCTCATGCCCGTTGTGCCTACCACCGGACGCACTCCGTAGGCTAAAGCTGCTCGCACAGATTTATACACCCCACTCGGATGGGTGACATCTACCATGACCGCGCTTCCCCCTTGTGGGGCCTCGTTTTGAGCCGTTACCAAAATGGCTTCTAGCTCGTTGAGTACCGGCACTTCTAAGGGGCCAACGCCAATTACTTCACCGATGTCTTCGCCAATGAACTCAGGGTTGCGATCGATCGCGCCCACTAGCTTCATATCGTCTGCTGCTGCAACGGCCTTAACGATCGCTCGGCCCATTTTGCCAAGTGCACCGTTAACAACGACAGGAATTTGAGTAGAAGGTGAAGTTTGTTCGGTCATGGTTTTAGTCGTCAAACATTATAGATAAAACGCAAAAAGGGAGCATTGTTGCTCCCCTTTCTAAGATTCTAGTTTAGCTCGAAAGCTTAACCAACTTTGACCTGGCTCGTATCAACGGCATCGGTTCCGTCTACGCCCTTGGCCACTTTAACCATTTTGTTCAAGATGTCCTGGCTGGGTACTGTCCCTTTGAGCACAACGGTTGCTGATGTCTGGGCAACGTAGAGACCATCAACATCATCTAGCTCATTGTCTTCGTCAAAGGCTAGTGCAACTCGCTTAGCCAAACCGCTTTGGTCAAATTCGCCGTTTAGACCTACTTTGAAGTCGGGTACGTCTTTTTCTGCGGCTTTTTGACCGGCGCTGGCTACGCCGCGCTTAATTTTACTGGATGCTTCTTTTGGCTTGTCTTTGCCGAAGATTCTGCTGAAAAAACCCATATTTTTACCTAGGTATAGGACATCGGCAGGGGGAGGCTCCTGCACAGGTATAAACATACTGACCGGGCCTATAGAACTTGTGTATCTTTAGAAACAAATTATTTTTATATATCTTGACCTTAAAAAGGAGTACGGCAGTGAGGGCGCAACTGAACGAGTGGAGGGAGCAGCTAGATGACTGGGGGCGGAAGTATTTTGTCGGTCGGCGCGTGTCGCCGCAGGCTCATAATCATATGCAGGACAGCCTGCTACAAGAAGCTGAGCTGGACTACGACTATGTGGTGCTGATTGTGGGCGCTTGTCTGATTGCAACGCTGGGGTTGCTTGCTAACAGTGCGGCGGTGATTATTGGTGCGATGCTAGTGGCGCCTTTGATGCTGCCCATTCGCTCTATGGCGTTTGGCGTTTTAGAGGGCGATCTAGATTTGGTGCAGGCGCTAAGTTGCTAGCGGTTAGCACTGGTTTGGCCGTGGCTCTGTCGGCGTTTATTGGCGCAGGCTCTGGGTTTTTGGCTTATAGCAGTGAGGTGTTTGCTCGCTCTTCGCCTACGCTGCTGGATTTAGGCATTGCTATTACTGCGGGCGGGATCAGTGGTTATGCCAAGGTGCAGCCGAAGCTGTCGAGTACCCTGGCAGGGACTGCGATCGCAGTTGCTCTGATGCCACCGCTTTGCGTGGTCGGGCTAGGGATTGCTCAGCTCGATCTGTCGCTCAGCTTGGGCACTTCTTTGCTGTATCTAACTAATCTGCTGGGTATTACACGCTCTTGCATGGTGGCCTTTTTCATTGCTGGCTATTCTCCCTTTCGGCGCGCTAGACGCCCCTTGAGCGGAGTTCGTGAGGTTACGAATACCGTGCCATCGGCTGCTGATAAAAATCGTCCTGGAAGGCACCTGCAAGCGTGAAATTTGTGGGTACTCGCGGCAGGGGTTAATTTAATTGTCTCTACGCGTTTATGCTGGAAATAAGAAAAAAGTGTGATGAAACTACCCAGAAGAGACTAGATTGGTTACGAATTGGGCAGTCTAATTCGGAGTCATATCTAAATATCTTGATAAATCCTTAGGTTTGCCAGCTATTAGACCTTATTAAACCTTAGTCCATTTCAAAAGTTCATCTTGAATAAGTCTTGATTAGCGTCGCGCCGGGAGCCGCTATTTTATAGCCGGATTGATTGCGCTATCTTTTATTGAGCTTTATTCAGTAAGCTGGATCAGGATTAAGCCGTATAATTCGAAGTCGAGATGTCCAATCAATACCGCCTGCGGGCATTTAGACTTTGAACCCTGCCAAATGTACATTTTTTAAAGCTTGGCGCAGATAGATGATAAACAGCCGTTCCAGTACGAGTTACAGTACCTCACACAAACTGCACCCGCTCAGCCTGTTGGCACAGCTCATTAGCCGTCAGGTGAGTGGCTGTCTGACGCTATCGGCGCAGGCGGCAGAGTGGCGACTGTTATTCAATCAGGGGAAGCTGAACTTTGCGACTAGCTCAGCGGACGTTTTCGCGCGGCTAGAGCGTCAGCTACAGGCGCTAGAGAATCCTGTCTCGGATGCTGTGCGAGAGCAGATGCGGCGGCTGTTTGAGGCGTCAGATGAAGTTGATGAGGTAGTCAGCCGCGACTATCGGGCCATCTGCTGGCTAGTCGAGCAACAGCATTTAAGTTCTGATCAGGCTGCTCAACTGATTGGATCTATTGCGATTGAGGTAATAGAGCCGTTTTTGGATATTCGAGAAGGCAGCTACGAACTGATCCCATCGGCGCGACTAGAAGGCATTCCGACTTTTTGCAATCTGGACTTGCGGCCTATTGTAGAGCTGTGTCAGCGCAATGCCCGCCAGCGAGCGGCGGGTCAACCGGTTGCTAGCCAGCTTACGAGTACTGCCATGATGGGCGATCGCACCTTTAGCGCTCAAACTAGCGGCCTGAACTCATACGGCGCTAGCCGAACAACGGCGACTAGCAATATGCGCCGCACTACTTACACCGTGGCCTGCATTGACGATAGCCCCACTGTCTTAAACGCCATTCAAAAGTTTCTAGAAGATCAAAGCCTCTCGGTCGTGGCGATTAACGATCCGGTTAAGGCGCTGATGCAGATTGTGCGCAGCAAGCCAGACCTGATTTTATTAGATATCACAATGCCTAATCTAGACGGGTATGAGCTGTGCGCTCTGCTCCGTCGCCATCCCCGCTATAAGCGCACGCCTATCGTGATGGTGACGGGAAACACTGGCCTGATTGACCGGGCTAGGGCCAAGCTAGTAAGAGCCTCTGGATATCTTACTAAGCCTTTTACGCAGTCTGACTTACTTAAGATGGTCTTTAAGCACTTACCGGCTAAGACTCAGCAGCAGTAGGCTAGATGGCTAGCTACTCGGAGTGAATTATTCAAAACGTCTGCCAAAAAGCGGACATTATCAGCGATAATCTGAGGGCATCTACGAGTTTATACGGTGAGTTTGATATAGCTTTGAGCTGTAGACGACTAATCGTTTGAATGGGATAATTTTGCCCTTTGCCTGCCGATGAATACAACACAGCTTGTCACCGTGCTAGTCGTCGAAGACGCTCCTTCTGAAGTGGCGCTGATGAGCCATTACCTGCAAGCTGAAGGGTTTAGCGTGATTAGTGCGATGACTGGTCAAGAGGGTTTGGATAAGGCGATCGCCCAGCAGCCGGATGTTATTGTTACTGACGTTGTAATGCCTGGAATTAGCGGCTTTGAGCTATGTAGAACGCTGAAGCGAACGCCCGAAACGCAGAGAGTACCCGTTGTTATTTGCTCGTCTAAAAAGCAAAATATAGATCGACTTTGGGGGATGCGACAGGGGGCGAAAGCCTATCTGACTAAGCCCTACACGCGCGACGAGCTCATTAACGCAGTTAAGACGGTGCTGATAGGGTAGTGAAGTGATAAGAGACTGCTGAGAAAGGCGGCGCTGAGCTAGTAAAGCTGCGTAGATTTAGCGGGTAGCTACTGTATAAAGACAGCTCAGTGAATTTGCTGGGCGCAGGTCTAGTTCTAATAATAGTATTAAGAAAAAATTGTGGCGATTGCTGCTTTCTGCCCACACCTAGAGCTTTGCGACCGTTGAATTTACGGGACTGTAGCAAAATTGGTTAGGCGGGCGAGCGCTGCTCAATGCTTGAGTAACCGCTTGTTAGAGCTGCATTTTTGCTCTACATTGCCTACGATACAGAGTCAATAGCGAGCCGATGAACCTCTGCGATAAGTAGTGAATGCCTTTGCCCCCTGTAGCGCTATTTATTTTGTGTCTATTCATTTCTGTGAAAATATAATTTGTGAAAACGCTCGCGATTCCAGAACGTCAGGTTGGCGACGCTTATCTTAAGTTTCAGCTGGCTCCGCGCGTGCCTGCGGTGATTGCGGCAAGGTCGGTAGAAGAAGCTACGGTACTGCCTGTTTCAGATGTCACGGCGATCCCTAACATGCCGCCCTGTATGTTGGGCCTAGTCAATCGCCGCAACCGAGTCATTTGGATTGCTAACCTGGTGCGTCTGCTAGGAATGCCCGTACTCGATCGACCTAGAGCGCAGTACAGTATGGTGATCGTCAAAGCCGGGTCTTCTTTAGGACTGATGGTGGATGACATTGAAGGCATTGTCCACTTATCTGCCGAAGCACTTAGCCCGCCCCCACCGCAAGTCAATCCTGTGCTGGTGCCCTACCTTAAAGCCTGCGCAGTGCAAAACGATCAGATTGTTCTGGTGCTAGATGCAGAGGCTGTCTTACAATCATCCGTTTTTCAACGGTCGTAGTCTGTTCTAGGAATATGCCAACTAATACCCGTTCGTCCCGCTCCTCCGACGAAAATAATTTGTCTCAAACGCCAGCATTAGCCGGTAGCAAAGACGGTCAGCCGTCTGCTGAAAACGGCAGTGCTGGGGTGATAGATCGTGGGGAAATTGACCAGGCAGACGAGGGATCAGACCGGGTTTGGCGAGGCGTTCGATATCGCAAAGACGGCGGCGAGCGCTATGCTCCTGAAAAGATTCAGGTGACTCAAAACAGCCGGCTAGGGCCGGTGCAGTGGTTTTATGACCTGCCGGTTTCCGACAAGCAGCTGACGGGATTGATTATCTCTAAAGTGCTTTCGGTGCTGGGCGTGGTCGGCGCGAGTCTTTGGCTTTTCTCTCAGCTCGGTCAGCGGCAGCTAGAACGGCAGGCGACTTCGGAGCTGTCGGCGCTCTCTAGTGGGTTAGCGCTAACAGAAACGGTGCCGAGAGCTGCTTTAGGTCTCGAAGATGCCGGTACTCTAGTTGAAACTGCTCAGCGCTCCGCAGATGAAAATACCCTTGATGAAGGCGCGCGGCAGGCGGCTAGAGCAGAGCTACAGTCGCGGATGCAGGCAAATAGTCTGGAGTATATGACGCTGCTTGATCCGGAGATGCGCGTAATCGCTAGCGGCACAGCAGAGCGATCGGGCGATATTTTTAATCCGGATAACTTAGTATCGAGCGCGCTCAGGCAACGACAGCCTAAGCAGGCAAACAGCTTGGTGCCACTGGCCGAGCTTCAGCGGTTGGGCGTGTCGGCGGCGGCAGCGGGCGATGAGGCGGCGCTGGTACACTACGAGGTTATGCCCGTTTTTGCGGCGGATAATGCTGAAGACAGCACAGGCGAGCTGATTGGCGCTGTCGTAACAGGTGATGTGTTAGACGGCAGTTCGGCAGCGGTTGCAGATGTCGTTAGGCAATTTTCGTCTGGCTATAGCGCACTTTACCGTCAGGCTCCTAGCGGCAGCCTAGAGCTAATCGGTCGCGGCGAAGCAGGTTCTGAAGCGGTAGAAACGCAGTCTTATGACGGCAATCTAGACTTTTTGAGAGCGGTGATTGAGTCTGAGAGCGGCACTGGAATAGAACAAGTGGCTCGAACCGAAGGTGGCCGCGCTACTTATTACACAGTCGCTGCTCAGGCGATTTCTAACGGTGATAGCGAGCGGATTGGCGTAGTCTTACGAGCTATTCCAGAGGCTGCTTTTTTGGAACAGCGGCACAGGGCGAGCCTGCTGCTAATTGGGCTAGGAATGCTGGCGCTGCTGGTAGATGTTGTGATTGCTCGGCTGCTTGGGCGCTCGATTGTAAAGCCGTTGCGGAGCTTGCAGGCGGCTACTGAGGCGTTTGCTTCGGGCGATCGCACCACTCGCGCCGAGGTTTACTCGCGAGATGAAGTGGGCCGAGTGGCCAGCGCCTTTAACGAGCTAGCGAGCGCAGTGTCTCATTCGGAATCTTCACTGCGGTTTCAGTCGCAAACCCAGAGTGAGGCCGCTCGGCGATCGCGTTTGCTTTCCGAATTTACGGCTCAAGTCCGCCAGAGCCTGAATGCTGACAGCATTTTTTCAGTATCGGTCGAAAAAACTAGAGAGATTTTAGATGTCGATCGCGCTATTATCTACCGGTTTAATGCTGCCTTTGATGGGGGCCAGGTTACGGCTGAGTCTGTGGGTAAGGGCTGGAGCCGGGCTGAAGGCAGGACTTTAGAAGATCCGATGTTGCCTGATTCGGTGGATCGGTTTAAGCAGGGCAAGGTGAGCTACGTCGAGGACATTGAGCGAGCTGATTTGACTGAATGCCACTGCAAACTGCTTAAAGAATTAGACGTGCAAGCTAATATGGTCGCGCCGCTGATGGTGGGTGATGATTTGGTCGGGCTGCTCTGCGCTCATCAGTGCAGCGGCCCGCGCCAGTGGCAGCCAGAAGAAATTACGATGATGCAGCAGCTTAGCACTCAAGTAGGCTACGCCTTGAGTCAGTCTCAGCTGCTCAAAAACCGAGAGCAGGCTATTTTGCGTGAGCAGCAACTCTCCGAGATAGTGACGCGCATTCGAGCCATTAGCGACCAGGATAAAATTTTTCGCATTGTCACGCGGCAAACCCAGCTCGCTCTGGCAACTAGCCGCGTCATTGTCTATCTCTTTAACGACGACTGGAGCGGCACCGTCGTCGCAGAATCGGTAGAGCCACAGTGGCCTCAGGCTTTAGGCGCAGAAATCGCTGACCCTTGCTTCGCCGATCGCTACGTAGAGCAGTACAAAACCGGGCGAGTTAAGGCCACACCCGACATCTACAACGCCGGACTGACGCCGTGTCATTTGGGCCAGCTAGAACCTTTTAAAGTCCGCGCTAATCTGGTTGCACCCATTGTCGTCGAAGACCGTTTACTCGGCTTGCTGGTTTCGCACGAGTGCACCGGCCCTAGAGCCTGGACAGATTTAACAGTGAACTTTGTTCAACGAGTGGCTACGCAGCTTGGCTTTGCGCTAGAGCAAGCAGAGTCCAACCGGCAGAGAGCTGACGCCTTAGACCAAGCCAAGGCTCTCTCCGAAGAGCGGCTGCAGCGGCAGGAGCGGATAGAAAGTGACCTGTTAGATCTGCTGAGCGATGTAGAATCAGTTGCTGATGGTAACCTGACGGTGCGAGCCAACATTGACTCTGGGGAGATTGGCACCGTTGCTGATTTCTTTAACGTTATCGTGGAGAACCTGCGGCAGGTGGTGACTCAAGTTAAGCTGTCGGCCAACCAGGTTAACGATTCGCTGGGCCAAAATGAAAGTGCTATCAGGCAGCTTGCGGCTGAAGCGCTTGAGCAGGCTGAGCAAACCACGCGAACTCTGGACTCTGTTGGCGAAATGACCCTTTCTATTCAGTCGGTGGCGGCGCAGGCGGAAGAAGCGGCTGCGGTTGCTAAAACTGCTTCTGAAACGGCGATGGCTGGCGAGGAAGCGATGGATTTGACGGTGGGTAATATCTTGGAACTGCGTCAGACGGTAGGCCGTACGGCTAAGAAAGTTAAGCGACTAGGCGAGTCTTCTCAGCAGATTACCAAGGCCGTTTCGCTGATTAACCAGATTTCTCAGCAGACTAATTTGCTGGCAATCAACGCTGGCATTGAAGCGGCTAGGGCTGGGGAGGAAGGTTTGGGCTTTGCGGCTGTGGCCGAAGAGGTAAGTGAGCTAGCCGTCCGCTCAGCCGCTGCTACAGAGGAAATTGAGCGAATTGTTGAGACTATTCAGCGAGAAACTAGCGATGTGGTGATTGCGATTGAGCAAAGCACTTCGCAGGTGGTAGAGGGCACGCGCCGAGTAGAAGATGCAAGGGCTAGCTTGAGTCAAATGATGGCTATTTCGCAGCGGCTAGATGAAATGAGCCGGGTGATTTCGCAGGCGACGGGTTCGCAGGTAGAAACCTCGGCGGCTGTTTCGGCGCTGATGGAACAGGTGGCGCAGGTCTCTCGGCGCACCTCAGATTCCTCCATGGCTGCGTCTGAGAATCTGAAGCAGACGGTGACCGTGGCCCAAGACCTTCAGCAAAAGGTGGCGACGTTTACGCTCGATGAGGATGAAGGGCATTCGGCAACGCCTTACCAAGCAGACAAGGGGGCATAGCGATGGAAGACAAAGAGCGCGAGATCCGCCTGCAGTTTCTCGATGAAGCCAGCGAGTATTTAGATACGCTAGAGGCTACGCTGCTTGATATTGCCCGGCGCGGCGTAGACAATCATGAGATGAATGGGGCTTTGCGAGCTGCCCACTCGATTAAAGGGGGCGCCGCCTTGATGGGCTACGGCTTGACGAGCGATCTGGCCCACCGCCTAGAAGATTCGCTGAAGGTGCTCAAAATTCAGCGGGCCGATGGTGTGACCTGCGATGTGGAAGGGCAGATGCTGGGCGCGGTTGATGCAATTCGTCAGGTCGTGGAGTGCGATCGCACTTCCCAATCCATAGAAAAAACCTGGCTCAATAGCTCAGTGCTGCCTATTTTTGACTGGCTCAGCGATCGCCTAGGCGAACCTTCTGCTGAAGATGCCGCTTCTATGATGGACGCAGATGAGGGGCAGAACGTCATGCCTTTAATCTTTCAGACCGAGGTAGAAGGTTCGCTTGAACAGTTAGAAGTTCTGATTGATGACTACGCCAACAGCACTCAACCGGAACGGTTCTCTCAGCTTCAATCAGCGTTAACGGTGATGGCTCAAGAATTAGCGGGTCTGGGCGAAATGCTAGACTTGCCCGCTTTTATTCAGCTTTGTCAATCGGTCGAAAAATTTGCGTCGGGCGCAGCCAACGAATCGCAGCTGCAGGAGGTCGCTCAAAAGACTTTAGAGATTTGGCGACGAGCGCAGGCGCTGGTGCTGACAGACAATGTCGATTCGATGCCCGATCAGCTGACTGGGCTAAGCTTTGGCCTGATTGGCATTGAGTTTGACGAGGTCGGCAGCGAAGTGAGATTGAAGGCCGCTGATCAGGCGGCTGATCAGCCGCTAGACGAGACGGACTGGAACCGCCTGGGCAATGAAAATGATGCCCTAGACGATGTATTTGCGGGCTTGGGCGATGAGGATGACGCGCTTGTCGATGACGTGTTTGCCGGCCTAGGCGATGAAGATGACGCCCTAGCTGACGATGTATTTGCGGGCTTGGGTGATGAGGATGATGCGCTTGTCGATGATGTGTTTGCCAGTTTAGGCGAGCCTAGTGAAAAAGTAAGCGATGCATTTTCATCAGGCTTTGAGGGAGAGCCAGCGCTAGATTTGGCCGCTGTGGAGACGGATGAAACGGCGGAGACCGCAGATGCGTTTGCGGGTGTATTTGATGAAGACCTAAGCAGAAGTGAGACGCCTGAGAGCAGCGGATTTAGCGCCGCAAAAGCGGCTAGCAGCTCTCAAAGCAGCGGCGGGGGCACTGAATTTCGATTTTCAGAAAGTCCTAAGCCGCAGGCTGAGACAGCCGACTTGGATGACAATACGGTGCGCGTGTCGGTTCGTAAGCTGAACGAGCTCAATGACCATTTTGGCGAGCTGACGATTGAGCGCAATCGGCTGGAGGCTGAGGTGAAGCGAATGCGGACGCTGGTTAAAGATATGAGCCGGAAGCTGCGATCGCTCGATGAGATTAACGACGACGTGCGCGATATTTATGAGCAGCCCGATAGCTCACTGCTGCTAGCGGCTAGCCGCCCTACTGCGCTATTAGGCGCTGCGCCTAATCGACTTACCTTTGGGGCGGTTGGTGAGAGTAGCCGGGTGACTCATCTAGGCGGTGCTTCTAACGGGCCGGGCCGGGCCAGCACAGCTTCGAATGGCTCCTCAGATGGCCGTTCTGCCGATCAGGGGCCGGGCTTTCGGGAGGGCTTTGATGCTTTAGAATTTGACCGCTATAACGATTCGCATTTGCCCTTTCGTCAGATTGTAGAGTCGGTTGTAAAACTGCAAGAAGTTGCAGACGATCTAGAACTGAGCGTCGATAAGACAGAGCAGACTGCTCGAGCAATTCATCGCACTGCGCGCCATCTACAGCGCAACTTGAACCAGCTTCGGATGCGTCCTCTATCGGATATTACTAACCGGTTCCCTCGCGCTTTGCGAGAGCTGGAGATGGCCCATGGCAAGCAGGTTACGCTCGCTTTAGAAGGCGAAGGTACTCTGATTGATCGCAATATTTTAGAAGCGCTGAGCGATCCGCTGATGCATATTGTGCGCAATGCGTTTGACCACGGCATTGAGCGGCCAGATCAGCGCCAGCAAAAGGATAAGCCAGGGCGCGGCACGATTGCTATTCGCGCTTTCAACCGCAGCAATCGCACTATTATCACCATTAGCGATGATGGCAGCGGTATTGCGCTGGAGAAGATACGCGATCGCGCTCAATCTATGGGCCTAGACGCTGAGCTGCTGGCTGCGGCTACTGAACCCGAACTGCTTTCTCTTATCTTCGAGCCGGGATTTAGCACCTCCGACGAAGTGACGGCGCTGTCTGGACGCGGCGTTGGCATGGACGTTGTGCGCAACAACCTGACTCAAATTCGTGGCGATATTAGCGTAGAAACCGCCGCTGGCAGGGGCACCACCTTCACTATTTCAGTGCCCTACACCCTTTCGGTCACGCGGATTATGCTGGCTGAAGGTAACCGAATGCCCGTGGCTATTCCGACAGACACCATTGAAGAAGTGACCGTCATTGACGATAACGACATGTATGAGACTGAGGGCCGAGAGACGTTTCACTTTAAGGGCGATGCTGTTCGGCTGATTCGCCTTGCTAACTGGATTGAGTTTAACTGTCCTCGGCATATCGATAGTTTGGAGGCGGTGCCGAATATGGACAAACCCAGCGTCCTTATTTTCCGCATGGGTGAAGTTCGCTACGGGCTGCAAATTGAGCGGTCTTGGGGCGAGCAAGAAGTTGCTGTTCGCCGGGTAGAAGGGCCAATTTCACTGCCTGCGGGCTTTAGCAACTGCACGATTTTGGGTGATGGCCGCGTGGTGCCGCTGGTTAGTTTGTCTGATTTGGCTCGGTGGGTGATGGGCTGTGAAGCTGCCGATATATACTCTGCTAAGTCGCTGTACTCTAATCCGGTGACGGGCGGGGCGATTGATCCAGTTAGCTTGCAGGCGGTGCCGGATGAGGTTAAAAGGCGATCGCGCTTTTTAGTGATTGACGACTCGGTAAACGTGCGGCGACTGCTCGCGCTGACGCTGGAAAAAGCGGGTTATGAAGTGGAGCAGGCTAGAGACGGCCAGGACGCGATGGAAAAGCTAGAGACGGGTCTGCTGATAGACGGCATTGTCTGCGACGTAGAAATGCCTAGAATGGATGGGTACAGCTTCTTGTCTAAACTGCGCTCATTAGACGAGTTTGCTCATTTGCCGGTGACTATGCTGACTTCTCGCAGCGGCGAAAAACATCGAGATTTGGCGATGAACTTAGGGGCAACCGCGTATTTCTCTAAGCCCTATCAGGAGCGGGTGTTGTTGCAAAGTCTAGAAGAAACTTTAGTGGCCTCGCAGCAGGTAAAGGCTTAGATGGAAGACACGATTGAGATTACGCTAAAGCTGTTTGCGGTTTATCAAGAAGCGCTAGGCGTAGAAGAGAAGCCGTTGACTGTGCCCGTGGGGACGACGGCAGGGGCCGTGTGCGATCGCCTGATAGTCGATCATCCTGAACTCGCCCGGTGGAAAGAACTCACTCGCTTTGGCGTTAACCTGCAGTTTGTAGAGGCTAATACTCTGCTTAACTCAGGCGATGAACTTGTCCTAATTCCTCCTGTTAGCGGCGGCTAACCACACTGATTTTCTTGGATAGTGACGTTGAACGTAACTCCGTAGGGCACGGCTGTTTCGCCTTCAGGCACCAGTGAGTTATCGTCATCGACGTATGTATCTAGTAGCCAAATAATTATGTTGCCACTCTCTCGATTGGCAATGTCATTGAAAACGTAATCGGGTAGTGGCGGTGGTGTTGCGCCTGTTAAAAGGTTCACTATAAAAGTATCTATATCCTCGAATCCAGTACTTTTTAATAGCTGACCGGCTGAAGCCTCTAGGTATTCGTCGAGCACAAGAACGCCTTGTGCTTGCAAATTCTCGCTGGGTTCGTAGCATTTTCCATTTGCTTCGTAGACTAAATTGATTGGGGTGGCTATTTCTTCTGGCAGGCCATAGGTACTTGCAAACGTAACTCCTTTGATCTCATCAACTTTTACATTGCCGCTATAGGCTTGATAGTTTACGACGGGTTCAGACGGTGGGGTAAAGGCGCTATTTTTAGCGGGTTTGGTCTCTACGTCAGCATCAGGAAGCGGCTGAGTCGTTTCTGTGTCAGGGTTGGGCGTGCTTAAATCGGGCAGGGTTGGGGCTGCGAGTGGCGGTGGTTCGGGTTGCGGTTCTGGCAGTGGCTCAAGAATCTCAGGCGGGGTAGGTGGCGGAACAATAACGGTCGGTGGTGGAGCGGGTGGTGGCGTCACGATAGGTGGCGATTCTGGCTGCGGCGCGGGTGCAAAAACAGGCGTGGACGCAGCTTCTATCTCTGGAATACTGAATTCAGGCAGTTCGGAGACTTGAATCGGTTCTGGCGGCTCTAGATCTTCTTCAACGATCTCTTCTTTTTCTGGCAACGGCAGCAGCATCGCTAATCCGTGAAGCGCTAGCGATGCAATTAGCACAGGACTGAGCAAGGCGATCGCCCCTTTCAGCGGGGTTATAGAGGTAGGTTTGCGGTCGGCTGGAGAATCACCTGAAGGCATTTCGAAAGACTATGGTTAGCTGAACGTATTGAGCGCGGGCAGCGTTTATGGTGACATCTTATCGGGCGATCGCCTTTAGATTTAGGACGATTGCTAGACTGTCGGGCGCTGAGTTGTAATGTCTGGCTGTATAGATGGCCTTAAAGCGGAGCATTCTTGCTAAGAATTGGACGCGTTATTGCGTTGAACACAAGGTAATTTGATAGGTAGGGCATCATTTGGTGGCCAATCGGCAGCCGCTATAGATAGCGTAAGTGCTAAAGATTGAGAGAGCCTC
>Ga0209194_1000595_pt1 | contig 27572 bp, 23 predicted proteins | sample COGITO_mtgs_1004_FD_184787 | JGI IMG/M metagenome (GOLD analysis project Ga0209194, IMG submission 184787) | Pelagic marine microbial communities from North Sea - COGITO_mtgs_100413 (SPAdes) (version 2) | ecosystem: Environmental > Aquatic > Marine > Epipelagic ...
GTAACAGTGGTTCGAGGATTTCCCATTCGGTATCAGTTAGATTGCTTGAGTAGCTCATTCTCCTTGGATTTGACGTCTCTTATCATGATGACCTACTCATCGAAAGATTTCAAATGGGCTCTATAGGTCAATCTATTAGAAGGTCAATCTAAAGGTCAATCTATCGGTATCGCTGTACCGATCTAAGACCGAGTAGGAAAAAGCTGAGCAAGAAAAGCAGGCTCTATCAATTTTTCCTAATACTTTGCTGCGATTTCTGGGAAGGCTATTGCTGTCAGACGATCATTCCAGGTGCCCTTTGAGCGTGGTGCGCGGTTTACCGTCTGTGCTGTCCCAGAACGTACTTAAATGAGAAATTACCTGCGCATATCGGTTCTTGCTTTGGCCTTGGTATTTTCGAGTGGCGCACTCCGGCCCTTTCGGCTCAGTACCTCCAGGGTTCTAGCTGCCTGTATCGTAGAAGACCCTGCCGCGCCTGGTGGACTGACAGACCCAGACGCAGAACCTATACCCGGCAACACGCCCACGTCAGGGCAAACTATCATCTGCGGTGAAGATTTAGACGCTCAGGGAATTTTTGCCCCAGAAGCCAGCGACGTCACTGTTGAAGTGCAAGGGCCTGCGGGCGGAATTTCGGTGACAGATCTGCCCGGTATTGTGCTGGGCGATGGGGCTGTGGTCACGGTTTCTGGGCCAACTCGCCCTGTCACGACAGCAGGCGACGGTGTTGTCGGCATTCAGGTGCTATCGGGGGCAACCATTACGATTGGCGGTATTGTTTCGACGACGGGAATGGAGTCGGCGGGCATTGACGCAGAAGGCAACACCACGCTCACTATCAATGACGGGAAAGTCACTACCGAGGGCAGCAGCTCGCCTGCGGTCACGGTTGGCAGCGGCTCCACTGTCAACGTCACGGGTGACTCGACAGTCGCGACAACGGGTAATGGCTCTGATGCGATCGCCCTTTCCGGTGAAAACAGCACTCTAAGCGTTGGCAGTGGGGCCAGCGTCTCCACCACTGGCAGCGGGTCTAACCCAATTCAGGTAAACGGGGCCAACAGCGCGGTCACTATAGACGGCAGCGTCAGCTCGGCGGCTAGCGGCGCAGCGGCGCTTCGAGGCACGGCTGCTAATTTAGTCATTAGTGTCGGCAGCGGCGGCGTTGTCTCAACTCAGGGCGCGGGTGCTAACGCGATTGAACTCAGCAGCACAGGCGCGACTATTACTATCGGCAGCGGCGGCGAAGTCAGCATTGCCGGATCGGGCTCTACGGCCATCGTTTCTGGTAGAAATGCCACCGTCACTATCAATGGCCAGGTCGCGAGTACAGCGCCTTCTAGCCAAGGCGTCGTTTTGCAAGAGGGCTCGTCGCTCACGGTCGGGGCCGAGGGCTCAATTAACACGTCTGGCGCTGGGTCTTCAGCCGTTGTCATTAACGAATCTGCTAGTACGGCTAACGTCACGGTCAACGGCAGCGTCAGTGCGGCTGAGGGCCAGGCCATTGTCGATCCAGGGAGCACCAACAGCACTGTTGTGATCAATGGCCGCGTCGCCGGGAGCTCGTCTGAACCGACTGTGGCACTAGGAGCCGGTAACGACACGGTTACCGTAAATGGATCACTGCAGGCCACGGGGGCGAGCCCTGTAATTGACTTGGGCGCAGGGAACGACACGCTCACTGACAACTCTAGCCAGACAATAGAAGGCCCCGGCCTGCTGGCCACTGGTGGCGAAGGCACAGACACCCTCAACCTCAACAACGGTAAGCCTAACGACTCATCTCGCTACCGCGAATTTGAAACCACCAACGTCGGCACCAACAACAATCCTGGCGACCCAGCCAACGGCATGGGCTCTACGCTAAACGTCACCAACAGTCAGGTTGGCAACCGAATTAACGTTCAGGCCGGTAGCCAGGTCAACGTGCTTACCGGCGGCACCATTGAGCTAAGACCTGACGATGCAGCCGGTAACGGTTCTGGGCAGCAGGGCGGCAACACTCGCTTTGATCCAGGTGCAACTGCCAACGTGCAAACCGAAAACCGTACCGGCGTGCAGCCCACCCAAGAATTTAGCAATACCACCTTTGCAGATGGCACCATCGTCAACGCCACGTCCAACTTTGTTAGAGGCACCCCCTCAAACAATCCCACTACTGGTCGGGGTGAAATCGCGCTGCAGTCTGACTTTACGCATCGACTGACCACCGAGAACGCCCTCAGATTTGGCGCGGCGCTCAATGCCCTAGCCGATAGCGATGTGCTCTCACCGCTACAGCAGGCGGCGCTCGATACGCTAGTGGGCCAAGCGCCAGACGCCGAGGAAGCCGAAGCGGTTATCTCTCAGCTTGCAGGCGAAATCAGGGCGCAGGCCGCAGCAGGTGGCATCCAGGCCGCAACGCTGTTTAACCATATTCTGTTGCCTTCTGGCACCCGCGTAGATAGCCGCCGATCGCCGATTTCTGTTCATTCTAAGGCCGAAAATCCGCTTTACGACACCACTGCGCTGGGCAACGGAGCGTGGATTTCTGGATTTGGCGGGCTGCTAGATGTGGATGCAGACTCGATGGCAACAGCGTCGAGTTCTGACACCTATGGGATAGCAGCAGGGTACGACCGGGCGATCGCACTTGGAGACGCTGGCAAAGGTGTCTTTGGCCTTGGCGTAGGCTATGCCACCACCAATGTCGATGGCATTAGAGATTCTGCCGACATCAACACCTATTCTATTGGCGGCTACTTTGAAGGCAACCAAGGCCCTCTATCTGGCAATATTGCCGCTTCTTATAGCTCGCAAAACGTCAGCGCCTCTACTGGCACCGACAGTGACGGTAGCCTTTTTGCTATCTCTGCCGAAGGCTTTTACAACCTGCGCCCAGAGGCCGACATGGCAGTTGGCCCTCTAGCTCGAATTGGCGGCGCTTTTGGCAGCTACGGCGGCTTTAGCACCCAAAACGAAGCCTTTGGGGTGGACTATAACAGCGCTGATGTCAGCCAGCTCACAGCCGGATTTGGCGTGCGAATTGGCGGACAAACCGAGGCAGATGTTGGCCTAGCAGCGCTCAGCCTCGATTTGCTGTATGAGATGGCGCTCAGTGACGATACGGTGCAGTTTGACGGTCAGCTAGGCAGCAGCGAAGTTAGCGTGGCCTCACCGTCTGTCAACAGCAGCGGCTTTGCCGTCGGCGCAGAAGCCGCGCTGGCGATCTCGGATAGCACCTCAGTTGGGTTTCGCTATCAGGGCAGCTTGGGCAATAGCATTCAGTCGCATACTGGAGAGATTAAGTTTTCTATCATGTTCTAACGCGATTAGACAGTGCAAAGCGGTTAGACCTACAGAAAACGTGTTTTGAGAAAGTGTTTCTAGACAGAGCAAAGCGACTGCCTTAATCAAAAGACGGTCGCTTTTTCTTTGCGTAATTTTTGTGTATCGGGTTGGCCTAGTTGCCTGCTGGCCTATGGGCTGGCTTGCTGGCCTACGGGCTCGCCTGGCTTACAGAGCCCATATGCTTTATCGTGTGCTCCAGGCAGCACAATTTTCTGGACGGCGCGATTCTATACAGCGTTATTTTTGTTCAATAGCTCTTGAACTTGGCCTAGAGCCGCTCTAAAAATGTTAAAACCTGCCCACCCAGCAGCGATGAGTAAAGGTGAGATTACAAGCAGAACACGGATATCCATTTTTATTCCTCTCCAGAAATATTGCTTAAAAGGCTGTAACAATCTTCTCATATAATCTAGCATCACCTTGTGGCAACAATGACAAATACTCAGAAAAAACCGGTCGCGATGATTACCGGTGCCTCTAGTGGGATTGGGCTGGCGATCGCGCACCAGCTTGCCCAAGCAGGCTATAACCTCGCTCTATGCGCCCGTAGCCAAGACCGCTTAGCCGCTGCTGCTGAAGCGCTATCTCAGTACGAGGTTGAAGTGTTTACCCAATCGGTAGACTTGCGCGACGAGCCTGCTATTCTCAGCTTTTTTGCGGCAGTTAAAGCCCGCTGGGGCCGACTGGATGTGTTAGTTAATAACGCCGGGTTGGGTCATAAAGAGCCTTTGATGACGGGCAGCACCGAGGCATGGCGTGAAATGCTAGAGGTAAACGTGCTGGCCCTTTGCATTTGTACGCGCGAAGCGGTGAGCCTGATGGCTGCGGCTCAGCCCGGTCATATCGTGCACATTAGCTCTATGTCTGGGCATCGGGTGCCTGCGATCGCAGGTATGTATTCGGCCACTAAGTTTGCGGTGCGCGCTTTGACAGAGACGCTGCGGCGAGAGCTTAGAGCGCAAAATAGCCCCATTCGCATTTCTTCTATCAGCCCTGGCATTGTCGAAACGGAGTTTGCTGAAAAATACCATCAGAGCGCTGAAAAAGCAGCCGAAACCTATAGCCAGTTTCCGGTACTACAGGCCGCGGATATTGCCAACGCGGTTGTGTACGTGCTGACGCAGCCGCAGCACGTTGAGGTGAATGATATTTTGGTGCGACCGACTGAACAGTCTTCGTAAAAGCCAGCGAAAAAGCCAGCGATCGCACCTGTGACAGCTCTACTCCTATGACAGCTCATGCAATCAGCAGGCTTATGAGATGATTTCTAGCTCGTCTTCATGCAGGTGGGCTTTGAACGGGCGCTTGGCCCCTTCAACGTCAAACGAGGCCACGATTTTGTAATTAGGGCTGATAGGACGACCTTTGTAGTCGGTCAAGATAGCTGAAATTACCCCTTCCATGCCCTGCACGTCGTACGGCGCATTGCGGTGCTTGGGATGATTGAACAGGGTAAGGGGGGCCTTGATACGAACGCGATCGCCAACTTTCATAGTGTGAGACATAAACGAACTTAACTTAGGCACATTCTCTCACAGCGCCGGACTCTCCTAGTATTGGCTATTGGTTGTGGTGTTACGGGGCCTTAGTGTTGCTGAGCTGCTCTCTCATTTAGCGCGGCCCCAGACGGCCAATCAGGTGGCCAATCAGACGGCTAACCAAGCAGCTAATCAGGCGGCTGATCGGGCACCGAATCATCAGATTGGTCTGCGGGCAGGTCAGTTGGCGGCAATAGGTTTCTATTGGTTGGGTCAAACGCCTGCCACAACAGCCCTATTACTGAGCCAATGACGCTGGCTACCACTAAGGCTAGCAGCGCGGTCACCCACCACCGAGGCTTTTGGCTTACCTGGCTATCGTTGGTGCTAAATTCAGCCATTTCGTCTGCGGTTAGCGGGGCATCGTCATCCTCTTCTTCGCCATATAGCAAGGCCCGTGAAGCGGGTGTCATGGTTGCTGGGGGCGGTGGAATGAGCGTTGCTGTGCTGGCTCCGCCCCTTCTGACCAAAGCATTGCTTCCGCCCGCTGCGGCGCTAGCGACCACTTCACGATTGGCCATTCTGCTGCTGCCTGCTACATCCCTGCCTGCTAGGCCACTGCCTTGCGCTGCCGCTAGGCTAGCCTCATCGGCGGCGGCAGTCATCATCGCGTTCATTAGAACAACGGCCACATTGTCATGCCCATTTTTTTGATTAGCCAGCTCTATCCAAGAGTCTACTGCCGCATCTAGAGGCACTATCTGCTTCATGATCAAATCGACATAGTTTGTCCAAGAGGTCTCTACCTGATGGTGATCGCTTAGCCCATCAGAGCACAGCAGCAGCACGCCGCTAGACTCAAACAAAAAGCGCTGCGTGTGGGGCCGTAGCTGGTCGTATTCGCGGACACCAACGGCTTGACTGAGCGCATGGGCATCGGGGCGCTGGCGAGCGATCGCATAGAAGCTATTTCCGGTGCTCACTTCTTTGCCCGCAATGTCGTCATCTACGGTTAGCTGCTGGCAGTGCTCGGGCGTAATCCAATAGGCGCGGCTATCGCCAACGTGAGTTAAATACAGCTCATTGACTTCGGTCGGCCCTTCTTCGGTGTCTACTCGCTGTGGTAAAACGAGCGCCATCACTAACGTGGTGCCCATGCGCTGGCGATCGGCCCGGCCCTGCTGATCGTTTTGCTGGGCAATCATATTGTTGGCGACGCGAATAGCCGCCTCAATTTGGTCAATGACCACCTGGGGCGAAATGATCCGGGGCTGTTCCATCGCCTCGGCGAGCAGCCCTCGAAGCTGGAGTTGGAGCGATCGCACCACCCGCTGGCTGGCCACCTCACCCCCTTCGTGGCCGCCCACCCCGTCGCACACAATCGCCAGTCGCGGCAGCAGCGGTAAATCAGCCGTATTGGTTCGCTTTAGCTCGGTGGGGCTAGGATAGCAGGCATCTTCATTGCGCGACATCTGTGGCCCCGTGCTAGTCGCGCCCGCCACCTGAAAAGACATTGTATTGCCCGCCGCTTCTTGCAGCAGCCGGTCATTAATCTCTGCTTTAATGGCCAAAAAGTCCGGGTCAGGCCCCTTTAGCTGTTTGCACACCGAGCGAATCAGCCGCGCAATTTCGGGCTTAGCTGCCGGTAAATAAATCCCTTCCCAGGCATTAGCCAGGTCGGCAAACGTTGGCGTTGTTGGATTGGTCGATAGCCCAATTAGCCGCACCCGCCAGGCTTCTACTCGAATATTGCTTTTTTTCAGCAGGCTGGCCGCTGCGCCAAACGTTTGCAACGGCTGCCATAGCAAAACCATTTGCCATAGCCAGTAAGCCTGACGAAACGCTGTAGCCTCTGGCCAAGCTTTAGCGATCGCAGGCATCAGCTGCCCGCTGTGATTGACCGGCACATTGCTTAGCAGCAGCACCGCCTCCCCAGATGCTTGATGACAAATCCCATAGATTCCTGGCAAGTTGAGCTGATACGGATACGCCTTGAGATAAGGCACCGCAAATCCAGGCACCGATTCTGGCACCTTTGGCGGCTCTTCTGGCTGAGTATCTAGCCAAATAGACGGCGCAACAACCCGATAGCGATTGTCCACGCGATCGCCAATCGGAATTTTGTTCGTCCCGTGGCCCAAGGCCCAAACGTACTGTTTGAAGGGATATTTGCTCTCGTCACCATTCATATAAATAGGGTCTTGCGATTAAATTAGGTCTATGGTAAGGGAAAAGGGATTTAGTGCAAACTACTCGATGCAATCCAGTTCTGCGATTCGACCCGTGATTCAGGCATCGGCCAGACATTCAAGGCGTTATCTTAAAACGTCTCTTGTCCCTTGTACGGGCAACATAGAGGTTATAGCGGGCTTTCGCCCATTAAGCAACGTCGATTGAAGCGACACTGCCCATAAAACATTGAGCGAACTACGGCGCGAACTATTGAGCAAACATTGATCGAAACAATCGATTATTTCCATTCTTATCGGATAAACACTTTGGATGTTGCTGCACTAGGCTATAGGAGACGACCTATTAAAGACTGCTAGGGACACGTACCTAGTCAAAACTGATATGACTTCTGCCTTGATATGGGTGATTGTTGGCGTAGTTCTCTGCCTAATGGAGCTACTGCTGCCAACAGCATTTATCGAATCTGCCTTTGGCGTCAGCGCCTTTGCCGTTGCACTCCTTTCTCTTATAGTCCCTAGCGCCAGCGTCCAAATTGCCCTGTGGATGGTGCTGTCCCTATTGACCTTTTGGGCACTCAAACGCTTTATTCCTAATCACACCGCCCCGGCCCTTCGCGAGGCGACAGAAGCGAGAACCACCACCGAAATTTTGCCCGGTCAATCGGGAAGAGTGATTTACGAAGGTAACTCTTGGCAGGCCCGCTGCGAAGATCATCAGGTTGCTATTCCTTCAGATCAAGAAGTCTTTGTTGTCGAGCGTAAAGGCAACACGCTGATTATCATTCCGCTCAGCAGTTTTCAGTAAAAGTAGCTTCTAGCAGCCAGGTCTTTTTAGGTCTCTTTGCGCACCAACCGCTTTGCGTAAACTCTCAACTCCTACAACTACAACTACAACTACAACTACTTGAGAAACCCTTAGTCTTATGAATCCTTTCGCCCTGCTCATTTTCTTAGCCCTTGGTGGCGGCATCGCCAGCAAGTCTGTTCGTATCATTAATCAAAGTGATGAAGCCCTTGTTGAAACGCTCGGACGCTACAACGGTAAAAAGCTCACGCCTGGGCTTAACTTCACCGTTCCCTTTGTAGATCGCATGGTGTACAAAGCAACCACGCGTGAAAAGGTTTTAGACGTGCCCCCGCAGCAGTGTATTACCCGCGATAACGTCTCTATCAGCGTAGACGCGGTTGTGTACTGGCGCATCGTCGATTTAGAAAAAGCCTATTACAGAGTAGAGAATCTGCGAGACGCGATGGTAAACCTCGTCCTCACCCAAATTCGCTCTGAAATGGGCAAGCTGGAGCTAGATGAAACCTTTACGGCCCGCGCCGACATCAACGAACTGCTGCTACGCGAGCTAGACATTTCTACCGACCCTTGGGGCGTTAAGGTCACGCGTGTAGAGCTGCGCGACATTTCACCCTCCAAAGCAGTCTTAGACTCTATGGAGCTGCAAATGACCGCCGAGCGGCAAAAGCGCGCCGATGTTTTAACCTCTGAAGGTGAGCGCGACGCGGCGATTAACTCTGCTAGAGGGCGGGCTGAATCGGTTGTTTTAGACGCTGAGGCGCGCAAGAAAGCCGTTGTTTCGGATGCCCAGGCTGAGCAGCAGTCGATTGTGCTAAAAGCTCAGGCGGAACGGCAGGGGCTAGTCCTCAAAGCCCAGGCGACCTCTGAGGCCCTAGAGGTGATTTCAAAGCGCCTCAAAAACGACCCGACGGCTCGTGAGGCTTTGCAGTTTATCTTGGCGCAAGACTATTTGAATATGAGCCGTCAAATTGGGGAGAGCGACAGCAGCAAAGTCATGTTTTTAGACCCACGCAGTATTCCTGGTGCGTTAGAGAGCATGAAGTCTATTGTGGGAGAGAGTGAGTAGGACGCTTTCTCTCTCTTATTTAGCACGTTCGTAAATTACCTGGCCATTGTTTAGGGCAAGACGCAGGACACTGCCAACCAAGTCGCCAACCAAGTCGCCGTAGTCTGCGATTTCTCTTTCTGTGGCAACATCTGTGGCAACAACAATCGTTATGGGTGCTTCGGTTGTGTAGCTGTCTATCACTTTCTTTAGAAAAGATGACGTCTGCACTAGATCTACACCTTTAAGCTCGAAAGTACGGACTGCTTAGGTCGCTTCAATCTCTCCAAATATTCTATCGGATGTTGTAAAGGCGGCTGTCGCGAATTTGAACGACGGGGTAGTTGAGCGATCGCACCATCATTTCATCATGGGTTGTCACGACTACTGTGATACCGATGCTGTTGAGCTTGCGCAAAATGTTAAATACCTGCCGCGCATTGTCACCATCTAAGTTGCCAGTTGGTTCGTCAGCTAGCAGTAGCGGCGGTGTGCCCACAACAGCGCGGGCAATACTGGCTCTTTGCTGCTCGCCACCAGAGAGCTGAGACGGGAATCGGTCGGCTTTATCTTGCAAGCCCACCATCCGCAGGGTGAGCGGCAGTCGGCGATCTATCTCTTTGCGGCTAAAGCCCTGGGCGTGGAGGACAAAGGCGACGTTTTCGGCGACGGTGCGGCGAGGAATGAGCTTATAGTCTTGAAAAATGACGCCGATGCGGCGACGAAGCAGGGCTAGGCGATCGCCTTTTAGCTGCGTAATCTCTTGACCGTTTAGATAGATTTGACCAGTGGTGGGTCGCTCTTGGCCGTAGAGCATTTTGAGCAGGGTGGATTTGCCTGCGCCTGACGAGCCGGTGATAAACAGAAAGTCACCTTTGTTGAGAGAAAGGTTGATGTCTCTGAGCGCAGGAGTGCCGTTGGCGTAGGTTTTACTGACTTGGCTAATACGGATGAGCGCTGAGTGAGTGGCGTGAGGCTGAGCTGTCTCAGATACGCTCGGAGGAGTTGGGGGAACCCGTCGGGCCGCAGGGGGTGCTTTCTTGAATGCCTTGGGCGAAAGAATTGAGATCATGCGCTATCAACTACCGATATCAACTATGAGGCTTTGGCTTCAAGATGCCCGGTCGCCTCTGTCTAATCATCAACAGTTGATACAGTTTGGCTAGGAAAGGTCAGGTTTCGAGCTAGGCCCCCGTGTAACTACGGTATAACGTGTACTTTATGACACCCGCTTAGCCAAACCCTCACTTAGCCAAACCCCAGTTAGCCAAACCCCAGTTAGCCAAATCCCATTTAGCCAAACCACTGAGCAATAAGCTGATCCATTTCACCGCTAGCTTTAATCTCTGAGAGGGCTTGGTTGATTTGGCTCCGCAGGGGTGAGTTTTTCGGCAGGGCGATCGCACTGCCAGTCGGTGTATCTGTTGGCATCATCTGAGCAGCCAGATCGAGGTAGCGACGCAGATAGCCATCTGCAATAGTCGCCTCTATAAAAGCGCCGTCGATTTCACCGCTATCGACGGCCACGAAGAGGTCTGCGGTGGTTGGATAAGGGACAATATTTAGGCCAGGCAGCTCGTTAGAAAGGCCCTGGGCATAGCGGGCTTGGACGCTGTTGGCAAGAACGCCGATGGCCTGATAGCTCAGATCGCGCGATCGCAAATAGCCCTCTACAGAAACCAGCGCGTGGCGAGAGCGGTAGTAAATATAAGAAAAATCAACCTGCTGCTTGCGATCGCGATTCGGTTCTAACGCTGCCATCGCCATATCCGCCTCGCCGTTTACAACTGCCGGAATCAGCGACCCAAACTCCAAATTTATCACCCTTAGCTGACGCTCTAACCGTGTGGCAATCAGCTGAGCTAGGTCAATATCAAACCCTACAATTTCAGTATCCCCAGGAGTCTCTATGTCCGCTGGATCTGCTTCACCAGCCTCTAGGTTGCTAGCCTCTGGGTCACCAGCCTCTGGGTCACCACCCTCTGGGTCGCTAGCTTCTAAATCCGCATCAGCCTCAGCTCCGTCATCTACCACCTGCTCATACGGCGGATAGTTAGCCGCCGTTGCCATCACCAGCGTACGGTTGTTTCTCGCTGGCGAAACCGCGCTGCCCTCAGTCGTTTCAGGCTCACCGCTTTCACCACTACTGTTTTGCGAATTTGCCCCAGTATCTTCGAGTGCCCGACAGCCTGCTGCCACAACCGGCAGTGCCAATCCCGCCAAAAACCAACGCCGCTTCATGTGCACCCAAGACTGCCTATTTCTACAGTTTTTTCTTTAACGACTGTCTATGTAACGACTTCCTATTCAACGGCTTTTCGTTTGATATTCATACCAAAACGAAGCCCAAACAAACTGAGGCAGTGCCAGCATCCGCCGCCACCGCCAAGGCTCTTGATACAGACGATACAGCCATTCTAAATGGGCCCGGCGCATCAGCTTCGGTGCGCGCTCTTTCCTGCCAGACCAAATATCATAGCTGCCACCCACCCCAATCCAAACAGCGTTTGGGCAAAGAGAACGGTGCTGATCAATCCAAAATTCTTGCCGAGGGACGCCTAGGCCTACAAAGATCACATCTGGCTGAACCCTAGCGAGTTCATCTGTAAACGCCTGTAGCTCATCGCCTTTAATATAGCCATGCTGCACAAATGCTAAATTTAGCCGGGGCGATCGCTGCTGCCAGTAGGCCGCTGCTGCCGCTACCACGTCAGGCTTGCCCCCATAAAAAGCAACCTTCGTCTGAGGCCCCAACCTATCCAACAAGTCTGCTGCTAGCTCAATGCCTGGATAGCGCCGAACCGGTCTCTTTTTCACCAGCCGAAAAAATAGCTCAACGCCCGATCCATCCGGTGCCACCAAATCAGCAGCTTTGACCAGTCGCCGGAGCCCGACGTCCTGCTGCGCCTGCATACAAATCTCAGCATTAATCGTGACAACGTGCGTACCCTGCTTTTGAGCGACGCGGTGGCGTAGCCATTGCACATAGTCGTTACACTGATGCACCGGCAACCCCATGACTGATAACGTTTTCAGCTCTGCCCGTTTCGCTACAAATTTATTCGTCACGGATTACTAGCCTTACTACCTAACGATTGCTCTTCTGCTCAGTGGTTGTTTAGAGTGGTTGCCTAGAGTGGTTATCTGGAACTGCCTAGTAATCCGTTTCCTCCTCATATTCCATGACCTTCTTTTTCGGAATATTCAAGGGCTTTGCTTCAATTAGCTCTTCTTCTTTTACCGGCTCGCCCCAAACATCCCCGGTAATATCAGCTTCATCAACGGGCGCATCGATCACCTCTGGCGGGGCGGGGCGACGTTCTTCTCTGCGATCTTCTCTGAAGTCTTCTCTGAAGTCTTCTCGGGGCGGAGCGGGGCGGGTGTCTCGCTGTCTGTCTTGGCGAGGTGGTGCGTCTTCTCGCCAGCGTTCTTCTACCGCAGGGCGGCTGCGAGCGTTGTCCCATCGAGCCTCGTTCTTGGTTCCAGATGGCAGCTGATTAGCGGCTGAAACCGGCATTACATAGCCATCGCTTAGCCCTCGCTCCCACGGCGGGCTGCCAAGGCCTAGCCGTTCTAGCAGGCCCACACTTAGCTGAATGAGTTTCTCTTCACTGCCTTCAAATACAATGATGCGATCTGGGCCCGTGCTGACAATTTCTTCGACTGGCAGTTCGTAGGTACTCACCACCTGATCGGGAATTTGCGGCAGGCCCACAGACGCGACGACCAGGGTTTCTAGCCTGCCAGTAATCACATCAAACTTAAAGCCGCGCACTCGGCCTAGCACTTCGCCAGACTCGGTAATGACTTCGCTGTTGACTAGGCTGCTGAAGGCCATTGTATTGATTTCGCCATCTAGCACCGTGTCATCGTCAACCAAGATGACATCGCCCATTTGACGAATATCGCTCAAAAGCATTGACCGCTCGTTGTTGGCAATCACCTTCGAGAGCATATTTTCTTGTAGCCCCACCGCCATTACTTCTAGGCGATCCATGTCTACCCACAGCTGACTAATGACGCCTAGTCGCCGCCCGTTACTACGGGTGATAACCTGGGTGCCTACGATGTCAGAGCGGAGTCGGCTTTGTTCAAAAGTCATGGCGGTTTAGAGAGTGCCTAATGTGACTAGCACTAGAAAATTGTCGCGGCAGCTTGAGGGACTATACCTTAATTTTAGATGTCTATTGTATCGAATTGCTCATCGCTTCCGGTTGGGGGAATGCCGAACAGGGGCGAGATGAAGGGTGAAAGCGGCAAGTAAAGATGGGTTAGGGAGACGTGGCTTTGGCTAGGTTGATGCCAAGAACTTGGGTATAAGCGCCTCTAGCCTGGGTGACGCCGATGGTGCGTTCGGCCGATTCGATCATGGGGCGGCGCAGGCTGACGACGATGAACTGGGCGAGCTGGGCCTGCTGCTGAATCATTTTTGACAGGCGCTCTACGTTGGCACCGTCTAAGAACATGTCTACTTCGTCGAAGGCGTAGAAGGGGGAGGGGCGATAGCGCTGCAGGGCAAAGATAAAGCTGAGGGCGGTGAGAGATTTTTCGCCGCCGGACATGGAGGCGAGTCGGCGAACTTGTTTGCCTTTGGGGTGGGCAACGAGGGTAAGGCCACCGTTAAACGGGTTGTTGGCGTCGTCGAGCTGAAGATGGCCGTCGCCGTCGGATAGCTCGGCGAAGATAGATTGAAAGTTGAGGTTGACGGCGTCGAAGGCTTCTTTAAAGGCTTCGGTGCGTAGGGTGGTGAAGTTTTCGATGCGCAGCAGCAGCTCGGTGCGCTCTTCTTCGAGGGTGGTGAGTTTGTCGGTGAGTTCTTCTAGGCGCTCTAGCGTTCGCTCGTATTCTTCGAGGGCGAGCATGTTGACGGGCTCTAAAGCCTCTAGCCTGCGCTGTAAGGACTTTAGCGATTTATCGAGATCGTCTAGGGTAAGATCTGCGGGGATTTCGGGGAGGGGATCGCTCAGTTCGGCAAACTGGCTGGTGATTAGGGTGTTTAGTTCGCGAAGCTGCTGCTGACGGAGCGCCTGGGTTTCTTGCAGCTTTTGCTGCTGCCACTGGTTTTGCTGCTGCTGGTTTTGCTCGGTCTTGTACTGACGCTCGCAGGTGTCTCGGGCGGTTTTTTCTTGTTTGAGCTTGTCGTCTAAGACGGCGATCGCCTGTTTGGTTTGCGCAATGGTCGCTTGCAGGGTTTGCTGCTGCTGCGCAATTTCGCTTTGCTGGTTGATTTGGGCTTGCTGCTGCGATCGCATCCCAACCACCTGCTCATTCGCAAGCTGCACTTTTTCTTGCAGGCGCTGCTGCTGTGCGGCCAAGTCTTGCTGCTGCTTTTCCGCTGATCTTAGCGCCTGCTGCTGTTCATTTAGCTGCGTCTCAAACGTCCGCACCGCGCTCTGTGCCTGCTGCCAGTCGCTATGACTTTGCTCTTTTTCTAGCTCGGCTAGCGCTTGCCGCTGGGCGCTTAGCGCGGCTTCTTGGGCGGGCAGGGCCTGGGCTAGCTCGCTCAGCCGGTTTTTGGCCTGCGCGTATTCCTGGTCGGCCCGGTTTAGCTGGGCTTTGCTCTGATTTAGCCGCTGCTCTAGGGCCTGACGCTGGCGCTGTGCCTGGTCGGCCTTAAGTCCGGCTTCTCGGTAGCGCTGCCGGGCTTCTATTAATGCCTGAGACTTTTCTTTGGCTTTGAACGTGAGCTGGCTGACCTTTTGCTCGCAGCGGATGAGGATACTGCTGATTTCAGAGAGGCGATCGCGCAGCGCCGTGGCCTCTTGTGATTCTCCTGCTGCTACTGTGCCAAAGTGTAGCCGTCCGCGAGTGCGTAAGCTGCCGCCGGTCATTGCCCCGCTCGATTCGAGCACTTCTCCGTCTAACGTCACAATTCGATAGCGGCCCATATTGCGACGCGCTTCGGCTAGGGTTTCAAATACCGCTGTGCCCCCAAAGACAAAGGCAAACACGTCGGCATACTTTGGGTCGCAGGTAATTAAATTCACCGCGTAGTCTACAAAGCCATCAGGCCGGTTCCACTTGTCTAGCGGCTTAAAGTTCGGCACGCGGATTTTATTGAGCGGCAAAAAGGTTGCCCGCCCCGCTCGCTGCTGCTTTAGCAAGTCAATGGCCTGCGCCCCAATGCGATCGTCTTCGACCACCATAAAGCCCATGCGCCCGCCCGCTGCAATCTCTAGCGCGAGCTGATAGGTCGGATCTACTCGGCCTAGCTCGGCCACAATGCCGCACAGCCCCTGAAGGCCGCTCCGCTTTAGCACCTCTGTCGCCTGCGTTCCTTGTGACTCTTTAATGGCCTGCTCTTGAGCTTCTAGCTTGTCTAGCTCGCGCTGCTTTTCGCGCTGCTCTTGCAGCAGCCGGTTTAGCGTCTGCGTCTGCGTCTGTAGCTGGGCTTCTACATCTGCTACCGCCTGGGCTAACCGCTGAACTTCAGCCTCTTCTGCTTTTTGATCCTGGTCCTCTCTTTTTTCACCAGCTGCTTTTCCCGTTTCCCCAGACGCATTAGATATCTCCTGCTCTAGCTCGGCGAGTGCCGCCCGCTGGCTGTTCATCTGGGCTTCTAGCTGGCTCTCTCGCTCTTGCAATCGCACGCTTTCGGCCCGCTGCGGCTCTAGCTGATTCAGCCGCGTTTCAACCTGATGGCGCAGGTCGGTCTGCTGCTGTACCCAGGCTTGAGATTTGCCCGCGATCGCAGCCGTCTCTTCTCTTTTGGCCTCTAGCTCAGCTGCCGCCCGATCTCGCGCTGCTGTTAGCTTAGTTAGCTCATCATCTGTCAGGCTTTTTAGCGCCGCGCTAACGCCCACCAGCTCACCTTCTTGCGCGCTAATACGGGTCTGCGTCTCAGTAAGCTGCGTTGAGAGTTCTCTGGTCGCATTGCTCAGGCTCTCTTCTTGACGCACAAGCTGACGCAGCTCGGCTTCTTGAGTCGCTAGCTGGGCCTGAAGGGATAAGTACTCTTCTTCTCCCAGCGCTTTGACTTTTGCATTGAGTACCGCTAGCGCCGCTGCGGTGTTTTCCATTTGCTCGCTGAGCGCGGTGATGTTGGCACTCAGCGATTCGGCTTCTTGATGGCCCTGGGTAATTTTGCCCTGAAGCTGCTCGGCCTGCTTTTGGTGCGATCGCCACCGCATCACGCCTTCCCATCGCTGCTTTTCTTGCAAGGTGGCTTTTAGCTGCTTATATTTTTCCGCCTTCTTCCGATCTTGATCTAGGCGCGCTAACTGAGCGGTCAGCTCCGTTTCCACAATTCGGAAGCGTTCCTCTCGCTCCTTTACCACATCTAGCTTCGCCTTCGCCTGATTGATCTTGCGATCAAACGACGCCACGCCCGCTAGCTCATCAATAATTTCTCGGCGCTCACGGGCATTCATTGAAATGATGCTGGTGACGTCCCCTTGCAGCACGACGTTGTAGCCTTCAGGGTAAATTCGGAATCGCTGTAGCTGCTCGTGCAGGTCGTTAAGCGTGCAGGGCTCGTCATTAATGTAGTAATTCGAGGTGTAGGTGCCCTGAGCCGTGACCCGCAGCCGCCGCGTTACTTTCCATTCGACTGGGAGCGAACTTTTCCCGTTGAGAGATCCATTGGCGCTCCCATTGGTGTTCCCATTGGCGCTTCCATTCAGATTACTAAGGGTTCCGTTTAAAAGGTTCGCGCCCTGATGATGACCGTTACGACTGTCTTCGCTGTTGTCTTTGCTGTTGTCTTTGCCGTTGGTTTGCCCCTCGTCTTCGCTAGCCGCCGTTGGATCTTTGAGCAGTTCAGTCGGGTCTAGTTCAGCCGGTTCCACTTCAGCCGGTTCTAGCGCTGACTCGGTTAACGTCTCGCTATCGGTGTCCTCTGACGCTTCGTCCTCGGCTTCCTCATTACTCAGTAGCTTATCCGCAACATCCGTAATATCAAACGTCGCCGTAACGATAGTTTCTACGGTAGAGCGGCGCTTGGCTTGATTTTGGTTTACCAAATCGGGCAGGCGCTCTGCTCGCATGCCCCGAGAGCTGGCTAGACCCAAGCAAAACAGCAAAGAGTCCAAAATATTTGATTTCCCAGAACCGTTTGGGCCAGAGATGACGGTGAATCCTGGCAGTAAGGGGACATCTGTTGCCCCTCCGAACGATTTGAAATTGGAAAGCTCGACTCTTTTTACGTGCACGCAAAGTGGCGCACTAAGCAGTGCGTACGGGTGTACTGTTTCAGATAATAGCACTCCAGAATCTGGAGCAGCCGTTCTTTAGCGAGGGGACCAATGGCTAAAATGCACTGGCTAAAATGACCAACGCTATAAGCTAAGTCGTATTCTTAACAAAGAATGGTGCAAAGATCACCCCTTCCTTTCAGAAAGTCTTAAAAGAAAATTGCAAAAGTGCCAAGATTCTGGTTTTCCTTTGCCCAGAGATAATGCTGGTAGATAATGCTACTTGTACGAATTAGCTGGGCTTAACATTTTGAGTCCCATATTGCGTGTCTTTTCCTGATTCTTATCGCCCATCGCTGACAGCTCCTATGCTTTTGGGGTTTGATCCGGGTCGGGCGAAATGCGGTTTAGCTATTGTGGGCCTAGATCGAACGCTGCATTATCACCAGGTGATTATGGTCGAAGCTGTCTGTGAGACGATTCAAACCTTACGGCAGACATACGCTGTTTCTGGCATTGTGATGGGCGATCAGACGGGCTCTGCTCGGTGGAGAGAGACACTGTCGGCCTTGCCTAATGCGCCAAGAATTACCCTCATTGATGAGCGATATAGTTCGCTAGAGGCGCGCGATCGCTACTGGGAAATGTATCCACCCACCGGCCTAGGCAAGCTTATGCCGCAAAGCCTACGCAGCATTCCTCGACCGATTGATGACATCGTTGCAATTTTGCTGGTGGAGAGATATCTAAAAAGGCTCTCCGGCGAGGATTAGGCTTCGACTCCGCTCAGCCTGCGGCAGTTTTCGCTTGAACTTTGTACTCATTACCCGGTGGCTGAGCGGAGTCGAAGTCACAGCTCAGCTCGAATCTTAAAAGAATAGTCACCCCCTGGCTCTAGCTGATAGTCAAACTGCTCTAAAAACCGGCCTAGCGGCTCTTGAATCAGCGCTCGACCCAGAGACGGCTCTACCGTTAGCTGACCGACGCGAAATCGCCAGTGAAATCGCCACTCAAACTCATTTGCGCTCACTTCACCTTCAATCCGTCCGTTCTGCCAAGACTGGTGGGTGATGCGAACGTAGGCTGTGGTTTCTGGCAAATCAGAACTAGAACTCACGCAGACTTAATACTCCATACACTTCATACCTGGGCCCTCTATTCAAGGTATCGCCAAAGACGGTAGCCTAGAAGTGAATCCCTTCACCTCTTTAAGAACTTATCGTGCCTAAGGTTGGCATTATTTACAACGATATTAAGCCCATCGCCACAACCGCTGCCAAGGAACTGGGCGATCGCTTAATCGCGCGTGGCTATAAGGTCTGCACGACTACCGGTGTCGCAGGCATCTTGGGCTATTCTCAACCGGGTAAACCCGTCTGCCACACGCCTGTCGAAAGCTTAGTTCCGCCTGGATTTGACAGCGATATGGACTTTGCCGTGGTGTTTGGCGGCGACGGCACGGTGCTTTCTGCCTTTCGCCAAATTGCACCCAAAGGAATTCCCCTGCTGGCGGTTAACACAGGCCATATGGGTTTCCTCACCGAAATTTATCTCAATCAGCTCAATGACGCCGTTGATCAGGTGATAGATGGCAACTTTCATCTAGAAGAGCGGGCGATGGTCATGGTGAAGCTTTACAGCGACAGTGCGCTGAGCTGGGAGGCGCTGTGCATGAATGAGCTGGTGATTCAGCGTCAGCCGCTGACCAGCATGTGCCACTTTGAGGTGAAAGTAGGCAGACATGCCCCGGTCGATATTGCCGCCGATGGTCTAATTATTTCGACGCCTACGGGCTCGACGGCCTATTCGCTTTCTGCGGGTGGCCCGGTCATTGCACCGGGGGTGTCGGTGCTACAGCTCATTCCTATTTGCCCGCATTCTTTGGCCTCACGCGGGCTGGTGTTTCCCGACTCTGAGCCGGTCGTTATAACGTCGGCTAATTCCGATCCGCTGGTGATGGTCGTCGATGGCAATGCGGGCTGCTATGTGGTGCCGAGCGATCGCGTTTGCTTTGAGCGATCGCCCTATCCGGCCAAGTTCATTCGCCTGCGCCCCCCAGAGTTTTTCCGTGTCCTGCGCGAAAAACTGGGCTGGGGGCTACCGCACATTGCCAAGCCGACTTCTGTAGAGCTACCCTGAGCGCAATGATGCTGGAAATGTGCATTCTATGAGCGCCCCTTCTTCCCAACCCGATTCCACTCTTAGTTCGCTCCAGATGCTGCCCTCTGTGCTGGTGGTAGAAAGTGATGAAAAACTTGCGCATGAAATTGGCGTAGACCTGCACGAGGCGGGCTATAAGCCGCTGACAGTGTCAACCCTGCGATTGGGACTGGCGAAGGCTAGAGATGCTTCTCCTGCTCTTGTGGTGGTGGCCAGAAAGCTGACAGAATCGTCTGGCCTGGAGCTGTGTCGCCAGCTTCGCGCTGAGAAAAACCGCGTGCCTATTTTACTGATGATGCTGCACGACGAGCTGAGCGATCGCGTGGCCTGCCTTGAAGCGGGCGCGGACGATTACTTTCTCGCGCCCTATCGCAGTGACGATTTTATTCGGCTAGTCAACGCCTACCTTAAACCCAGTGCGGCTAGCGGTGAGCAGCTGCGATTTGCCGATCTGGTGCTCGATTTGGCACAGCGTCATGTCATTCGCAACGATCGGGTGATAGAGCTGACGATGAAAGAGTTTGAGCTGCTGAAATACCTGATGGAGCATCCGCGCGAGGTGCTTACGCGTAAGCAAATTTTAGAAAGTGTCTGGGGGTATGACTTCATTGGCGAGTCAAATGTGATAGAGGTATACATCCGTTACCTGCGGCTAAAGATTGACGGCGAAAATGAAAAGCGCCTGATTCAAACGGTTCGCAGCGTTGGGTACGTGCTGCGCGAAGCCTAATCGATAGCGCTAAGCCCCTCTAAATTGATACTGAAGAACTCAAAGACAGCCCAAAGGACAGCCCAAAGGAAGCCCAGATGAAAGACACGATGTCGGTGCGTAGTCGCATTCGCAGCGCGGCGCTATTACTATTTTTGATGATTGCTATGGCGGGTTGCTCAATGCCTGACGGACCTGCGTCTGATGGATCTACCTCTGATGCACCCACAAATGAGCCGACGGCGACGCCAGAAATTACGCTCAGCGGACCGGGGCAGCTGTTGCCCGTGAGTGCGATCGCTGATATTAAGGGCACCCAATTTGAACTAGAAGTTGCCGAAACTACTCAGCAGCAAGCCTTGGGTCTAATGTTCCGCTCGGCACTGCCTGATAATCGGGGCATGTTTTTTCCTTTGGGCAACCCTCGTAGAGCCCGGTTTTGGATGAAAGATGTGCCTGTCGCGTTAGATATTGTCTTTTTACGCGATTTGGAAGTGGTTGCGATCGCGGCCGAAGTGCCGCCTTGTGCCGCCTTACCCTGTCCTTCATACGGCCCAGAAAGCGAATTAGTCAACCAGGTCATCGAGCTGCGAAGCGGTCGCGCCGCCGAAATTGGCCTTCAGCCCGGAGACGTAGTCTCAATCGAGCCAATTGTGTCTAACGATTTATAAATAAAACCTTAAGCTCTGCCCTCAGAAGAAGAGCTTTTTGCCGTTCTCCCGTAGAATTGCGTAACCAAAAGCAAGGAATGTTTGCTGTATTTTTCCTGATCGCCAGGAATCTATACAAAAACTGGACAAAAACTGGGCTTAATAAACCTCAAGTCAAAAGCGTCAGCAAGCTCAGTGCCTGCATCACGACGCCTCGCGTCAGTTCCTTTTTATCTGCATCTGTTACCCAAAATGATTCCGACAGACTACGCCAAGCTCATTCGTTTCCTTCAAGACGAACTAGCCATCCCCCAATCTGCTATCAAGCACGCCCTGCAGCGCTGCAACCAAGATCCTGGCCCCTTGCCAATGATCCTTTGGCAGCAGGGCGTGCTCAGCCTGAAGCAGCTAGAGCGCATTTTTGACTGGATGGAAATGGCCTAGCGATGGGTTCAGCCAGCATAAAAGCCTAGATACCAAAATCTGTATAGTCAAATTCTGTCAGTTAGATTTTGGCCTCTAGCTTCTACAGACTTATTTCTATAACCTGATTTCTCTGGTTCGATTGCTTTGACCCGATTGCTCTGACCCAACTGCTCTGGGCTTATTGATTGTTTGGTTGTTCAAGCGCATGGCTAGCGATTAGAGTCAGATCGTCTAATACTCAAAAAAACTTGCCAGTCAGGACTTTTCTGTTGAAAATATAGAGAGAATAAGGCACTCATTAAGCTTTCGAATGCGTCACCTCAATCGCCTTTCGAGATTTCGATGAACATGGTGCACTTATTTCAGGTGTGACTGGGGTACTATCTACACAGTTGCTTCATGAAAACAACAGGCAAGTAGATGGCATGAAGCCATCGGTTTGTTGCATCTACTTTTAAATTAGCTTGCGTCATGAATGCCCGCTCTACCGCTAATCCTGACGCTAATCCTGAAAATTTTATTGATACGTCACTTCTCCTTAAGTTCCTAATTAGCGACTGCTTCCAAAATTTTCAGTGAGCCCCCTTTGAAGAATAAGAAGCGGATTGCAGCTTTGATGCATTCTTCAAAAGTTGAATATTTACCAGAAGACATTTGCCAGAAGACATTTGCCAGAAGACATTTGCCAGAAGACGTGCTAAAAGATTTGCCAGAAGGTGTCAGCTTCAACATCTTCTTTGGCCTCTTCTAGGCTGTCGTGATTTCATACTGTTTCCAACAACTCTTACCTTAAATATGAGTACTATTATAGTTTCGACCACTGCTGATGCGGGCAATGGTTCATTACGTGGTGCGATCGCTACTGCCAAATCTGGCGATACCATTCAGTTTTCAAAAAGCCTAGCCGGTAAAACTATCACGCTTAAGAGCGGGCAGTTAACGCTAGATAAAGACCTCAACATTGATGGCGGCGGTGCGCCTGGAATCACTATCAGCGGCAATAAAACTAGCAGAGTCTTTTATTTAGACAAAAAGAGAAAAGCAGTTCTCAAAAACCTAACCATTGCTAACGGTAGAACAGACGGCGCAGGTGGTGGTATTGATACTCGCCATGAGAGTGAGATCACACTAGAAAATGTGAACGTACACAACAATACTTCTGGCCTTGGCGGTGGCATGCGAGTCGGGCATCTTGCAAAGGCAACTGTTATAGACAGCAGCTTTAAAGGCAATGATGGTACGCTGCCGACTTCTTCGCAGCCGGGATTTAGCGCGGGTGCAATCTCTCACAGCGAATCGCGCGGTCAGCTAATTATTAAAGGAACAACCTTTGAAAACAACAAAGGATTCAATGGCGGTGCTATATACAGCTTTAGCGGTGTAACCTTTACGGTTGAAGACTCCGTATTTAAGGACAATACGGCAATAAAAGAAGGGGGTGGCGCAATCTTTACCGATGGCGTCAGCTCTAAAGGCTATAACTCCGGATTTGCGGGTGAGGGCAAGATTGTTATTCGCGATAGCGAGTTTGAGGGTAATCGGGCACAAGGACAAGGTGGCGCGCTCTTTTTGTGGGGCTATACCCAAAAGAGCGGCTATAGAGATGACCGCGCTATTATCGAAGACAGCGTATTTACGAACAATGAAGCGACGATCGCAAAAAATGGAAAGGCAACCGGCGGCGCGATTTTTGCCCATATGGGATTAGATATTCGCGATACGACCTTTGCTGATAATACCGCCGCCAAGCAAGGGGGTGCCCTATGGACGGAGACGGGCTTACCGATCAATATTGCGAACAGTACGTTTTCTGCCAATCGGGCGGTGCAGGATGCGGGCGGCGCGATGTTTCTCAACAACCGCTCTACGCCGGTTAACATCACAAATTCAACGATTGCGTATAACACGGCGGGCCGTGCAAATGGGGCGCTTTGGTTCGATGGTCGTCACAACGTCACGTTAAAGAATTCGATTGTGGCCTTCAACCGAGCAGATAAAGACCATCGGCAAGACCAGGTTGGCTATCAGGTCAAAGATGGCGGTGGCAATCTCGAATTTGCCACCTCTTCCAATGCGATGAAAGTGTTTAAGAACGCTGTCGTTGCTGATCCGCGCCTGGATTCTTTGAAGTTAGTCGATGGCAAGCTAATTCATTCTTTGCTGCCGGGTAGTCCGGCTATAGATGCTGGCGTCAGTAAAGGCGCACCTATGCTCGATCAACGAGGTGAAAAGCGAGATAGCAAAGTAGATATCGGGGCGTTTGAGCTAGTAGAGTCTAGCCCGTTGCCCACTCCGACGATGCCCAAGGCGACTCCCATTGCGGCTCAGCTTAAGGTGGCTCCCTCAGCAGCTAGTCCTTCTTTTTCATTGCCTAAGGGTCAGCAGCTAGTTTCTCATCTCACGTTTGATGAGGGTAAGGGTAGGCTGGCAAAAGATAGCTCGACCCAGGGTCGGGATAATTTTGGAACATTGGTTGGTAATGCCGCGCGAATGCGAGACGCGCAGCCGGGTGCCATTGTTTTTGATGGTAAGAAGGATGCGGTTCGGCTCAAAAACTCTAGTGACATCAACACTGGCAAGCACGATGAAAGGACCATTTCGCTGCGGTTTAAGGCCGATGAAACGAATGCTGGCAATAAAAAGCAGGTGATTTATGAAGAGGGTGCACAAATCCGAGGGCTGAACGTGTATCTGGATGGAGATGAGCTGTACGTTGGTGGGTGGAACACACCTGAGAAAGAGAGCGGTTGGTCGGGAACCTGGCTAAGTACTGATGAAATATCAGCAGGTGAGTGGCATCAGGTTGACTTGGTATTAGATGGGGGCCCTCAGATTGGGAAAGGGGCTATTCGAGGATATTTGGATGGTGAGCAGTTTGGTAGTGGCAGTGGCTCGCAGCTTTGGAGTCATTGTGGTGGCATTGGCATTGGCAATATCAATGGTGGTACGCGCTTTCACGATGGCCTAGCGCCTAATAGTGGTAGTGGGTTTGCGGGCGCGGTAGATGATGTGATGATATTTAACGATGCGCTGACTAGCAGTGAGATTGGAGCCCTGATTTAGAGATTAGCTGAGACTGTCGCTTATTGGACTTTTCAGTCTGTGATATCCCAGATATGGCTCAAAGCAGCTATATCTGGAATTTTTTTGCAGTTTAGGCAGTTAGCGAGGCTAAGCGTGAGGCTCAAATCATATGTACTTTTGCAAATCGGTAGGTTATGGCTTCGGCTCTGCTCAGCCTTCTGGCTACGGCACATTGAGCATTGAGCGTAGCCGAAATGCGTTTTATAGACAATTAGATCGATCTACTGAGTCCGGCAAGAAGGTTGATAGTTTATTAAAGCCTCATTCCAAAGCAGCAAGGATTCTACATCAAGCATAGTCTGTAAAATATAGGTGGGTAGCCCATTGGGCTTGGTTGGTCAGGAGAATTTTATTTGAAGCTCCGGTAAACTACTGAGATCGCAGTTGCAATATCATTTTGTGGCAACTAATATAAATCAAGAATGATTGAAGAGCGCTAGTTTCGCAGCCTTTCATTCTGGTGCAACGGATTAAATGGTGGGATGGAAAAGCCTTCACTTTAATCCTCATATCGCTTCTACCATCCGTTTAAAGTCTGCTTCGATAAAGCTCATTCTTCAATTTTAGAAAGGTCTTTATCACTTCTTATCATTCACCTTGATTTCGTTAGAACTTTGTGAACATCTGTGGGTAAAGTTCTGATTTCATTTGATTGACGCGAGTGATGTAGTACAGACAAATTTTCTGAAGGATTGCTTAGATACAGACGGATTAGTTTTTATCTACTAAAGGTGCACTGCCAAAGTGACGATATAACCTAATCAATCGCTCCTGCGAGACAATTTAGTTTGGTCACTTTCGCATTTAATCAAATCGTTCACTCTTTGGTAAATTTTTCATGACTTTAAAATCAGCCGTTTTAGGCACTTTTGCGACAACCGCAGTTTTAGCAGGCTCATTTCTGGCTTCAGCACCTGCTCAGGCACTTTCTCTCGATGGCCAGCTAAGCTTCAATGGTTCCGTTAACATTTCGTCGTCCACACAGAATGAATTTCTATACGACTTTCTAGTCTCTGGTCAAAGCTCTGGCAAAGGTACACCAGGAACTTTGACTTTTGACAGTGGTACTTCGACAGGTAGCTTTTCTGGAATTGGGGGTTCAGGTGAAATTAAAGATTTAGCTACGACTGTTAATGAGGGTGGGTTCTTAGCCCCTCAAATCAGTGAGTTTATCACTGGAATAACGTTGTCTTCAGGAAAAGTTGTGTCCTTCACCTTAGACTCAGTTGTGTCTACCGCTATTGGCATTGGAACCAACAGAAATCCCAGGTCGTTTAATCTTGCTGATTTAACGGGCTTCTTTACGGATACTAGTAATGGACAGGTAGTTGCATTAGGCTCTCTTTCTGGCCAATTTGGAACCCCCGATGGAACTGGTATCAGCACATTCTCTGGAAGGCTCGAAGCTTCAGAAGTACCAACTCCTGCTCTGCTACCGGGCCTAGTTGGCATGGGTGTCGCTGCGCTCCGCAAGCGTAAATCAGAAGAAGAGGAAACCGTAGAAGCATAAGCCATCTTGCTTCTTTTCCTTTGTAAAGTAGCGAGGCGAGGTGAAGTGGCCAGACTTCACCTCGCTTTTATGTTTAAAGGAAAGATGAACTCAGACGCTGAAGAATGAAGAAACTAGCGCTTTTTCGACTTTAACGAGCTTTCATCCTGAGGCCATACATAGCGATCAGTAAGTTAAAAAGTAGATCTGCTGACAAGTAAAACTACTTACACCTGTGCATTCTGGGCCCATCTACTTTTAACGTAGATTTTTTCTAAATTGTACCAAGGGTTAGCAAGCTCTACTCTCACTGCCTTATCTTGTTGGCCGCCTGACGTCACTGATTGTTCTGGCAGGCTTCGTTTCACCTATTGTTCTGTCGCAACTGCTACCCACTATGACTAGTATTTCTAAGCCCCGAGGGCCCTATCAAAACCAAGCCATGAATGCTAATGGAACTAGCTTTGGTTCTAAGCAAATTTGTTTCATCGTCGGTCTGGTTTGTGTGGCCGGATTTATTGTAGACATATTGGCAATTGGCATGCCACCTAATCCTTTTGACTTGCCTTGGCGGATTGGATTTTTACAGCAGATGGGCGATCGCAGCATCATTTTGCTATTTGGAACTGCCTTACTGCTCTACAGTCAGCTAGGCAATCGTCGCCTATCTCGACCGCTATCGCTAATTCTTTTAGGTATCGGTGTCGCGCTTATATTGTCGTCTGTATTAGTCATCCGCGATAGTTTGATCTTAAGAGACCAAACACTCACTAATATCAGCGCTCAAGAACAACAGATTCAAACTCAGATCGAAGATAGCAGGGGCAATCCGGATCTACCTCCTGAGGTTACAACAGAGCAGCTTAACCAAGCAGCGCAGCAGATTACAACACAAGCCGAACAGCTAAAACAGAACACGCGGAACGGGATTACGAAAGCTGGACTGGCAAGCATTGGTAATCTAATTGTTGTCGGAATGGGCCTTGTTGGGCTGGGAAGATTTGGATTGACTAGCGTTCGAAGAGTTCAACGCAATTAACTCTTTAATGTGAGATATGACAGCAAAACTATTTTTGTTTCGGAGGTCTGTACTTATAGCCTTTGAGCTGAGAATAGAACAGAACCTGAAAACAAAATAGGTATTTAGAGCAAGGTCGGCAGTCTTTACTATACTGTCGACCTTATTTGTTGGAATCAGAAAAGCCCTTCATTGCATCAGTAACTTTTTAGTAACTTTCGAGCAAAACGAATATTCGCATGAACTGCACAACTCGTCACGATGTAAGCAGATGCAACTCGAAAAGAAACCAAATAACTGAACAGCACAGTTTGCAAAATTTTTATCCAGCAAGCTGTACACTCACGGTTCGCTCATTTATTCTAGTGGTTCCAAGAAATACGAAAACGCTACATGTAGCGTAAATCTGATCTATTTTTTCAGTTGACTGATTGGTTAGGGATACGGAGACACAAAGTTCATAGCCCTGTTTATTTGTCAATAGCCTGAGAACCCATTGCCTTCGTCGTATTTTTGCAACTCAAATTATTTTGAGCGAACCGTGAGTGTACACTGTAAACATCACATAAAGACCTTCACACAGCGATTGCGTTTTTCTCCGTGTAATCATATAATGATCTTAGCGCATTAATCGCATCTTCGTAACGCGCTGCCTTCAAATCAGCAACTCGTCTTTTAGTCTAACTTCCAACTCTAACAAAAGGCTGTTTCCTTTAAACTTGTTTTGTTGGAAATATAAAAGAATTGCTAAAGCTACTTGGGCTTTTAGACTTAGTTTTTCCAGTCTAGTACGTAGCAAATGAGCTCTTCAACCCTCTTAACAACCAATCAGCAAGTTAGTGATTTTGCTGACGCTATTGCCGCGACTATAAGACCATTCTCCGGTAGCACTGGTATCGGTGAAGCCATTAGTTTTGCCGCTAATAGACCTCTTGCAAAAATGATTATGTGCTAGTTTAAGAGGCTTTTCTCTCCATCCTACTTAGGCCAAGCTAAGCTCATAGTTGTAGAGTGCCGCAATGATATTGAAGCGCAGACCATAGCGCTTGCG
>Ga0209194_1000598_pt1 | contig 27518 bp, 24 predicted proteins | sample COGITO_mtgs_1004_FD_184787 | JGI IMG/M metagenome (GOLD analysis project Ga0209194, IMG submission 184787) | Pelagic marine microbial communities from North Sea - COGITO_mtgs_100413 (SPAdes) (version 2) | ecosystem: Environmental > Aquatic > Marine > Epipelagic ...
TCTAGAAAAAATGCTAAAATTGATTTTCTCTTTCCATGCAATTTGTCGAGCCTATAAAACATTAATATGACATATTTGTTTACATCAGAAAGTGTATCGGAGGGACATCCAGATAAAGTTGCGGATCAAATTAGTGACGCTCTAATTGATAATTTCCTAGCATTTGATAAAAACTCAAAAGTTGCTTGCGAAACACTAGTTACAACAGGACAAGTAATTTTGGCTGGTGAAGTTAAATCATCTATTTATTTAGACGTGCAGAAAATCGCAAGAGATATAATCAATAAGATTGGATACACCAAAAGTGATTACATGTTTGATGGAAATTCATGCGGTGTTTTTTCTTCTATCCACGAACAATCTGAAGACATCAATCGAGGGGTAGATAAAGAAGTTAAAAACGATCAGGGAGCAGGAGATCAAGGTATGATGTTTGGCTATGCCACAAATGAAACAGAAAACTACATTCCACTTTCTTTAGATTTATCTCATCTAATTTTAAAAGAGTTAGCCAAATTAAGAAGAGATAATAACGAAATCAAATACCTAAGACCTGATTCTAAAAGCCAGGTAACAATTGAGTATGACAACAATAACAAACCTCTAAGAATTGACACCATAGTAATTTCTACTCAGCATGATGATTTTGATGAGGAAAAAATTATGCTAAAAAAAATAAAAAAAGATATTTTAGAAATTCTTATTCCAAGAGTAATTAATAAATGTCCTTTAAATTCTAAACATTTGTTTGACAGTGATATAAAATATCATATAAATCCAACTGGAAAATTTGTTATTGGTGGCCCTCATGGAGATACTGGATTGACAGGAAGGAAGATTATTGTAGATACCTATGGCGGAAAAGGCGGACATGGAGGCGGAGCTTTTTCAGGAAAAGACCCAAGCAAGGTAGACAGAAGCGCAGCTTACGCTACAAGACATATTGCTAAAAACCTTGTAGCATCTGGAATTTGCAATGAAGTCTTAGTGCAAGTTAGTTATGCGATAGGAGTTTCAAAGCCAGTCTCAATCTATATCAACACATACGGATCTGCTAATTATAAATTTTCAGACACTGAAATAAGTGAAAAAATATCAAGCATGTTTGACCTAAGCCCTGCTGCTATAGAAAAAAGATTAAAGCTTAGAAACCCTATTTATTTAGAGACAGCTGCATATGGACATATGGGGAGAAAAAATAAAACAGTCAACAAAACTTTCGAGCAACCTAACGGCAACAAAATATCATTAGATGTTGAGCTATTTACATGGGAAAAACTAGACTTAGTTGAAAAAATTAAAGCAGAATTTAATCTAAATTAACTGCTTTATAAATCATAAACTAGTCTGAAAGTTATAAATCTTGGCTGAATGAAATACTCTGTTGAACTGATAGAAATATTTCCAGTGTTTGATTGATTTTGAGATTTAGTATTAAGTAAATTGGTAGCTTTTAATTCAAATTCCCATTTACTATCTTGATCTTTTTTATAAGCAAGCGATGCATCCCAAAATTCATACTCATTTAAAACAGCTCTATCATTACTAAAAGAGGTGTTTGTATACCTCGATCTAAAGGTAAATGATTTTAAAATTAATGCATCTACATCGATAAATGGAGCTTTTGTGTAAAATTTACTTTCAACATCACCCAAGATATTATTAGTAAGTGAATAGTTATAACCTAGCTCGACATTTGGTGCTTCTCTAAACGATGTTCTAACAGTTGCTCCATAGTTTTGAGAAAAGTTTTCACTAATACTAGGATTATTTATATCAGAAATATACTGATTGAATTTAGAAAAATTAATACCACTAGATAATGATGCTCTAATTTTTCCAAATTGTCTTTGAAATCTACCATTAGCAGAAAAATTTTCATCTGCAAAAGGAGAATTAAAAGGGGAACTAGAAGCTACAACACTCTCAAATGTTGTTAAATTTCTAATTTGATCAATACTTTTATTGTAAGAAACTCTTGCAAATATATTAGTGTAATTAAATAAGTTAAAACTGAAATAATTAAGATTAAAGCTGTGTGAAATAGCATTTTGTATTTCATTATCTCCACTAAAGATAGAGTTATAATTATTTAAAACTAATCCTTGAGCTATTTTAGAAACATCTGTAAATTGAGTTCTCATGGCATAATTAAAACGTATTGACTCGCTTTTCTTAAGTTGAATTATCGCATTAAAATCAGGTAATATCTTAAAGAATGAATCCGAATAATCAACAGAAAACTGACTGTTTTTTGAATTATAAGCGTGTGCAGTAAAACCAGGGCTAAGAGTAAAAATACCAGATTTAAGCCTGTAATGCATACCAACATAATAATCAGAAAAATTATAGTTTATATTGTTATAATCAATTCCGTTATTTACTGTAGGAATTGACTCATAAATATCTCCATTATCTAAATACTGAAATATATTAGAGTCAAATTTTTGATCACTTAAAATAGTTCCAACAGTGAAATTAATGTCACTTTTTATATTTAATATGTTCCAATAGTCCAGTTTAGCGTCTAACTGATTAGTCTTCACTAGTTTTTCTTGATTAATATTAAAATTAGATTGATTATTATCAAAGCCTAGTCCCAAAGCTGTGTTTTGATAATTAGCATCATTTTCTAAAATAGCATTGTAAAATGGATCATCTTCACTAATAAGATGTTGCGCTTCTAGTGCAAAAATATTTTTTTCGTCTAAAGTGTAATAATAATTAAGATTTTGATTTACACTAAATGCTTCAGAATTTTCATCTTGAATTGTATTTCCTAAAACAGAAGAAAATAAATTTTGATCTTGACTTTCAATTGAGTTTCTAGTTAAAATTTCATAATCTAACTGATTATTTGAATTAGGTTTGTATTTAACTGTAAATTTAGACAGCGCGAGATCACTAACCTGGGCAGTATTAGTCTCTGTTTCTTCATCAGGAATTCCAAGTTCAGTATTTATATATTGAGTGGAATTTTTTTCTTGTAAATCAATATCGCTTCTTGTTAAAATGACAAATCCATAAAGATCTAGTTTTTTATTAGGTGAATAACTAAAATTAGCTGCACCAAATTTTGAGGATATATCTTTTGCTTTGTTATTTTGCAGTTGTAAAAAACCTAAGTTATTATTACCTAAGCTAATTGATGTACCGCTTTTACTGCTTGGCTGGCTAAATCCACCTGAAAAATTAAAATAATCTCTTCTAGTAAAAGCTAACTCACCTATATTATTTAAATCGCCAATTACATTAACAGTGTATTTGGGGCTGTAATAAAATAGTTTAGGCTGAAACAAATACAGACTCTGGTTATCGACGTCTGTATCGGAAGTATTATTCAACAACCCTTCAATTGCTGAGACTCCAGCAGTGATATTTCCAAACCAAAATTTATCTTTTCCTTTTTTTAGTTTTATGTTAATAGCAATATTGTCCTGGTTGTTTTGAACCCCACTTAATTGCCCTACTTCAGAATAATTTTTTAATATCTGTACCTTATCTATTGCATTTGAAGGAATATTTTTAGTTGCTATTTTCGTGTCTCCGTCAAAAAAATCTTTACCCTCAACCATTACTTTTCCAACTACTTTTCCTTCAACTTCAATCTGACCATCGTCGTTGACCTCTACTCCTGGAAGATTTTTAAGTACATCCTCTAACTTTCTCTCAGTTCCAGTATTAAATGAATCAGCGTTGTAAATTAGAGTATCGCCACTAATTTTAACGGGCATTTCGTAAGTAAGTTCAACTGCATCTAAAACATTGCTTTGGGATAATATAAAATCTTTATTAATATCGTTTTCCTTAGAATCAATCTGTCTAGAAATGGACTCCATTCCAATGTAACTAACTTGTAAATTATAAGAAGTGTTCTTTTGAAGTGATAATTTGTATTCACCATTTGCATTAGAAATGGCAAAGCTTTCTAAAGCACTTGTTTCCTTATTAATTAAAATAACATTAGCAAGTTCTAATGGGTTATTTAAACTATCCTTGACTAAACCTTCCATTTTAATTTGAGAAAAAGTCAAATTTGTAGATAATAGCAATATAAATGTGTATATAATCTTATTCATGATTTAATTTTAAATATTTCTAATTCCATCTACCACCACGAGATCTACCTCTATTATCTCTCATTTCTTGCATCTTAAATTGAACCATATCGGTATATTCTTTTTTAGTAACAACATCTCCTTTAGTTGGTCTAATAATTTCATCCTTCTTCTCAGGATTTAATACAATTTTTGAACATAACATTGTTGTGTTTTTTGTGTTTAACTCTAATATTAAACCAGGTAAACCATAAGACTGTTCAGGTCCATTACTAATTGGAATTTGAGGAGTATACCAAGCTACAATAGTTTCAATTTTTGCATCAACTACAACTTCTTCTATCTCTTCTACTTTAGTATTTGTTTCTTCATCAGCATTTGAAATTTTTTGGTTGTTGTCATTTTCTTTATTTGTTGAATCTTTGGATGTTTGATTTCTTGAACCTCGTAGGCTCTCCCAACTAAAATTGTCATTTACTCTTTTTCCGACAGCTTTAAAACAGATATAGTTACCAATTTGTTTTTGTTCACCCGTCATTTCCCACACAAATTCTGGTAATTTATCATTAACTAAAAACTTTTTACCAAAGAATTCATTTTCCTGCAGATATACCTTTTCTTTAATATTTTTATACATCTCTGGATTACCGCTTCCAGCACTCATAAACATAGCTCCCATACCAGATCTTCCTGAGCCTGGAGCGTCTAGTCTTTCTTCTTCCTCAAAAGTAGACTCTGTCCTATTAAAAGTTAAGATAAAAGTCTTTTCTAAATAGGGTTTCATCCTGTCTTTCATTGCACTTTTTTGCTCGGCAGACATTCTGCTTCCCCAACTTCCTAGATCCATAGTAGTTTTTGATTGATAAAAAGCTTTTCCTTGAAAATCTTGAGAAAATGAATTTATAGAAATAAAAAATAAAATTATTATTGAAAGTAATTTTTTCATGAGTTTTAATTTTTAGCTAAATTATAAAGGTTATGGATCAAAAGAGTTAATATTATCTTAAAAGATTGTATCTTAATTTAATGAGATTCTTCACCATAATATATCTATTATGTTTTTCAGTTTTAGGCAATGAAAACTCGTTGAAATTTAAATTAATTTTCAAAAAAGAAACTCTAAACAAAAACATAAAGGCAGTAGATAATTTTAACAATATTTATTCAATTATCAATAATGAGTTAATTAAAAGTTCAGATGGTGGAAATTATTATTACAAGAACAGTTTATATTCAAATATTTCCTCAATTGATGTTCAAAATTCCTTGAAAATAAAATTGTTTTATGAAGATTCCAACTCATTAATTGTTCTTGACAATAAACTTTCCGAAATATCAAAAATTAACTTCAACATTATTAATCCCAATAAAATAATTTCTAAGTTTTCTGCTTCAAATGACAATAATATATGGGTCTACAATGAACTAAACTCAAAAATTGAATTGTATAACTACATTAATAATACATTCAGAATTGTTAACTCAGAAATTTCAGGAGAAGTAATTTCATTGGAAAGCAACTATAAGTATTGTTGGGTTCTAACAGATTCTCACATATATAAATTCAATTATTTTGGTAGTTTAATTACAAAAACTGCGATAAATAATATTCAACAAATAGAAATTTTTAACGACAACTTATTTTTTAAAAAAAATAATGAGTTGTTTTATTATGATCAAGATCTTTTAATAGAGTATAAATTAGATTTAGAAAATTTATTAATAAAAGATTTTTTTGTAATCAATCAAAGCTTGTATATTTACGATTCTGAACATTTTATTAAGTATCAAATTCAAAAAAAATAAATTATGCATATTGCAATTGCAGGAAACATTGGAGCAGGAAAAACAACTTTAACTAATTCATTAGCTAAGCATTACAATTTTGAGGTACAACTTGAAGATGTAGTAGACAATCCTTACTTAGATGATTTCTACAATGAAATGGAAAGGTGGAGTTTTAATCTTCAGGTTTACTTTTTAAATAGCCGATTCAGACAGCTAATAGATATAACGGAAAGCAAAAAGAATGTAATTCAAGACAGAACAATCTATGAGGATGCGAATATATTTGCACCTAATTTACATGCAATGGGCTTAATGGCCAATCGTGATTTTGAAAACTACAAATCTCTATTTGAATTAATGGAATCAAAGGTTGAGGCTCCAGATTTATTGATTTACTTAAGAAGCTCAATTCCCAATCTAGTTTCTCACATACACAAAAGAGGAAGAGACTATGAAAATTCTATAAGTATTGATTATTTAAGTAGATTAAATGAGCGCTACGAAGCTTGGATTCATAACTACAATAAAGGTGAATTATTAATAATTGATATTGATAATTTAGACTTTGTTGATCACCAAGAAGATCTAAAGAAAATAATCTCAATGGTTGATGAAAAATTAAAGAAATAAAAAAAAGCCTCATTTAAAATGAGGCTTTTTTTATGAAATAATATAATATATTTAATTCTCTTGAGCCTCAGCTACAAGATCCTTAACTGTTTGATTTACATGGGACTCACTACCCTTAATAACAGATGAAACTTTCGTTTGAACTCCGTCTTTGTTAGTTATAATTTTGACTTCTGCAGTTATATTATCTGCATCATCAACACTAGTCGCATTTACTTCAACCTGAACTTCATTAGTAACTGAAGAATGATTTTCTGAAGCCGAATGACCTCCTAAGATAGGTGCAATCACTAAACCAATCAAACAAGTTAGCTTAATTAATATATTCATTGAAGGACCTGAAGTATCTTTAAAAGGATCTCCAACTGTATCACCAGTCACAGCAGCTTTGTGAGCCTCTGAACCTTTGTAAGTCATCTCACCGTTAATTTCAACCCCTGCTTCAAATGATTTTTTGGCATTATCCCAAGCTCCACCAGCGTTATTTTGAAATATCGCCCATAAAACTCCACTTACAGTAACCCCCGCCATATAACCACCAAGCATCTCGGCAATTATTTGATTATCCATACCAAATAACATTGGCAAGACAGTTATTAGTATTGGGAAACCAATAGTTAATAATCCAGGTAACATCATTTCTTTTAATGAAGCTTGTGTTGAAATAGCAACACATTTATCATATTCTGGCTTACCAGTTCCTTCCATAATTCCAGGAATATCTTTAAACTGTCTTCTTACCTCATATACCATTTCCATTGCAGCTTTTCCTACAGCATTCATTGCTAGTGCAGAAAAAACAACTGGAATCATACCTCCAACAAATAGCATTGCTAAAACTGGAGCTTTAAATATGTTTATACCATCAATCCCTGTAAATGTAACATAAGCAGCAAATAAGGCAAGTGATGTTAAAGCAGCAGATGCAATAGCAAAACCTTTTCCAGTCGCTGCAGTAGTATTACCAACTGAATCTAAGATATCTGTTCTTTCTCTAACTACAGGTTCTTGCTCACTCATTTCTGCAATACCACCTGCATTGTCAGAAATTGGACCGAAAGCATCAATCGCCAACTGCATAGCAGTAGTAGCCATCATTGCAGAAGCGGCTAAAGCAACTCCGTAAAATCCTGCAAGAGCATAAGAACCCCAAATAGCAGCAGCAAAAAGTAGTACTGACGGGAATGTAGATATCATACCAGTTGCTAAACCAGCGATAATATTAGTACCTGCTCCGGTACTTGATTTTTGTACGATTTCTAAAATTGGTTTTTTTCCAAGACCTGTATAATATTCAGTAATTGAAGAAATAACTCCACCAACAAACAATCCAACCAGAGTAGCAAAAAAGACTCTCATTGAAGAAATATCTTGTTTCCCTTCTCCAAAGAACTCCATTTGCATTGTTTCAGGTAACATGTAATCAACTAACAAATAACATGATAAAGCAACTAAAGCTATAGAAACCCAGTTACCTTTATTTAATGCACCCATGACTTGATCTTCTTTTGCATCATTGGAATTTATTTTTACTAACATGGTTCCAACAGCTGAAATAATAATTCCAACTCCGGCAATTGCCATCGGTAATAAGATTGGGCCAATACCTCCAAAAGCATCATCAATTGAACCTCCCATATCAACTATAACATAATTTCCTAAAACCATTGCAGCAAGTACAGTGGCTACATAAGATCCAAATAAATCGGCACCCATTCCAGCTACATCTCCAACATTATCTCCCACGTTATCTGCAATTGTTGCTGGGTTTCTTGGATCATCTTCTGGAATTCCAGCTTCAACCTTTCCAACTAAATCAGCACCAACATCAGCAGCTTTAGTGTATATACCACCTCCGACTCTTGCAAATAATGCAATTGATTCAGCTCCTAATGAAAATCCAGCCAATGTTTCTAATACTATCGTCATATCTTCAGTAGATGTCCAAGCTCCGTTCATAAAGTATTGAAAGAAAAGAATGAAAAAAGTTGTTAATCCTAAAACAGCAAGTCCTGCTACTCCAAGTCCCATAACTGTTCCTCCACCAAAAGATATTTTAAGAGCATTTGGTAAACTAGTAATTGCAGCTTGAGTAGTACGAACATTTGTTTTTGTAGCTATTTTCATACCCATATTTCCAGCCCAAGCTGAAAAAAGAGCACCAAATATAAATGCTACAACAATTAATATGTGCGTAGTTGGAACTATAAATGATATTCCTGCTAGTGCTAAACTCACAATAATCACGAATACAGTTAAAAGTCTATACTCAGCATTCAAAAATGCTAAAGCTCCTTCATAAATATGGTCTGAAATTTCCTTCATTTTACCATCTCCTGCATCTTGTTTCATAACCCATGATTTTTTGTAAATCATGTATCCTAGTCCTAATAAAGCCGCTAGTATCGGCATGTAAATAATCATTGAATCCATTTTATATTTTTTAGTAATTTTTAATTCGCTGGCAAAAGTAATGAAATCAGTTTAGATTTAAAAACTAAACAGAGCTCAATGCAAATGCTTATTTTTTGTAAAGTACTTTTTTAACAGCTTTAACTACATCGTCACTGTTTGGAAGCCATTCAGCTAAAAGTACAGGAGAATATGGTGCTGGAGTATCTGCAGTATTTATCTTTTGAATTGGAGCATCTAGATAATCAAATGCTTTTGACTGAACTTGAAATGTGATTTCAGTAGAAACATTTCCAAAAGGCCAAGCTTCTTCTAAAATAACTAGTCTATTTGTTTTTTTAACTGATTTAAGTACACTGTCAATATCTAAAGGTCGAACAGTTCTTAAATCAATAATTTCACAAGAAATATTTTCTTCCTTTAATTTATCTGCTGCTTTGTAAGCCTCTTTAATTATTTTTCCAAATGAAACTATAGTAACATCTGAGCCTTCTCTTTTAATATCAGCAACTCCAATCGGTAAAGTGTATTCTCCCTCCGGAATTTCACCTTTATCACCATACATTTGTTCGCTTTCCATAAAAATAACAGGGTCATCATCTCTTATGGCAGATTTTAATAAACCTTTAGCATCGTAAGGGTTTGAAGGAACAATAACTTTAAGGCCAGGTGTATTTGCAAACCAATTTTCAAATGCTTGAGAATGAGTAGCACCTAGTTGACCTGCAGATGCAGTTGGTCCTCTAAAAACAATAGGGCATTTAAATTGACCTCCAGACATTTGTCTAATTTTTGCAGCATTATTAATAATCTGATCAATTCCAACAAGAGAAAAATTAAAAGTCATGTATTCTACTATAGGACGGTTTCCTGTCATTGTTGAACCAATAGCAACACCTGCAAATCCCAATTCAGCGATTGGAGTATCGATGACTCTTTTTTCTCCAAATTCGTCTAACATTCCTTTAGAAGCTTTGTAGGCTCCATTATATTCTGCAACTTCTTCCCCCATAAGATAGATACTTTCATCTGCTCTCATTTCTTCTGACATTGCCTCACAAATAGCTTCTCTAAATTGAATTGTTCTCATTTATATAATTTTACTGCAAAAATACTAAAGGATTTAATAATTGTAATTAAAAAAAATAAAATAATTACTATGCATGCATAGTAGTTTGTCGATTATTAATTATATTTGATATTTAAAATAAAAATATGAAAATAATAGTTTGTATTAGTCATGTTCCTGACACAACTTCAAAAATCAATTTTGTGGAAGGTAATACAAAGTTTGATAGAAATGGTGTGCAATTTGTAATTAACCCAAATGATGAATTTGGTCTTACTAGAGCAATGTGGTTCAAAGAAAAACAAGGTGCATCGGTAGATGTAATCAATGTCGGTTTGTCAGATACCGAATCAACTTTAAGAAAAGCTCTTGCTATTGGTGCAGATAAAGCTATCAGAATTGATATGAATCCTGAAAATGGGTTTAATGTTGCTAAACAGCTAGCTAATTACATTAAAAATGAAAATTATGACTTAGTAATCGCAGGTCGAGAATCAATTGATTATAATGGCGGAATGGTTCCTGGCATGATTGCTGGCTTAAACAATGCAAATTTTATAAATAATTGTATAAATCTTGAAATTGACGGGACTAAGGCCACTGCAATCAGAGAGATTGATGGAGGTAAAGAAACTATTGAGTCATCAACCCCTCTAGTAATTGGGGCTCAAAAAGGTTTAGTGGAAGAAAGTGATTTAAGAATTCCTAATATGAGAGGAATAATGATGGCTAGAAAAAAACAACTTGAAGTTATTCCAGCTATTGATGCCTCAAATCAAACGGACTCAATTGAATTTGAAAAACCAAAACCAAAAGGTGAAGTAACTCTTGTTTCTTCTGAAAATCTAGACGAATTGATCAACTTATTACACAACGAAGCTAAAGTAATTTAAATATGGCAATATTAGTATACACAGAATCTGAAAAGGGAAAATTTAAAAAAATAGCATTCGAATTAGCTTCTTATGCTAGAGCAATAGCAGATGAAAACAATACCACTGTAACTGCAGTTTGTATTAATGCAGAAGATCCAATTGAGTTACAAAATTATGGCGTAAATAAAATTCTTAATATCTCCAACCAGGAATTAAAATCCTTTAATGCTATTTCATATTCTCAGTCACTTTTACAAGCTGCAGAAAATGAAAAATCTAACATTATTATCATTAGTTCAAGTGCTGATTCAAAATATTTAGCTCCGCTTCTTGCAGTAAAACATAATGCTGGATATATCTCTAATGCTTCTGAACTACCATCAAGCTACAATCCTTTGACAGTTAAAAGAACTGCTTTTACAAATAAGGCATTTGAAATCACAAAGGTTAACACTGAAAATGTATTAATAAGTTTAGCAAAAAATAGTTACACAATAAATGAGGTAAAAACAGACACTTCCTTACAAGATTTTTCTGTAAATATTTCTCCAAATGACACAAATGTTAAATCTATTGATAAAGCTACTAATAAAGTAACCATAGCTGATGCCGATACAGTTGTTTCTGCTGGTAGAGGTTTAAAAGGTCCTGAAAATTGGGGAATGATTGAAGAATTAGCTGAGGTCTTAGGTGCCGCTACAGCTTGTTCAAAACCTGTATCCGATTTAGGTTGGAGACCTCATGGAGAACATGTAGGTCAAACTGGTAAACCCGTAGCAAGCAACCTTTACATAGCTATTGGAATATCTGGGGCAATACAACATTTAGCAGGAATTAATTCTTCAAAAGTTAAAGTCGTAATTAACACTGACCCCGATGCGCCATTTTTTAAAGCTGCAGATTACGGTGTTGTTGGAGATGCATTTGAGGTGGTCCCAGAATTGATAAATAAATTAAAAACTTTCAAGGCTCAAAACTAATTCCTTTTGAGTATAACATAAAAAGGTTAAATTTGATTGCAATTTGTTAAATCAAGTATGAGCTTAGTACGTCTTATCATAAAAGGAATTTCCTACAGTCAAACACAAAATGGGGCTTATGCACTAATTCTTAGTGAATTAGAAGGACAAAGAAAACTTCCAATTGTTATTGGTGCTTTTGAAGCACAATCAATTGCAATTGCATTAGAGAAAGAAATAAAACCTCCTAGACCTTTAACTCATGATTTATTTAAAAATTTTTCTATCCGTTTTGACATAATTGTTAAACAAGTAATTATTCACAAACTAGTTGATGGAGTGTTTTATTCTAGTATAATTTGTGAAAGAGATAAAATTGAAGAAGTTATTGATGCTAGAACAAGCGATGCGATAGCGCTTGCACTGAGATTTAATGCACCTATTTTTACTTATGAAAATATTCTGATTAAAGCTGGAGTAATTCTAAAAGTTGAAAATGACGAGGGACAAAGTGATTCTATTTTAAAAGAAATTATTCAGGAGGACACTAAAGACAGCAAGAAAGACTACAAAAACAAAACAACCGAAGAGCTTCAAAAGTTATTAAAAATTGCAGTTTTAAAGGAAAATTATGAAAATGCTGCTCTAATAAGAGATGAAATATCTAAAAGACAATAATTATGTTAAAAAAACTTTCAATTTTACTATTTATTTTTTCATTTAACTCAATTTTCTCTCAATCTATTATTGGAGATTGGTTTTTTCAAAATATTAAAGATTCTAATGGTAATGAATTGTTTGAAGTTAAAAAAACAGATCTATTAAGTATCAGTGAAAAAGATTTTAAATACAACTTAGAAGCAAAGAATAATTTACTTGCTGAGGGTAGTTACTCAATAGAAAATAATGAATTGTCATTTAAATATAATACTCCCCTTGATACCTTGAGAACTTACGATATTACATTATTATCTGAAAATGAACTAGAATTTAGAGAAAATGGAATTAGTTATAAGTTTCAAAGGATTGAAGCATTAATTCCCAGTGAAGGTTTTTCCGTATCTGGAATGATAAAGGGAATTACAGGAATGATATTTTTAATTTTTATAGCATTTTTATTTAGTAAAAACAGAAAAGCAATAAAGTGGAAAACAGTATTCATTGGGTTAGCCGCACAGCTTTTGTTGGCCGTAGGCGTTTTAAAGGTTGATTTTATTCAACAAATATTTGAATTTTTCGGAAAGATATTTGTAAAGACACTCGATTTTACAATGGAAGGGAGTACATTTTTATTAGGAGATATGATGAATGTAGAAAGTTTTGGTTATGTTTTTTTATTCCAAGTTTTACCGACAGTAATATTCTTTTCAGCTTTAACATCTGTTCTATTCTATTTAGGGGTTATTCAAAAGTTTGTTAAAGCACTAGCATGGGCACTAACAAAATTATTAAACATTTCTGGAGCAGAAAGTTTAAGTGTAGCAGGAAATATATTTTTAGGTCAAACTGAAGCTCCACTAATGATAAAAGCATATTTAGAAAAAATGTCTAAATCTGAAATATTACTAGTCATGGTTGGTGGAATGGCTACAGTTGCAGGTGGAGTTTTAGCTGCTTATATCGGATTTTTAGGAGGAGAAGATGAGGTTGTTAGGTTATTTTATGCAAAACACCTATTAACTGCTTCTGTTATGGCTGCTCCAGGAGCAATTGTAATTTCAAAAATTCTTTATCCTCAAACTGAAAAAATTAACACTGAGGTACATGTTTCACAAGAAAAAATTGGCTCTAATTTACTTGACGCAATTGCAAATGGAACAACAGAGGGCTTAAAATTAGCTGCAAATGTGGGGGCAATGCTATTAGTATTTGTGGCTTTTATAGCTATGATCAACTTTGGATTTGAGAAAATTGGAACTATCGGTCAAATAAATAACTGGATTAGTTTAAACACATCTTATGAACAACTCTCTTTAGAGTTCATTCTAGGTTATACATTCTCACCATTAATGTGGTTAATTGGAGTTGCAAAAGAAGATATGGCTTTAATGGGACAACTTTTAGGTATAAAGTTAGCTGTAAGTGAGTTTATCGGATACATGCAATTGGCTGAGCTTAAAGACATCACAAATTTGATTCACTTTAAATATGAAAAATCCATAATCATGGCTACATATATGTTATGTGGTTTTGCAAATTTTGCGTCCATTGGAATCCAAATTGGTGGTATTGGTTCATTAGCTCCGGGACAAAGAAAAAACTTGTCAGAATTCGGATTTTTAGCCTTAATAGGTGGTACACTTGCCTCATTATTATCTGCAACTTTTGCAGGAATGATTATTGGCTAAAAAGTTAATAACTTTAATCTTTTTATTATTTAATTTTCTCTGGATTTATCTATTTTTATTTTTTAAATATTTCAAATGAAGCAATACTTAGATTTAGTAAAAGAGGTTTTAGAAAACGGAAATCAAAAAGGAGATAGAACAGGTACTGGAACAAAAAGTATTTTTGGTCACCAACTAAGATTTGATTTAAGTAAAGGCTTTCCAATGATTACTACAAAAAAGCTTCATCTAAAATCTATAATTCATGAATTATTATGGTTTATAAATGGTGATACCAATATTAGTTATTTGAATGAAAATGGGGTAAAGATTTGGAATGAGTGGGCAAATAAAGATGGTGATTTAGGGCCAGTTTATGGCTACCAGTGGAGAAATTGGAATGGAGATGAAATTGATCAAATTAAGGAGCTAATAAGCACATTAAAAAATAATCCTAATAGTAGAAGAATGCTTGTTTCTGCATGGAATCCATCAGTTCTTCCAGATACTTCTAAAACTTTTGAGGAAAACGTTGCAAGCGGTAAAGCGGCACTTCCACCTTGCCATGCTTTTTTTCAATTTTATGTAAATAACGGTAAACTGTCTTGTCAACTATACCAAAGAAGTGCAGATGTTTTTCTAGGAGTTCCCTTTAATATTGCATCCTACGCATTATTCACCATGATGGTAGCACAAGTGTGTGGATATCAAGCTGGAGATTTTATACATACATTTGGTGATGCACATTTATATAATAACCATATTGACCAAGTAAAATTACAACTAAGTAGAGACACAAGACCATTACCTAAAATGGAGATAAACCCTGAAATAAAAAGTATTTTTGATTTTAAATTTGAGGACTTTAAATTAGTTGACTATGACCCACATCCACATATTAAAGGAGCAGTTGCAATTTAAAAAATATGACTAGATCTAATTTAACTATAATTGTTGCTGCCGATACAAATGACACTATTGGTAAAGACAACAAATTAATTTGGCATTTGCCTGATGACCTAAAGAGATTCAAAAAGCTAACTTCAGGACATCATATTATTATGGGAAGAAAAACTTTTGACAGCTTTCCAGGTTTATTACCAAATAGAAAGCACATTGTAATTACAAGACAAAAAGAAAATAGAGAAATAGAAAACGTTATTTACGTAAACTCTATGCAAGAGGCTATTAAAGTCAGTAATGATGATCCTAATCCGTTTGTAATTGGAGGTGGAGAAATTTACAAAATAGCAATGGACTATTGTACAAAAATAGAGTTAACTAGAGTAAATCATTCTTTTGATGGGGATACCCATTTCACTAAAATTGACACTAACGATTGGACTAAAACATCTGATGAATTTCACGATATAGATGAGAAACATAAATATTCATTTAATTTTGAAACTTACGAAATAAAAAACATATGAAAGCTTACGTATTTCCTGGACAAGGAGCTCAGTTCTCTGGAATGGGATTAGACCTTTGTAATCAAAGTGACATCGCTAAGGAGTTATTTGATTCTGCAAATTCAATTTTAGGTTTCAAAATCACTGAAACAATGTTTAATGGATCTTCGGAAGAACTTAAACAAACAAAAGTAACACAACCTGCTATCTTTCTTCACTCTGTAATTTTAGCAAAAATATTAGGTGATAATTTTAAACCTGAAATGGTTGCTGGACATTCATTAGGAGAATTTTCTGCACTTGTAAGTACTGGTGTAATTAGTTTTGAAGACGGATTAAAGCTTGTTTCCAAACGTGCCACAGCTATGCAAAAAGCTTGTGATATTCAAAAAAGCACAATGGCTGCAGTTTTAGGTCTAGAAGATTCGATTGTTGAAAAAGTATGTGATAGTGTTGATGGGGTTGTTGTAGCTGCTAATTATAACTGTCCAGGTCAATTGGTAATCTCTGGAGAAATAAATGCAATTAATGAAGCTTGCAAAAAATTAAAGGAAAATGGAGCTAGGAGAGCTTTAGTTCTTCCTGTAGGTGGAGCGTTTCATTCTCCGTTAATGAGTCCTGCAAAAGAAGAACTGGAAAAAGCGATCAAGAACACCATATTCCACAAGCCATCTTGCCCAATTTACCAAAATGTAACTGCTAATGCAGTAATGGACGAGAATGAAATAAAAAACAATTTAATTTCTCAACTTACTTCCCCTGTAAGGTGGACTCATACAATTCAACAAATGGTTGAAGACGGAGCGTCAGAATTTATTGAAGTAGGTCCAGGAAAAGTATTACAAGGACTAGTAAAAAAAATAAATCGAGAATCTGAGGTTTCTTCAGCTACAATATTTTAATACAAATGAAAAATAAAAGAAATTTATGCATTATATCTCTAGTGGTTTTAAATATCATTTTAGATCAATTATCCAAATTTTGGATTCGTGGCAATGTAGCTCCATACAATGATATTAATATAATTGCTGATTATTTTATCATCACTAATGTTGAAAATAGTGGTGCTTTCTTAGGCCTTGGTAGTGACTTTTCACCAGTCATAAAAAGTATATTATTACTTGCTCTACCTGTAGGAGTTCTAGTAACTGTTTTAGTTTATGTTTTTAAAGATAAATCGATTGATAAACTAAGTCTTATTGGATATAGCTCAATCATTGGTGGTGGTATTGGAAATATTTACGACAGATTTTTATACGGATCTGTGACAGATTTTTTATTTATTGATTTAGGTGGAGTTTTTAAAACAGGTATTTTTAATATAGCTGACCTATCAGTTACAACTGGGATGATCTTAATTATTTGGGCGAGTTTTAAAAATAAAGAGTAAAAAAATTAATTTTTATAAATTACCCCTTCTTTCATTACAAAAACTACATTTTCTAAAGTTGAAACATTATCCAATGGATTATGTTCAGTTGCAACAATATCTGCAATAAATCCTTCTTTAATTTTACCTAAATCATTTTCCATACTTAAAATTGAAGCGTTTGTAATAGTGGCTGACTGAATACATTCCATTACTGGCATACCAACTTCGTGCATATATCCAAATTCTTTACCATTAATTCCATGTGGATATACACCAGCATCAGAACCAAAAGCAATTTTTACACCAGCCTTATATGCTTTTGCAAATGTAGATTGAATTTGAGGCCCAATAGCAAGTGCTTTAGGTACAACTAATTCATCATAGTATCCTTTTATTTTTGCTTTTTCAGCAACTTCTTTTCCGGCAGTAATAGTTGGGACATAGTAAGTTCCATATTCTTTCATAAGTTCCATGGACTTATCACTCATAAGTGTTCCGTGTTCAATCGTAGTAACGCCTCCAATTATTGCTCGCTGAATCCCTTCGTCTCCGTGAGCATGTGCTGCTATAATCATTCCATAATCTTTTGCAGTTTCGCAGATTGATTTAATTTCCTCCAAAGTAAACTGAGGGTTTTGACCATTTTTTGCAATACTCATTACCCCTCCAGTTGCAGTAATTTTTATATTATCTGCTCCATCTTTATATCTTTGTCTAACCGCTTTTTTAGCTTCATCAACACTATTAATAACCCCTTCTTTTGGGCCTGGATCACCCCTTAGTGAGTTTTTCCATCCGTTTGTGGGATCTGCGTGACCTCCTGTAGTTCCAATTGCTTTCCCAGCAGTAAATATTCTTGGCCCTACAACTTCACCTTTAGCAATAGCATCTCTTAAAGAAATATTTATTCCAGACCCACCTAAATCTCTAACTGTTGTAAAACCAGCCATTAAAGTTATTTCTGCAAATTTTAAAGACCCGAATGCTATATCGGCATCATTTGCTGTAAAAGCATTCATGTATTTTTGAGGATTAAATTCAGATTCGATATGAACATGCAAATCAATTAAGCCAGGCATTACAGTATTTGACTTTAAGTCAATTACTTTATCAAGTGGGTTTTCTGACGAAACATATCCGTTTTTTATTGCTACAATTTTATCAGAAGAAACAATTATAGTTTTCTTATTTAAAACCTTTCCTCTCTCTGTGTCTATAATTTTACCACATTGTAAATATGTGTCTTGAGCAATGATACTGAAACATATAAAGAAAGTAAATAGACTTAAATATTTTTTCATGACTTGGGGTTTTAATTGATATATACAATCTAAAAATACATATTTTAATTTTTTTATAACAATTATCATTAAAAAATCAATTTAAATTTTGAGATTAAAAAAATCATAACTAAATTTAAACTCAATATATAATTATATGAATAACTTTTTAAACAAAAATTGGTGGTGGAACTCTCGGAATCAAAATTCGTGATACACACTTTGTTTGTTTAATCAAAATATCAAGGCTTGTCATACACGACAAGCCTTTTTTTTATGAAAAAATATAAACTAATAACTCATTACAAAAAGATACTGGCGGATACTATTTCTCCTGTAAGCGTATTTCTAAAAATTAGAGATCAATTCCCCAATAGTATTTTACTAGAAAGTAGCGACTATCATGCAAATGACAATAGTTTTTCTTACGTCTGTTGTAATCCTATAGCTTCCATAAAAGTAGATGCAAATAAAATTACTAAGACCTACCCAGATCATACCACAGAAATCAAGACTGTAGCATCTGACGAAGTAACTATAGAAATTGATACGTTTACGAAACAATTTGAAACTAAAAAAGATAAAGCCTTCAAGTTTATAAATAATGGAATGTTTGGATTTACAACCTATGATGCAGTTAAGTATTTTGAAGACATTACTATTTCAAAAAAAGAGGATTCTATTCAAATCCCAGACATGTACTATGCGGTATATCAAAACATCATTGCCATCAATCACTTCAAAAATGAGGCCTATATATTTGCACATTGCTATGAATCTAAAAATAATATAGAGACTATTGGCCATTTGATAAAAATGCAAAGTTTTTCATCCTATGACTTCAAGTCCGAAGGGAAAATCAGCTCTAACCTCACAGACGAAGCTTTTAAAGCTAATGTAGATTTAGCAAAAAAACATTGTGATCGCGGCGACGTATTTCAACTTGTATTATCTAAAAAATTTCAACAAGATTTTAAAGGAGATGATTTCAATGTATACCGTGCCTTAAGAAGTATTAACCCTTCCCCCTTCTTGTTTTATTTTGATTATGGAAGATTCAAGATTTTCGGAAGCTCACCAGAAGCACAACTTGTTGTAGAAAATCAGAACGCAGAGATTCACCCTATTGCTGGTACTTTTGCACGTACAGGTGATGACTTAAAAAATGCTGAACTTGCTAAAAAACTAGTAGCTGATAAAAAAGAAAATAGCGAACATGTCATGCTAGTAGACCTTGCAAGAAACGATTTAAGCCGACATTGTACCGATGTAGTAGTTGAAAAATATAGAGAAGTACAGTTCTTTTCACATGTTATTCATTTGGTCAGTAAGGTCATTGGAAAGATCAAAGAAAACACACCAACCATGCAAATTGTGGCCGATACTTTCCCAGCTGGAACGCTTAGCGGCGCTCCCAAACACAAAGCAATGCAACTTATTGAAAAATACGAAAAAACAAGTCGTGCCTTTTACGGAGGAGCAATAGGCTTTATGGATTTTGATGGGAATTATACCCACGCTATTATGATACGTACATTTTTAAGTAAGGATTATCAATTGCATTGGCAAGCCGGCGCAGGAATCGTATCCAAGTCCAGTTCAGAAAATGAACTTCAAGAAGTATACAACAAGCTAGGTGCTTTGACCAAAGCCATTAAACTCGCTGAAACAATATAATTATGAAAAAAATAGTAGTCATTGATAATTACGACAGTTTCACCTTTAATTTGGTACATTACCTTAAGGACCTAGACTGTGAAGTAACGGTCCTTAGAAATGATAAGTTTGACCTAGATGACATTGAGCATTATGAAAAAATACTACTCTCCCCTGGCCCTGGAATTCCTGAAGAAGCTGGTCTGTTGAATTCTGTAATTAAGCGATATGCATCAACTAAAAGTATTCTAGGTGTATGCCTTGGGCAACAAGCTATTGGCGATGTTTTTGGTGGTGCGCTTATAAATTTGAAAGAAGTATTTCACGGAGTTCAAACAAATATTTCTGTTATAGATAAAGATGAAATTTTATTTAACAAACTAGAGAAATCATTACAAGTAGGTCGTTATCATTCATGGGTAGTAGATAATAATTTACCAGATTCTTTAGAAGCTACTTCTGTCGATGATAACGGTCAAATTATGTCCTTAAGGCATAAAAAATATGATGTAAAAGGGGTTCAATTTCATCCTGAATCTATACTAACTCCCAACGGAAAACAAATATTAAAAAACTGGATTAATTCTTAATTTGATTTAAAAAAATGAAACATATTTTAAACAGACTTGTTAATCACGAAACCATTTCAACAATTGAGGCTAAGCAGGTTTTGATAAAAATATCTAAAGGAGATTACAATCAAAGTCAAATTGCTTCTTTTCTCACAGTATTCATGATGCGAAATATCACTCTAGAAGAACTAAAAGGCTTTAGAGATGCCCTTTTAGAGTTATGTATTCCTGTGGATTTATCGGCTTACAATCCAATAGATCTATGTGGTACTGGAGGAGATGGCAAAGATACCTTTAACATCTCTACACTTTCCTCATTTGTAACAGCTGCTGCAGGAGTTCCAGTTGCTAAACACGGCAACTATGGAGTGTCATCTGCTTGTGGTTCTTCCAATGTACTAGAATATATGGGTATAACTTTTTCAAATGATATTGACTTTTTAGAACGCGCCATTGCCACGACAGGTATTTGCGTATTACACGCTCCGCTATTTCATCCAGCAATGAAAAATGTTGCACCTATTCGGCGTGAATTGGGGGTTAAAACCTTTTTTAATATGTTGGGGCCAATGGTAAACCCTTCGGCTCCAAAAAACCAAATGGTAGGGGTCTTTAACTTAGAGCTTTTACGATTATACACCTATCTTTATCAAGACTCAGATAAAAATTACAGCATAGTTCATGACCTTGGCGGATATGATGAAATATCCTTGACAAATACCGTTAAAATTGTCTCCAATAAATCAGAAGTGCTTTTTTCAGCAGAAGATTTAGGGTTAAAAAACAACACCCAACAAGCAATTTTTGGAGGAAATACAGTGGCAGATGCCTCCAAAATTTTTAAAGCGATTATAGAAGGTCAGGGGACTGAAGCACAAAATAATGTAGTGTGCGCCAATGCTGGTTTAGCGATTGCAACCGCCAAACAGCTGACGCATTCAGAAGGCTATGAACTAGCCGAAGAAGCCCTTTTTTCCGGAAAAGCAAATAAGTGTCTCACTAAACTAATCGCCCTATAATGAGTAGTATATTAGATCGTATCATGGTTGATAAACAACTTGAAGTAGCACTTCGAAAACAACTAATCCCTATTAAACAGCTAGAACAGTCCGTTTTGTTTGAACGCCAATCGTCGTCTCTTTGTGAACGTCTTAAGCAAAGTGCTTCAGGAATCATTACAGAACATAAACGCCGATCACCATCCAAAGACTGTATCAATCAAAATTTGAATATCCAGGACGTTGCGAAAGGTTATGAAAAAGCTGGAGCTTGCGGCATGTCAGTGCTGACGGATATGAAGTATTTTGGAGGAAGCTTGGAAGATTTACTGACTTCTAGAGCGAGTTGTAAAATGCCCTTACTACGAAAAGAGTTTATCGTTGATCCCTATCAAATTATTGAAGCAAAAGCCTACGGGGCAGATGTCATTTTACTAATCGCAGCCGTTTTAGGTCGTAAAGAAATTGAACAATTTTCAGTTTTGGCTCAAGAATTAGGGTTGGAAGTCTTGCTAGAAGTTCACAATCAAGAAGAATTATACAAATCAATCATGCCGTCACTAAATATGATAGGCGTTAATAATCGAAACCTAAAAACATTTGAGGTTAACTTAGAAAACAGCATAATTCTAAGTACATTAATTCCAGATGAGTTTGTCAAAATCTCTGAAAGTGGCATTCGTTCAGTGGAAGATATCAAAAGCCTTCAACCTTATGGGTATAAAGGGTTTTTAATTGGTGAGAATTTTATGATCACAGAAAATCCTGGCAAAGCAGCAGCAGATTTCATAAAACATTTAAACGCATGAAACTAAAAGTATGTGGCATGAGGGACGAAGAAAATATTAAAGAGGTTGCAGCCATTGGTATTGACTATATGGGGTTTATCTTTTTCGAAGGCTCTTCTAGAAACGTAACGGCATCAATTCCTAAACTGCCTTCCGGCCAAAAGTTTGTAGGGGTTTTTGTGAATGCTTCCTTTGATACTATTGTAGAAAAAATTAATATCCATAATTTACAAGCAGTACAATTGCACGGCGAAGAAACTCCCAAATTTTGCAAATCTCTACAAGCACTTAATACAACGGTTATTAAAGTATTTTCCATTAAAAATGAATTCAACTTTGATGTACTCGCACCATATGAGTCGGTTTGCGACTTTTATCTTTTTGACACAAAGGGTCCACTAGCAGGTGGAAATGGCTTCTGTTTTGACTGGTCTGTTTTAGACAAATACCCCTTTTCAAAACCCTATTTTTTAAGTGGAGGTATTGGAATAGAGGACATTAGTCAACTACAAGAATTCAAAAAAAGTACCGCAGCAACCTATTGCTACGGCGTAGATGTAAACAGTAAATTTGAATTGGCTCCGGCTAAAAAAGATAAAAACAAATTAGAAAAATTTAAACAACTATTATGAATTATCACGTCAATGAAAAAGGCTATTATGGCCAGTTTGGAGGGGCATTTATTCCAGAAATGCTATATCCCAATGTAGAAGAATTACGTCAAAACTATTTGAAGGTAATGGCAGAACCTGATTTCAAAAAAGAGTTCGATCAACTCCTAAAGGATTATGTAGGCCGACCAACCCCTTTATATTTTGCTAAACGTATGTCAAAAAAATACAACACTAAAATATATCTCAAAAGAGAAGATTTATGCCATACGGGAGCACATAAAATCAACAATACAATAGGACAGATTTTGATGGCCAAGCGTCTCAAAAAAACACGTATTATAGCCGAAACTGGCGCGGGTCAACATGGGGTAGCCACGGCCACAGTTTGTGCTTTAGCAGGTCTTGAGTGTGTTGTATATATGGGTGAGATTGATATTGCACGACAAGCACCAAATGTAGCCCGAATGAAAATGCTAGGCGCCGAAGTACGTCCTGCACTTTCAGGAAGCCGTACGCTAAAGGATGCCACTAATGAAGCCATACGAGATTGGATTAATAACCCAGTTGACACACATTATATTATAGGAAGTGCAGTTGGGCCACACCCCTATCCTGATATGGTGGCGCGTTTTCAATCGGTCGTATCCGAAGAAACCAAATGGCAATTAAAAGAGGTCGAAGGTCGAGAAAACCCTAACTATGTTGTGGCTTGTGTAGGTGGCGGTAGTAATGCTGCAGGCGCCTATTACCATTATTTGAATGAACCAGACGTTAAACTGATTGCAGTAGAGGCCGCTGGAAAAGGCATTTATACAGGTGAAAGTGCCGCAACTTCCGTCCTTGGAAAAGAAGGGGTAATTCACGGTAGTAAAACCTTACTCATGCAAACAAATGATGGACAAATCACAGAGCCTTATTCGATTTCGGCAGGGCTAGATTATCCAGGCGTTGGCCCCATGCATGCCCATTTGTATGAAACCAAACGTGCTGAATTTATTTCGGTGACTGATGATGATGCTATGACAGCGGGTCTTGAATTGTCACAGCTCGAAGGCATCATTCCAGCGATTGAAACGTCTCATGCGTTGGCTATTTTTGAGGACAAAAAATTTAAGCCACAAGATGTCGTGGTCATTAGTTTATCGGGGCGGGGCGATAAAGATTTGAGTACATATATTGAATATTTTAAACTCTAACATTGTGAATAGAATACAGCAAAAGTTAAAAGAAGATAAAAAACTATTATCGATCTATTTTACAGCAGGATATCCAAGCCTAAATGACACGGTGACTACGATTGAAAACTTAGAGAAAAATGGGGTGGACATGATTGAAATTGGAATGCCGTTTAGCGATCCATTAGCGGATGGTCCTACAATTCAGGCGAGTTCTACACAGGCCTTGCAAAATGGCATGACCTCAAACGTTTTGTTTGATCAACTCAAAAACATTCGAAAAACAGTTTCTATTCCTCTCATTTTAATGGGATATTTTAATCCCATGCTTCAATATGGTGTAGAGGAATTTTGTAATAAATGTCAAGAAGTAGGTATTGACGGATTGATTATTCCAGACCTTCCTGTAGAAGTTTATCACGAAAAGTACCAGACCATTTATGAACGTTATGGCTTACTAAATATATTTTTAATTACTCCTCAAACAAGTGAAAAGCGCATCCGATATATGGATAGTATTTCAAAAGGATTTATTTATACAGTTAGTAGTGCTAGCACTACTGGAAGTCAAAATGGATTTACAAAAGAGCAAATAAATTATTTTGAACGTATCAATAAATTGAAGTTAAATAACCCTCAAATTATTGGTTTTGGAATAGCAAATAATGAATCATATTGTCAAGCAACACGTTATGCAAAAGGTGCAATTATTGGAAGTGCTTTTATAAAATATATTAGTAAACATGGAATTAATAGTATTAAAGGTTTTATAAAATTAATTTTAAAAAAATAATTTAGATATATATTATCTTTTGAGAAAAATAATATAAAGTAGTGTATTTTAGCTATAAATAATTATATCATTTATAACTTAATACTACATATAAGTAAATTCGTTTTACAATTACTATCGCTGTTTAACTCTAAAATTAAGCATGGAGTTATTGGAAGACTAAAAACTTTTGATCGACTTAATAAATCTATTAATACAAATGAGAAAACTATTTGGTTTCATTGCGCATCCCTTGGCGAATATGAACAAGGATTTCCGCTATTTGTTGAACTAAAAAAGAAATATCCAAATCATAAATTGGTGCTAAGTTTTTTCTCTCCCTCTGGATATGAAGTTAAAAAAACAAACAGTATTGCAGACGTTATTGTATACCTACCAATTGATACTTATAATAATTGTAAAAAATTTATAGATATAATCAACCCTGAAATAGTAGTATTTGTTAAGTCAGAGATTTGGCCAAACTATTTAAATGAAATTAAAAAAAGAAATATTAAATCTATACTAATTTGTGCAATCTACAACACTTCACAAATGAAGTATAGTATATTGAAAAAAGCAGTTTTAAAGTTTGATTATATTTTCACGCAAGACGAAAAATCAAAAGAGTTATTTGAGCTATTGGGACATAATAATGTTTTTAACTGTGGAGATACTAGATTTGATCGTGTATCCCTGTCGAAAAACTTAAATGAGGATGTTGATTATATTAAAGAGTTTTTGAGTGAAAAGGACTGTGTAATTGCTGGTAGCACATGGGGTAATGACCATGAAATACTTACAAGTTATATAAATCATTCAAAATCAGATCTTAAATATATTATAGCTCCACATGAAATAAATAAAGAAGAAATAAATAATCTAAAATCATTTATAAATAAAAAAACAGTTCTTTTCTCTGAATTAAATAATGAAAATATTAAGACTGCAAGTGTAATCATTGTAGACAATATTGGGACTCTTTCTAAACTTTACAAATACGCTAGCCTAGCTTATATAGGAGGTGGATTTAACGGAGAGGGGAAGCTTCATAACACTTTAGAAGCAGCAGTTTTTAGTTTACCAATCATCATTGGAAAATATTATAGTAAATTTCCAGAAGCAGTGAGTATGATTGGTATTGGAGGAATGTTTTCAGTTAATAATGCTGAATCTTTAAAAAATAAAATTGATGAATTAATTGGAGATAAAGAAAAACTACAAAAAACAGGTGCTCTTAACTCTAGTTTTATTAATAGTAAAATTGGGGCTACCCAATGCATATTAGCTAATTTAAAATAATTAATAGGAATATTTTATAAATAAAAAAAGGGGTTAATCTTAAAGATTAACCCCTTTTGTACTGAAGGCGGGACTTGAACCCGCACGGACTTACAGTCCATTGGATTTTAAGTCCAACGTGTCTACCAATTCCACCACTTCAGCGTATATATTTTCAGAGCGAAAGAAGGGATTTGAACCCTCGACCTCCACCTTGGCAAGGTGATGCTCTACCCCTGAGCTACTTTCGCAGTTTTTTTTATTGAACGAACACCTAATGGTGCGGGTGCAAATTTAATACAATTCTTATAATAGCAAAGTATTTTTTAAAAAAATAAGCGGTTATTAAATATCTAACTTTTTTTTAAGTTCGTTAAGTTTAAGTAAAGCCTCAACTGGTGTTAATGAATTAATATCAATTTTTGATATTTCATCCTTCAACTCCTCCAAAAAAGGATTATCTAAATTAAAAAACTGAAGTTGAATATCGTCTTTTATAGACTTAACCTTACCAGTTAATTCCTCATTAGAATGTGATTTTTCTAGTTTTTTCAAAATCTGATGAGCCTTATTTAAAACCTTTGAAGGCATACCAGCCATTTTAGCAACATGTATTCCAAAGCTATGCTCACTACCTCCTGGAACTAATTTTCTTAAAAAAAGTACATCATTTTTTTCTTCCTTTACAGAAACATTAAAATTCTTTATTCGTTTGAAAGAAGAAGTCATTTCATTTAGCTCATGATAATGTGTTGCAAAAAGAGTTTTTGGTTTCGATACATTATCGTGTAAAAACTCACTAATAGCCCAAGCAATTGAAATTCCATCATATGTGCTTGTTCCTCTTCCTATTTCATCAAGAAGAATCAAACTTCTACTAGAAATATTATTTAATATGGATGCAGTTTCATTCATTTCTACCATAAAAGTAGATTCTCCCATGGAAATATTATCACTTGCTCCTACTCTAGTAAATATTTTATCAAACCAACCCATTCTTACGGATTTTGCAGGCACAAAACTACCCATTTGAGCCATTAGAACAATTATTGCTGTTTGCCTTAATATGGCAGATTTACCAGACATATTAGGCCCAGTAATCATTATAATTTGTTGTTTCTCTGCATCTAAAAAGACATCATTAGAAATGTAAGATTCATGTGCCTTTAATTGTTTTTCAATAACAGGATGCCTACCATCTTTGATGTCTAAATCATGAGAGTCATCTATGATAGGTTTGCAATAATCATTCTCTATTGCTAATTGACTAAACCCAGATAAACAATCTAATTTTGCTATTAAAAACGAATTATTTTGAACCTCCTTTATAAAGTCACCCATCCATAGGACTAAATCATTAAAGATTTGAATTTCAAGAGCCATTATTTTTTCTTCAGCACCAAGTATCTTAGATTCATACTCCTTTAACTCTTCAGTTATATATCTTTCTGCACTTACTAATGTTTGCTTTCTTATCCAATGC
>Ga0209194_1000602_pt1 | contig 27346 bp, 24 predicted proteins | sample COGITO_mtgs_1004_FD_184787 | JGI IMG/M metagenome (GOLD analysis project Ga0209194, IMG submission 184787) | Pelagic marine microbial communities from North Sea - COGITO_mtgs_100413 (SPAdes) (version 2) | ecosystem: Environmental > Aquatic > Marine > Epipelagic ...
CATCTCATCATACTTAGTATCATCACCGGCAATATCGAGAATGAACTGCGAGCCGATGTTGCTCGTCATAATAATGATCGAATTAGTAAAGTCCACCGTGCGACCTTGCGAATCGGTAATGCGCCCGTCGTCTAATACCTGCAAGAGAATGTTGAATACGTCGGGGTGAGCTTTCTCGATTTCGTCGAATAAGATGACAGAGAAAGGTCGGCGGCGTATGGCTTCAGTGAGCTGTCCACCTTCGTCGTAGCCAACGTAGCCGGGAGGGGCACCCACCAAACGAGAGACCGAATGCTTCTCCATGTACTCAGACATGTCGATGCGAACAATCGCTTCTTCGGTGTCGAACAGGTAGCTAGCGAGGGCTTTACCTAGCTCGGTTTTACCAACGCCAGTAGGGCCAAGGAAGATAAAGCTGGCCATAGGTCGATCGGGATCGGCCAGTCCTGCGCGCGATCGCTGAATAGAATCTGCCACTGCCGTTACGGCCTCATCTTGACCGATCACCCGCTCGTGCAGCTCATTTTCCAGGTTCAGCAGTTTCTCCATTTCGGAAGCCACTAGCTTACTTAAAGGAATGCCCGTCCACTTAGAAATAATCTCGGCAATATCAGATTCGGTTACTTCTTCGCGCAGCAGACTTTTGCCGGAGCCTTGAGAGTCATTAAGCACTTTCTCTGCTTCAGCTAGATCGTCTTGAAGTTTTCTAAGTTTTTCGTACTCAAGCTGAGAAGCTTTGGCAAGATCGACGTCGCGCTTAGCTTGGTCGATCTCGACGTTCACCCGATCAATTTCTTCTTTGATTGTTTGAACCTGACCAATAGTACCTTTCTCGGATTCCCACTGAGCATTTAGCTCGGACTGTTCTTCTTTGAAGTCGGCTAGCTCTTTTTCTAGCTTTTCTAGTCTTTCGATAGAGGCCGGATCGCTCTCTTTTTGTAGAGATAAACGCTCCATCTCCATTTGCAGAATTTTGCGGTCTACTTCGTCTAGCTCTTCGGGCTTGGAGGTAATCTCCATTTTTAGCTTAGCGGCGGCTTCGTCCATCAGATCAATCGCCTTGTCGGGGAGAAAGCGATCGCTAATATAGCGAGTAGACAAGGTTGCAGCAGCGACTAAAGCGCTGTCGGAAATTTGCACCCCGTGGTGAACTTCGTACCGTTCCTTAAGCCCGCGCAGAATAGAAACCGTATCTTCTACTGAAGGTTGGTCTACATATACCTGCTGGAATCGACGCTCTAGCGCGGCGTCTTTTTCGATGTGCTTACGGTACTCATCTAGCGTGGTTGCACCAATACAGCGCAGCTCACCGCGAGCCAGCATGGGCTTCAGCAGATTGCCCGCGTCCATGGCACCCTGAGTTGCCCCAGCCCCAACTACGGTATGAATTTCGTCAATAAATAGAACGATCTGACCGCTAGATTCGGTCACTTCTTTCAAAACTGCTTTGAGCCTTTCTTCGAACTCACCGCGATATTTTGCACCGGCAATCAGTGCGCCCATATCTAATGAGATCAAGGTGCGATCTTGCAGAGACTGCGGCACATCGCCGCGTACGATTCGCTGGGCGAGCCCTTCAGCGATCGCAGTTTTACCTACGCCCGGCTCGCCAATAAGCACCGGATTATTTTTGGTTCGGCGCGACAGGATCTGAATCGTACGACGAATTTCATCATCTCGGCCAATCACCGGGTCGAGCTTGCCTTCTCGGGCATAGGCCGTCAAATCGCGGCCATATCTTTCTAACGATTCGTATTTCCCTTCTGGGTTCTGATCGGTCACCTTCTGATTTCCTCTAATTTGCTCAATGGTTTGCTTCAGGTCTTTCTCGCTAATGCCAAACGATTTGAGCAAGTCTTGGCCGAAGCGCTTGTCTTTTGCGTAGCCCAGCACGATGTGCTCAATCGAAATGTAGTCGTCGTCAAAGTCTTGACGGTATTTGTCTGCGCGATCTAGCAGGGTATTCAGGTCGCTGCCTAAATAAACCGAGTCGTTAGTGCCGCTAACTTTGGGCTGCTTGCTGATAAAAGCAGCGGTGCGATCGCGCAGATCTCCTACGGATGCGCCTACTTTTTGAAAAATACTGACGGCCAAGCCCTCTTGCTCTAGCAGCGCCTGCATCAGGTGTTCAGGCTCTAGCTGCTGGCCGCTGGCTTGCTTAACAATATCTGGAGTACGCGCGATCGCACTCCAAGCTTTTTCCGTGAACTTATTTGGATCGTTGGGTTGCATCGCACTCCCTCCCTTTGGGTTTCTCTATAGACACATTCTAAAGAAATCTGCCGATCCGCCGCTTCGGTGTCTACGGCCTAAATAGGTAGGTATTGCCGCCCTATCAACTTAAAGGCTTATGATTTCACCCGCAAAAATTGGAACCACATCAAGAAATCTACGTCCTAGAGGGCATCACCCACCTTTGACTAAAACAGCCCGGATCATCAGGAGATTTGATATTTATTGTGTTAAGTAGAGTGCTCAACCCTGGTGAATCTGCGCCTGCTAGAAACAGGCACAGCCGTCGTCGTCGTCGTGCCAGCTTGCTGTCTAAAGGTACTCGGCAAATCCTGCCGGGATTCGTAGCATTTTTTATAGCCACTTACCTACTAGGCCAGCTCATTCCTAGTCCGGCTATCCCCTCAAACATTGTTTTCATTGGCCCTAAGTACGACTATTACCAAGCCCACAAAGATGAATACGATACGCTTTTTTTCGGCTCTAGTCGGATCTACAGCCAGGTTATTCCCGAAGTCTTCGACAAAACCGCAAAGGAAAAGGGCCTAGCGCTCAACAGCTACAACTTTGGCATCCCAGCGATGCGAGCTATCGACAGCACTGTTTTGCTTGAGACAGTGCTCGCCAATCCGCCTAAAAACCTGAAGTGGGTCTTCTTCGAATCGATCTTGGACAAAGGTTACGAGCCGATTCCTAATGCTCGCACTCATCGCGCAATGTATTGGCACGATTGGGAAAGTACCGGTTTCGCTGCCCGGTATATTCTCAGCTCAGACGAGTCGTTGCCCAATAAAGCCGTGCTACTCTCTAGCCACTTTCTTCCCTTTCTTTACCATCACCTCAACGTCGGTCGCTTATTCCGCCAGATGCTGCCTAGCTCTTTTAGCCTAGAAGAACAAGCTGTTGCGGCTGAGTTCACCGCGACCGAAGGCTTTTACGCTCTATCGGACGAAACAGCACCAGAGCGCCAGCAGTTTCTCAACGATCAGCAAGCCTATTTAGATAGCGTAGCCGTCCTAGGTAGTCGCACTGCGGATACCCCTTGGAGTCCAACAGTCTTAGAAAACTCAAAAGACTCAAAGGCTTACCTTAGTGCTAACAAAGCGATGCTTTTGAACCGAATCACAGAGGCTGTTCGCGCTGCTGGGGCAGAACCCGTCTTTATCGATCCCCCATCTTTGCACCTAGAGAATGACTTTCCAGCAGCCCAAAAGCTCGGCAAGATTGACCGGCTGCTTACCTATCGAGATCCCAATCGGTTTCCTCAGCTCTATGCCCTGCAAAACCGCTACGACGCCGACCATCTCAACCGCGCTGGCTCTGAAGAATTCACCCGATTAATTGCCCAGGACTTTAACCACACCATTGCTTCAACAGCTCAAGATAGGGCCTTGCAAATTCCTTAATCTTTCGCGCTCTTAGGCTTTTTTGCGCTCTTAGGCTCTTTTACTTAGGCGCTTTCGCTCTCAACGTCCGCTCCGAAAGCCGAACCCCACCTACTGACGCTTCATGATCTTCACAGAGTTCCGCTTTCTTGTCTTCTTTGCCATTGTCTATGCCATTTATTGGACGCTGTATAGCAACCGCTGGCGCAAAGCCTGGATTTTGGTTTGCAGCTATGCTTTTTACGGCGCGTGGGACTGGCGCTTTCTCTCTTTGATCATCGGCTCTACCCTAGTGGACTACATAGTGGGTCTTAAAATTGACCAACATCGCGACGAGCACAAGCTGAAGCGGCGCTGGTTGATGGTCAGTCTATTTGTAAATTTAGGTGCGCTTGCTTTCTTCAAATACGCCAACTTCTTTGCCGACTCAGCGGTGGGGCTGTTTTCCTGGATGGGCCTGCCAGCGAACGAAGTCACTTTAGGCATTGTGCTGCCAGTGGGGATTAGCTTCTACACCTTCCAAACGCTGAGCTATTCTCTAGACATTTATGCCGGTAAGCTCCAGCCTAGAAAAAGCCTGCTAGATGTAGCGACCTTTGTAGCATTTTTTCCGCAGTTGGTTGCCGGGCCGATTGTACGAGCCACAGACTTTCTGCCTCAGCTCGAGGGTCTTCGCAGCTTTGGCCAGGTTAATCTGCGGGCTTGCCTGACGCTATTTCTAATAGGCTTCTTCAAAAAAGCCTGTATATCAAATAATCTAGCGCCCATAGCAGATCAATACTTTGCCGCGCCCGAGACTTACACGGCGCTTAGCAGCTGGATTGCCGTACTGAGCTATACGGTGCAGATTTACTGCGATTTTTCTGGCTACTCCGATATGGCGATCGCCTGTGCCGGTCTGTTGGGATACGAGCTATGCCTGAACTTTGATTTCCCCTATTTCGCCAGCAGCATTACCGACTTCTGGCGACGCTGGCACATTAGCCTGTCTACATGGCTCAAGGATTATCTCTATATTCCACTGGGCGGCAATCGTGGCAGCACCTGGTTCACCTATCGCAATTTGATGCTGACCATGGTGCTAGGAGGGCTATGGCATGGAGCGGCTTGGACGTTCGTGATCTGGGGATTTTTACACGGCGGTGCGCTGATTGTCCACAAAGAATGGAGCCATTTGAGTCAGCGAGTTTCGGGCTTTACGCCGAGATGGGTCAATACATCTGCGCTTTGGGGAGTGCCGCTGACGTTCTATTGGGTATGCATTACCTGGATATTTTTCAGAGCCGATAGTTTCGCCTCGGCAATGATTGTGCTGAGATCTTTTGTGCTGCTGCGATCGCCTGGAACCGAACAGTTTAGCGCCAGCATTCTCAGCCTTTTTGTTCTACTAGCAGCGATTCACTGGGCGGCTTCGCATCAAACGGTTTGGACGCGGGCGATCGCCAAAATTCCAACTTCAGTCTACGTCGTGGGCTATAGCTTTATCGCAGCGATTATCCTGACATTCATGCCGGTTGGTCAGACTCCATTTATTTACTTTCAGTTTTAGTAACGGCGCGATTGGGTGAACTACCTTTATGAGCGATATCAGGCTATACAGGTAGAGTAATTGCTCTTACAACACTGTGGCGACACCGTGGCAAGCCAATGGCCCCTTTGCCTTCGCGCGATAGCCCTGAAAAGTCTGCACACTCAAAGTCCATCTCTAAAAAGTCCATCTCTAAAAAGATATATGCGACTTACTGCCGGCAGCAGCCGCTGCAAAAAATCTGGTTGACCCTTTCGCCCGTCGAATTCGTGCGATTTCTAGGCTATATCAACTGGCACACCGTCAAAATCGTGGTGCGCAGCACCTTTCGTCAAAGGTTGCCTAGCCTAGCCTCAGAAATGGCCTATAACTCTATGCTGGGTTTATTCCCGGCAATTCTGGCATTCGTTACGGCCATTGGCCTATTTATGCCCCTTAAATCTACCTTTGCAACGCTGGCCAGTCGGCTGAGCGAAGTTGCACCCACCGGCGTTCCGGAGCTGATATATGGCTTTGAAGCTAATATTGTCGATAGCCAAAGCCGTGGCCTCTTTTCAATCAGTTTTATCTTTGCCTTGTGGGCTTCATCTGGCGCCATGAGCGCGGCCATGCGAGCGCTAGACCAAATGCATCAGGTGCCACTGCGCAAACGCAGACCCTTTTGGAAAGCGAGGCTGATTTCTATTAGCCTTACTGTCGGCACAATTGCGCTTCTAATTACCGCCTCTAGTCTAGTCTTCGTTAGCGATTTGATTGTGCAGCAGTTGGTTAGCCGTAGCACTGGCGAAATCAGCCTGTGGGTATCTGAGGCTTGGCGACTCTTTCGGTGGCCGCTAGCGCTAGGGGTGATGTCAGCGGCATTTGCTTTTGTCTATCGGTTTGGGCCTAGCCGGTGGAGTTCGGGTAAACCGCTGATGCCCGGCGCGGTGCTAGCGGCATTTTCTTGGGCGGCAATCTCGGGTCTTTTCCGGCTATATGTTGCGCACTTTGGCAACTTCGTTTATAGCGCGGTTGCAACGATCATTGTGCTGCTGCTATGGCTGTGGATCACGTCGCTGGTGATGCTCATTGGTGACTTGCTAAACCTAACGGTGGGGAAAGCGATGGATCGACAAAAATATAGTTCTGAGCCTGTGTCTATTAAAAAGTCTATTAAAAACAAGTGAAGCAAATACGCCCAGCTCGAATTACATCATTTGAGCTAGAGAAATCTGCATCCAACTTGAAAATCTAGCCTCAGCGCATAGACCGGACACTATTAACTAAGAATACGGACAGGCAAGCAATCACGAGTAGCCAAAGAACAATCCCCGGCAAGAAAGACAGTAGCGTTAGCCCTCTAAGCACCCACACTGCAACGGTGAAACTAATAAGGAATAGCAGCAGCTGAGAACCGGGTTTTAGCCTGAAGCGTCTAGCCATAATTTATTGATTCTGCCTTTTATAAGACGACTGGTTAAGATTGCTTTTGAGAGAGCGATACAGCTTCAGTACCCCAGAATACGCTTTCTTTTATCAGGATTTGATAATGTTGGCCCTGCTTTTGTAAGGCGCATCTAACAAAAAATGATGTTGATTTTCGTAGGAACCCCTAGTAGTAGGCGTACGTCTGGGGAGTGAAACGGGAAAGCTCTGAGCACGTTCTAGTCTACTCTGCGTATATTCACTAAAAGTTTACTAGATCCTGTTATAGCCTTAACCCATCTATCCGCGATCATAGGCATACTGGACTAGGCCGATGCCTAAAAGCCTCATCCATCGCTATAACCTTAATCTTCACCCCATATGACTGCAACCTTGTCATCTACATTGCCAAGCATGAACGAGCAGGCTGTCTCTGAACCTGTCGCTAGTCAGAATGACAGTCAAAATTTTGCGAGCCAGAAAATTGTCAGCCAGCAAGACAAGCAGTCGCTTCTCCGAGGCGATGTGCTGATCTCCACTACAACGATTGGGACAGGCGCAGCGGTTACGGCCACAATGTATGTGCCGCTAGTGCGATCGCAAACTTGGCAAAAGCTAACTGAATACAGCAACTGGGTGCACTACTTCCCAGATATTGTGCACAGTCAGGTGCTAGAAGTAAAAAAGCAATCTAAGACGCATCCGATGACTCGCCGCCTCTATCAGGTTGCTCGCAAAGCGTTTTTGATGTTCTCGGCCCAGGTAGAAATTTATCTTCAGGTCATAGAAACTGTTCATCAAAAAATTCAGTTTCGCTTGGAGCAGGGAAACTTTTCGGATTTTGCAGCGGACTTGACGTTAGAAGATTACGGACAAGGTACGCTGATTACTTATTCTGTTAAAGCCACGCCGTTGATCCCGGTGCCGAGCTTTTTGATTGAGCAGGCAATTCGCCATGACTTGCCCGGCAACATGAAAATGATGCGTCAGGTGATGTGCGCGGCTTGAAGAAAGCCCTTTTTAGCCGATGTCTAATCAAACAACAGGTCTAGATCCAAAGCTACATGAGTATTTGCTCTCGGCATCGCTGCGCGAGTCCGCAGTTCTCGCTGAGCTGAGAAAGGAAACAGCTGAGCATCCGCAGGCTAGAATGCAAATTTCGCCAGAGCAAGGTCAGTTTATGGCGCTGCTAGTGCAGCTAATGGGCGCGAAGAAAACGCTAGAGATTGGCGTGTTTACGGGGTATAGCTCACTCGCGGTAGCAGCAGCGCTGCCAGAAGATGGCCGGATTGTGGCTTGTGATATGAGTGAGGATTTTTGTGCGATCGCCCGCAAATACTGGGAAAAAGCCAACCTCGCCTACAAAATAGATCTTCGCATTGCCCCTGCGCTAGACACGCTAGATAGTCTAATTGCAGCAGGCGAAACCAACAGCTTCGACTTCGCCTTCATCGACGCCGACAAAAGCAACTACGACAACTACTACGAACGCAGCCTCCGGCTCGTTCGCCCCGGCGGGCTAATCGCTGTAGATAATACGCTTTGGTACGGACGAGTTGCGGACGCCGAAGTGCAGGACAATCGAACTAAGCACATTCGCGCTCTAAACGAGAAGGTTCGTGACGACGAGCGCGTGACGATGAGCTTATTATCGATAGGCGACGGTTTGCTACTCGCCGTAAAAAGAGCGTAAAATTATGGCTCTCGAGCCAGATAGACCTTTTCGATAACTTTCAAATGTTCTAACGGTTAGAGATATTTGCTTGCATTGCTTTAGCAATCTGTTCAAAGTCTTTTCGGCTTATTTCGAATAGACCGCGCATGGAAGGGAAGCCCCATCTTTGTTCGTTTTGAATAAACGATAGAGACTCAATCAGCGGACAAATAGACGCTTATTGAGACTGAAAGAACAACATTTTTCTCCGCCAGAGATGGAAGCTGGCAGAGATATTTTCGGCTAAAAGTATTATTTACTCGCATTTATCTGCCGCTGGCGTTTCCTCTCACGAAAGCGATCGCGTCTTTCCTCAGCTATCTCTTCTATGCAGTGCGGGCAAGACACCTCACTTTCATAATGAGATGACTGCTGATCTTCTGGTGAAACGGGATGGCCGCAAGCATAGCAAATTGAATAAGAACCCGGCTCTAGCTTGTGTTTTATCGCCACTCTCTCGTCAAAAACAAAGCACTCTCCTTCCCATAAGCTCTTATCCTCGGGTATTTCCTCTAAATACTTTAAGATGCCGCCCTTAAGGTGATACACCTCATCAAATCCTTGAGAAAGCAAGTAGGACGATGCTTTTTCGCAGCGAATGCCGCCCGTGCAAAACATCGCAACCTTCTTTTGCTTGGCAGGATCTAGGTTCTCTTGAGCATATTCAGGAAAGTCTCTAAAGCTCTGCGTCTCAGGGTTTTCTGCTCGTTGAAAAGATCCCATGCTTACTTCGTAGTCGTTGCGAGCGTCGATAACGGTGACCGCTGGATCGGAGATAATCTGATTCCAGTCTTTAGGTAAAACATACGTGCCTACTGCTTGAGTCGGGCTGACCTCTGGCAATCCAATCGTTACAATCTCCTTTTTAAGGCGCACTTTAAGCCGCCCAAAAGGTGCCTTACTCGCTGAAGATTCTTTGATGTCAACGTCGGTCAATCGCTGGTCAGACTTAATGAAATTTAGAACAGAGTCCACGCTTTTGCGATCGCCCGAAACCGTCCCATTAATGCCCTCACTGGCCAAAAGAATCGTGCCTTTCACGTCCTCAGCTTGGCAAACATCAATTAAAGACTGCTGTAAGTTGGCGTAGTCGGGCAACGCCACAAATTTGTAGAAGGTTGCAACAATAGCCATAGCAAAACGCAGCAGCAAGAGAATCTATCAAAGCTATTCTATCCTGCTGCTAGCACCTTCTTAGCGGCTCTATGCAGCAAAGAATGCCGGTAGATCAGCGCAGACATATCTTCGCCATAACCGCCCCCAATCACACAGGCCACCGGATACCCCCCCAAGACGCAGGCTTGCAGCACTGTGCGATCGCGCTCAAACACGCCATCGTCGGTCAAGGCGAGCTTTCCCAATCGGTCGTCTTTATGGACATCTACGCCAGCGTCGTACATTACCAGGTCGGGCTGAAGATCGTTTAAGAGCTTGGGTAGGTGCGATCGCAGCACCGCCAAATATTCCTCATCGCCCGTATTCTCGGCAAGCGGCACATCCAAATCGCTCTGCTGCTTGCGGCCTGGAAAGTTAATGCCACAGTGCATAGAAAAGGTAAATACGCTTGGATCGGCTTGAAAGATAAAGGCCGAGCCATCACCTTGATGAACGTCTAGATCGACAATAAGCGCAGTGCGGATAAGATTTTGAGACTGAAGGACTTTGAGCGCGATCGCCAAATCATTAAAGATGCAAAACCCAGAGCCATAGGCTGGAAACGCGTGATGAGTCCCGCCCGCCGTATTGCAAGCCAAGCCGGACTGTAGGGCCAGCTTAGCCGTTAAAATGGTGCCGCCAACTGCCGTACAGGTTCGCTGCACCAAGCCCTCACTCCACGGCAAACCAATTCGCCGCTGCGCTTTTGCATCTAGCGTTCCTTCGCAATAGGCTTGCACGTAGGCCGCATCGTGCACTAGCTCTAGCCATTCTCTAGGCGGTGCGCCGGGCTGGTAGATCTGATCGGTGGAGATAACGCGATCGCGCACCAATAAATCGCGCAAAAGCTGAAACTTTGGCATCGGAAACCGATGGCCTTCTGGCAATGGCGTAACGTATGCCGGATGGTAAACAACGGGGAAGCTAGCCAAGGCGCTAATTAAAAAGATTGAGTCTGAGCAAAACGGATAGGTAATAGTCTATCGCTGCTGACTGCTCGTGGCTATTCGATAATCTTTCCAGTAGCACCGCTGACTCTATTCGCTGCTAAGTCTCTGCCGAATGTAGCTTTAGCATTTGCACTGCCCACATAGCGCTAGAGGCATTAGTAGCAAAAATCACACGCCTATCCGTACAATTCGACTGTCGATCCCAAAGACAAATACTTGACATAGAATGCTGAGTGTATTTACTCAAACAAAAGACCTATGCCACAAAGAGTTGCGAGTTGAATCGTTTGCAGAAAATCTGCTGGGTCAACAGATAGGTTGCTATAAGCAACAACTGCCTGCTCTATCAACGCGCTTTGCATCTTCCATCTTACCGCTTTTAATATGCTCACTTCTAGTTCTCAAGGCCCGGCCATCAGACAGCTTCAGCGTAATATCAACGCCCGATTTGAGCAGCTCAATATGCTCGCACACAGCTCCGTTCAGGTGACGGGCGCTTTTGATAGCAATACATTGCTCGCTGTAAAATATTTGCAGTGCCTAGGAGGCTTGCAAGTAGATGGCCGAGTGAACGAGCCAACTCAACGATTTATAGAACAGGGGATTCCGGCCTTAGAAAAGCTGTTTATTGGCAGTACAGGCACTGCCGTACGCGCCGTACAGCGAACGCTAATGGCCGCTCAGATTACGGCTGTTGCCGATGGGAAATTTGGACAATTTACAGAATTAGGTGTAAAGCGCTACCAACAAAGTCTCGGGCTTACGGATGACGGAATTGTCGGCGTGAAAACCTGGGAGAAAATTGTGCGATCGCGCCTTACAACCGTTCCCTGCATCGCCCTCTTGCCCAATCCCTATAGCATCGCGCAGTCTACCAGCACAGATCAGTTGCACAGTGTCGAGCAGTCAGTTCTAAATGGCAAACTATAATCGAGACTAGGTTCCCTTTCTCTTTGCCATGCCCCTTGATCTTGCCCGCTTTTATAAAGCCGCGAATCCTAGCCGTCCGCTCAAAATTGCTCAAAGAGAAGATCGCCGATACTACATCGATTTCTCCTCTGTGCGCGGCGGCGATACCGTCAGCGAGATTGGCCGAACCATTGTGCGGCTGTCGCCAACAGAGCCGACCACGCAGCTTTTTACCGGCCACATTGGCTGTGGCAAATCCACCGAACTCTTTCGGCTAAAAGGCGGACTCGAACAACAGAATTATCACGTTGTGTATTTTGAATCGGATAGAGATCTAGAAATGGCTGACGTGGACATCAGCGATATTTTGTTGATGATTGCCCATCAGGTAACTGAAGGCTTGGAGTCAGTTGGCATTCGGCTAAAACCTACTTATTTAGAGAAAATGTTTCGGGGCCTGATGGGGTCGCTGCGATCGCCCGTAGAAGTCAGCGACGTCAGCTTTTCGGTTGGGATTGCGAGCATTACTGCCAAAGCCAAAGAAAGTCCCGAGATGCGTAGCCAGCTCAGGCAATATCTAGAACCGCGCACTAAAAGCATTATCGACGCCATTAACGAAGAAATTCTAGATGTAGCGAACAAACAGCTTCAGGCGCAGGGCAAACGCGGATTAGTGGTAATCGCCGATAATTTGGACCGCATCGATCCGATTCGCCGCGCCGATGGCCGCAGCCAGTCCGACTATCTCTTTGTCGATAGAGGCGAGCAGCTAAAGCGGCTAAATTGCCACTTAATTTACACCATTCCGCTAGCGCTGATTTTTTCAGACGAGCTGCCGCGCCTTTCTAATCGTTTTGGCACCGCCCCTAAGCTGCTGTCAATGGTCCCGGTAAACACGCGCACGGGCGAACCGTTTGCGAGAGGGCGTCAGCTCTTGCAGAAAATGGTGATGGTTCGAGCTTTCCCGATGCTGCCTGAAGACGAAAGATGGCAGCAAATTGATCAGGTATTCGACTCGGCAAATACGCTAAACCGGTTAGTAGCCATTAGCGGCGGTCACATGCGTAACCTGATGCGGCTGCTGTACGGCTGCTTGCAAAAAGGCGATCCGCCCATTACTCAAGCCATATTGGAGTCTGTAATTCGCGATGAGCGAGACGCGCTGATGAGCCTGATTGATGCGCAGGAGTGGGCGCTGCTATTTGAGGCTATTAGTCAGCGAGATGAGCAAGGAAACGAGGCTTATAATCCGCTGTTACGAAGTCTCTTTTTATACGAGTATCGAGATGCAGACGGGCGATGGTTTGGGCTAAATCCAGTGCTAGCAGAGACAAAAAGATATCGAGACTGGCAGGCTAATCATTAATCGATCTCGATCGATCGAGATCTTTGGATCAAAAAAACCAAACAGCCAGCTCGCAGCGATCGCCCCAATATCAGCGCTCTCTAGCTGCAAAGTTTTTTGATACGCTTACAATAGAACAAATATACTAAGCTAACCTACAGCAGTACTTGTTTTGCACAGTCTGCGTTCTGTCTAGTCTACGTCCTGCACAGTCTACGTTCTGCACGACCCTTGCCCTATGGTCAAAATTCTCCACCTGTCAGACATCCACATGGGTAGTGGCTTCAGCTATGGACATATCAACCCAGAGACTGGGCTAAACACCCGGTTTGAGGACTTTACTCGGGCGCTAAAGCGATGTGTAGACAGCGCGATCGACCAAGCCGTAGACTTGGTTCTTTTTGGCGGCGATGCCTTCCCCGATGCCACGCCACCGCCTTACATCCAGCAGGCGTTTGCCCGCGAGTTCTGTCGCCTAGTCGCGGCTAATATTCCAACTGTGTTGCTTGTAGGCAACCACGACCAACATTCGCAGGGCGCTGGCGGCGCTAGCCTTTGCATTTATAGAACGTTAGGGGTTCCCGGCTTTATCGTAGGCGATACGCTGACCACCCACCGCATAGAAACTAAAAGTGGCCCGGTTCAGATCGTGACGCTACCCTGGCTAACTCGCTCAACTTTATTAACTCGGCCTGAAACTCAAGGGCTTTCGATGGGCGAAGTCGGCAGCTTATTGCTAGATCGGCTGCGCGTTGCCCTAGAAGGAGAGATTCGACAGCTCGATCCGGACATTCCCACGGTGCTACTAGCTCACGTAATGACCGATACGGCTCGCTATGGCACAGAGCGGTTTCTAGCGGTGGGCAAAGGGTTCACGGTGCCAATGGCCATTCTAGCAAGGGAGTGCTTTGACTATATTGCGCTAGGCCACGTGCACAAATATCAGCGGGTTTGCGAGTCGCCTTTAGCTATTTATTCTGGCAGCATAGAGCGGCTAGACTTTAGCGAAGAGAAAGAGGAAAAAGGCTACATTATGCTCGATGTATCGAAGGGAAAAGCCACCGCCGAATTCTGTTCTTTACCGGCTAGAGTGTTTAAGACAATTGAGGTAGATTTAACTGAGAAAGAAGACCCTCAGGCCGCTTTGCTAAAGGCTATACAGAAAAAAGATCTCTCTGAAACGGTAGTAAGATTAATCTACAAGCTGCGAGCCGATCAGGTAGAAGCTGTTGATAACACGCTCGTTGGTGAGGCTTTAGAGAAGTCTCATAGCTACAGCATTCAGCCGCAGCTTGTAAGCCAGCTTTCGCGCCCTAGGCTACCGGAGCTAGGCGTAGATAGCTCGCTAGCCCCTATGAGCGCATTGCAGTCTTATTTAAACAATCGAGAGGATTTGAGTGCGATCGCCCCTGACATTTTAGAAGCGGCTCAGGGCTTGCTCAACGAAGATCCCTATGGAGATAAAGCTATCGTCGCGCCCGAAGAAGATCCTGATGGCGGCTTAGAAACTGTAGAAGACGACGTCCGTCAGCTAAGACTGCTTTAATGCATCTCCAATGCATAAGAATACATAAGAATGCGCAAACGTCCTTCTGAAGGTATAAAAATGAGATATTTTTGCGTCTGAGTAACGACGACTACAGAAAGCTCGGCATTGCTTAGCCCTATCATAAAGAGCTGTTGCGCCTGTGGTTTTATCTGTGTCCAATCTGGCATCCATACAAGAATTGGATGCCTCACAGCTTTTGTTCGATCTTAAGCGGTGCGCAGAGCTGATAAACCGTTTTTCTGGCTGGCTCGACCCGGACGCGATCGCGAGCTGCACCACCGACGGGTTAACAGAACAGTTCGACTGCGCGTTTGCTCGAATATGGCTAGTAGAGCCAAGCCGCAACCGGCTAAAACTCGTTGCGTCTTCTGGCCTCTATACCCGGCTCGACGGCTCCTTTGCCTGGGTGCCCATGGGTTCATTCAAAGTCGGCAAGATTGCTCAGCACTGCATTCCGTTCTTAAGCAATTGCCTATCAGAAGAGAAATGGGTGAAAGATCGCGAGTGGGCGATCGCGAACAACATTAAGGGATTTGCAGGCTTACCGCTGATGTCAGAAGGGCAGGCGATTGGCGTACTAGCGCTATTTAGCCATAGTGCGATCGCACCTGAATTTCTCGAAGTTTTACAGATGTTGAGTACTGCGGTAGCAGGCATGTTAGCGAGCGCGCTCAAACACGAGGCAATGCTCTCTAGCAGAGAATCGCCAGTCGCACCGCAGGCCCAACCGAGTACCCTATCCGAACAGCTAGCCGCTATTTTAGGGCACCAAAAGCTCAGCTTAATCGGCACAGAGCAGCCCCTAGCTCCAGCGATCGCTCAACTATTTATTCAAACAGCAGAACGGCTGAACGATTTATCTTGCCAGTATTGTCGCTTGGTCTACGAAACCAATGCTGTTGAATTAGAAGCAATACTAGCGACCAATACGCATCATCTAAACATTGAGGAAATAGAACAATCTTTTTATAGCGTCGTAGCTGCCGCTGAAGCGTTGGGAGGCCTGTTCAATCTGCAAATTAGCGAGGAGCGAAAAATGGGAAAAGTTCGCCTACAGCTACCGCAAACATCTGTTCTCCCTTCCTCAGCAGCTAGCCAAAATTCTCCACTACAAAACAACTCTCCGCTATCAGAGAGAGAGCAAGAGGTTGTTCAACGACTAGCCGCCGGGCTGCGCGATCGCGAAATTGCAGAGCAGCTCTACATCAGCGAGCGCACGGTAAAGTTCCATACTAAAAATGTGCTGGTTAAGCTCAATGTAAAAACGCGGGCGCAGGCAACTTGCGAAGCGATGCGGCAAGGCTGGTTGAAATGAGATGGTGCGATCGCACAGACCAAAGAGCCCAGGTCAACCTAGAGAGCACCCCTTACGAGCCAATTGCCACTTCATTGACAAAGGGAATAAATGGCTGAGGCCGCCGCTGCTTTAGGGCAATGCAGTCGGCTAGGTAAGTCGCGTCTCTAGCCACACCCGAAAACCGACCCGACCCCCAGGTATACAGCCAGGGCAAACCCAAAAAGTAAAGACCGTTTACAGAAGTAACGCCCCTTCGATGAGTGGGATAGCCCTTGCCATCGAAAGCGGGCACTTCTATCCAGCTAAAATCGGTATGGTATCCGGTCGCCCAGATGATGGTGCGGATGCTAGCCTCCTTCAGGTCGACGCTTTCAGGCATATTCTCAGGTTGCCAGGCCGGTTCGTAAGGCGGGTCTATCGGCGCTTCAATCTGTTCTTTTTCAATGTATTTATCAATCGTACCTTTAATGCTCTCAGCTACTTCATCCGCACGATCTAGGTTTTGTTTTAGATCGTCTTCAAAGAAAATACGAGACGCCGTAGGGGAAGCCGCTACCGTCTCCACCCGATTCAACCGGCCGTGAAGCTGCATTCCTTCAGTCGCAAACTGCCGCAGATCGATCTCTCTACCGCCGCCGCGCCCGGTCACGTAGTGATTGGTTTTTGTCCGCACCGACTCCTTTTGCGGATGCTCATCAACGGTCAGATCGTAATAGCCAAGCTGATCGAGCCAGTCGACAACATCCTTGCCGCGATATTCTCTAGGCGATCGCGGCGCACTGCCCACGCACAAATGTACCTGCCGCCCTGCCAAATGTAAATCTTCTGCAATCTGAGCGCCCGACTGCCCTGTCCCCACAACTAAGACTGCGCCTGCAGGCAAATCATCCGGCGTCTTATAGGTTGAGGAATGTAGCTGCACAATCTCACTTGGAAAGCTCTCGGTCATTCTAGGGATTTTAGGCCGATGATACCCCCCTACGGCAATTACTACATGATCGGCGGTGTAGCTACCAATAGCTGTCTCTATTTCGAAGCCAGTACGCTTCGGCACAATCTTTTCAACTCCGACGCCTTCTTTGATAGGCGGGTTGAAAGAACGCGCGTAGTCTCGCACATACTGAACAATCTGATCTCGCTGCATGAAGCCGTGAGGATCGTTGCCAGAATAAGAATAGCCCGGTAACGTGCACTGCCAGTTTGGGGTGACCAGGCAGAAGGTGTTCCATCGTTTAGTTTCCCAGGAATGAGCGATCGCATTTTTCTCAAACACAATATGCTCAATACCTTTCTGCTTCAGGCAGTAACTGATCGAAAGCCCCGCCTGACCGCCACCCACAACAACAACAGGAAAATGCTTGTGCGCGTTCATAAAAGACAAACCAGAATAGATATAGGGCAAAGGATCGAGGCGAAGCCGGGCCTGCAAGGAATAGCTCAAACAGACTTGCAAGGGATAGTTCAAATATAAAATTCAAACGTAAGATTCAAACATAAGAGCGAACCAACGAACAGCCTGTATCCACCGTTACGAAAGGCTGAAGTCTCGTTTTACAGACAGGTAAACCGCGCCTGTCTCTGCCTATCTCTATCGCTCGATCAGTCCCTTTACCTGCACAAACGGTCCCTTTACCTGTACAAAAAGACAGGTGCCAGCACTCTTTCAGCACCTTTATAGTCTTTTGTCAGGCATTCTACCCCTATCTACTGTCTCAACTATCAGGCTTTTCATCTTTGTAACAACAGATACGAGAAGTCTCGTTTAGACCTCTTAAGCTACTAGCAAATCTGCCGTAAACAGAACGTTTCAGGAGTCATTCAGATGCCTACAGTAACCGCGCCTAAGCACCAAGACGGAGACTTTTTTGTAGATTACGAAGAGAAAGTCTTTGAAGATGTAAAGGCAGAGCCAGGAGAAAAAGCACTTGTTACCTTTCATACCGTCGCCTTCGAAGGATCGATTGGCCTAGTTAATCTTCTACAGGTCAGCCGCTTGATATCGAAGGGGTTTGACACTTCTGTGTTGCTCTATGGCCCTGGCGTTACGTTGGGAGTGCAGCGAGGCTTTCCCAAACTCAACGACGAAGCTTTTCCAGGGCACATGGCGATGAACAATCGCTTGGTCAAAATTATGGAAGATGGTGGCAAGGTCTACGCTTGTCGGTTTGCCTTGCAAGCTCTCTACGGTCACGGCGAACCCTCCTTAATTCCGGGAATCACGCCCATTAGCCCGCTAGACGTAATGGATATTGTCCTGCTGCATCGCAAAGACGGCGCTTTCATTCTAGATACGTGGACTATGTAGGCAACGTTTAGGAAACGGCACAAAGCGAGAGAGTAATCGAGCAGGCTCTTTTAGCGTCTGCTCGCTGAAATCTATTTGCTGAGGTCTGCTTACTTAGATCTGCTTGCTGGAATTGGCTCATTAGGAAAGAAGGATGGACTATTCTCGAAACATTAGAGCGGCGGCGGTACAGCTATCGCCCGTATTACATAGCCGCTCGGGGACGATGGAAAAAGTGTTGAAGGCCATTGGCGATGCGGCGAAAGAGGGCGCAGAGCTGATTGTTTTTCCAGAGACTTTTGTGCCTTATTATCCTTACTTCTCCTTTGTGCTGCCGCCCGTGCTAATGGGAAAAGAGCACCTGAAGCTCTACGAAGAAGCGGTAGAAATTCCTGGCCCAGAAACAGAGGCGGTAAGTCAAGCCGCTAAAGCCAATCAAATTGTTGTCGTACTAGGCGTGAACGAACGAGACAAAGGCTCTTTGTACAATACGCAAATTATCTTCGATGCCGATGGCTCCTGCTTGCTAAAACGGCGCAAGATTACGCCGACCTATCACGAGCGAATGGTATGGGGACAGGGCGACGGCTCTGGCCTTCGAGTTTGCGACACGGCTGTTGGCCGAGTAGGAACATTAGCCTGCTGGGAGCACTACAACCCTTTGGCCCGCTACAGTCTGATGACACAGCACGAGCAAATTCACTGCGCTCAGTTTCCTGGCTCTATGGTTGGAGACATTTTCGGCCAGCAGACAGAGGTGACGCTGCGTCATCACGCCTTAGAAGCCGGTTGTTTTGTGGTTAACGCAACGGGATGGCTAACCCCTGAACAAAAAGCCCAAATCACACCAGATGAGAAATTGCAGGGCGTGCTGCAAGGCGGCTGCTATACAACCATTATCAGCCCCGAAGGCGTTCACCTGTGCGACCCCATTAGAGAAGGTGAGGGAATGGCGATCGCCACGCTAGATTTCTCTTTAATCACCAAACGAAAACGCATGATGGACTCAGTGGGTCACTACGCCCGCCCCGATTTACTCCAGTTCAGCGTTAGTGCGACGCCCTACGAAATCACCCGCTCAACCGCCACCGCCGAGCCGTCATCCTCAAGCCTAGACACCGCAGACGCCAATGCGCCTTCTCCCCCAAACTTCACCATTCCCACGGCTCCCCCACGCTCGCAAGACAACCCGATTCAAACCCATGCCTAAAATTTCTGCCACCAAAACGCTCTCCGCAGATTCGCTCAGTTCGCAGCAGCTCATTACCGATCTTCAAGCGAGAGGTCTCAACTTAACCGCGAAGGCCACGGGTGATGCTACAGGCAAGGCCGAAGGTGAAACCGCGGGCGCAGCAGGACGCAAAGGCGGCGCCGGCCCCTCTGACCATAAGGCCGTCACCATTGGAAAAACAACGGTTATGGTGCCGGTCTATACCAGCGGTGCGGCGCAGTCTCCCTATGGCGTAGAGAGCGATCGCACAACCGGCAAATCTTACCTTACGCACAACAACAGAATTCTTACCCAGCTCGACTTTCCCAATCAGCCTAAGTTCTATAGCCTGCACACTGCCGACGGCATTCCCTACTCTCAAATTGCGCTGCTCCACAGCAACAATGTTCTAGCAACAACTGTTTTACAAACTTGCATTCGCTACGAAAACCGCCAAACCGCCTGCCAGTTTTGTGCCATCGGTCAATCGCTAGAGGCTGGTCGCACCATCGCCCAAAAAACGCCCGAGCAGCTCGCCGAAGTTGCTGAAGCCGCCGTCCGGCTCGACGGCGTAGAGCATATGATTATGACGACCGGCACGCCCAACACAACCGATCGAGGCGCGGCCTATCTAACTGATTGTGCAAAGGCCATTCGCGCTCGAATAGCGCTCCCCATTCAGGCTCAGTGCGAGCCGCCAAACGACTTCATCTGGTTCGAACGAATGCGCAGCGCAGGCGTAGACAGTTTGGGGATGCACTTAGAAGCTGCCGACCCCCAAGTGCGAGCTAAAATTATGCCAGGTAAGGCTAAGGTGCCGATTTCTTACTACTTTGAGGCATTTTCTGCGGCTGTAAAAGTCTTTGGCAGAGGGCAGGTAAGCACCTATCTGCTAGCGGGACTAGGCGATAGTAAAGAGACATTACTTGCAATCAGTGAGCGATTGATCGATGCTGGCGTATATCCATTTGTTGTTCCGTTTGTCCCCATTACCGGGACACCGCTTGCACATCACAGGCCACCAACTAGTGAATTTATGTTCGATTTGTATCGGACGATTGGGCAACAGCTAAAGCAGGCAAACTTGCTTTCTAGCGAGATGAAAGCAGGCTGTGCAAAATGTGGGGCCTGTTCGGCTTTATCAGGGTTTGAAGCCTAATCTACGGATTTTTGATCTACGGATTTTGACAATATCTATCAAGTCAACAATGGAGAAGAGAATGGCAAAAAAAACCTATAGCTTTGAGCTGGCACTGACCCCCTCCCAAATAGATAGCTACTTCACACTACGACAACAGATTTTCTGCGAAGAACAAAACCTGTTCGAGCAGCACGATAGAGATGACTTAGACAATCGCTCTTATCCAATTGTGGCGATCGCCCACGAACCCAATCAAAGCGATCGCGTTGTCGGCGTTGTGCGTATCTATGAGCAGTCATCTCGCCTTTGGTACGGCGGACGGCTCGGCGTTCATCCAGACTTTCGTCGCGTCGGCAGAATTGGCAAGGGCTTAATCCAAAAGGCAGTTACCACCGCAAACACCTGGGGCTGCGACCAGTTTTTAGCGACCGTGCAGCAGCAGAACGTTCGCTTTTTCACTCGCTTACATTGGCAAAGCCTGGAGGAAGTAAAAATACGAGAGCTAACCCATCATCTTATGGAAGCCGATCTCGAATACTACCCGGCGACCGACCAACAACGCCCTGACTTGCCCTTTGAACAGGCTGCATAAAAATGAGCAGCGCCCTCTCTGAGCTGATTGATTCTTTGCAATCTTCGCTAAGCATCTTGAACAAGCGAGACATTCAGACAGCGGCGATCGCACTCGGGCAATATGCACAGCACAGCGATGGCACAAAAATTCTTCTCGGCGACGACTGCGCAGCCATTCCAGACGGCGATGGCTATCTACTCCTAGCCGCCGAAGGAATATGGCCACAGCTGGTTGAGCAAGATCCTTGGTTTGCGGGATGGTGCGCAATCATGGTCAATCTCTCTGATGTCGCAGCGATGGGCGGCACCGCCATTGCAGTCGTAGATGCGCTATGGAGCCAATCCGTTGAGGCCAGTCAGCCGATGTTGAAAGGAATGCAGGCCGCCGCCGCCGCTTATGGCATTCCGATTGTCGGCGGCCATACCAACTGCCACAGTCCTCACGAGGGGTTAGCCGTCTCAGTATTGGGCAAGGCCCAACATCTCATCTCTAGCTTCGAGGCGAGACCCGGAGACGCCCTGATCATGGTCATCAACATGGCAGGCAGCTACTATGGCGATTACACCTTCTGGAACGCCTCAACGAAAAGCAATCCCGATCAGCTCAGGGAACAGCTCTCCTGCCTGCCGGCACTTGCCAAATCGAAGCTGTGCCATGCGGGAAAAGACATTAGCATGGGTGGTTTGGTAGGCACCTTACTGATGCTCTGTGAAACTTCTAACTGCGGCGCGACGCTCAATCTTGACTGCATTCCTCGGCCTCAAAACGTTGATTTTCACCGATGGCTAACCAGTTTTCCGAGCTTCGGATTTTTACTCAGCGTACCCCCTAAAAATTTCCAGAAAGTAAGCGATCTGTTTTCTCCTCATGGCATCACCTGCACGTCCGTAGGAGAGATCCAAACCGGATCAAAAGTCTCCATTCGATGGCAAGAAGAGCAACAGCTTTTTTGGGATTTAGCGCGATCGCTCACTGGCTTCAACCAAAAAGTATCGCTGTAGCGCCTCGCCCTCCTGCCGCCCTCCTAATGTCGCTCAAAATCGCCCTACTCACCTACTCCACAAAACCCAGAGGCAGCGTCATCCATACGCTAGAGCTAGCCCAGGCGCTGTTCGAATTAGGGCACGACCCCTGCGTCTTCGCACTAGACAAAGACGGCCAGGGATTTCATCGTCAGGTTAATTTTACAACCTGCGCCGTTCCCGCCCAACCCTGCAACGGCGGCATCGACCAACTGATTCACCAGCGAATAGAAGAGTTTGTACAGTTCTTTAAGCATCACAAAACTCATTACGATATTTACCACGCTCAAGATTGCCTAAGCGCCAATGCGCTAGCACAGCTAAAGCTCAGCGGCCAGCTCTCTCATTTTGTGCGCACCGTTCACCATATCGAAGCGTTCAACAGTCCCTATCTTCAAGATTGTCAGCGTAAATCTATCTACCAGCCAGACCGATGCCTGTGCGTTAGCAAGGTATGGCAAACGGCGCTAAAAGCAGACTACGGCATTGAGGCGCATCGAGTAACCAACGGGGTGAGCGATCGCTTCTCACCCACACTTGACGCATCAGAACCAAAACTAGCCCAGGCTTACGGCATTCATGGCTACCCTATCTATCTCACCGTAGGCGGCATCGAACCTCGCAAAAACTCAATTAATTTGCTCAAAGCCTTTTATCAAGTGCAGCAAAAGCAGCCTGACGCCAAGCTAGTCATAGCAGGCGGCGCAACGCTGTTTGACTATCAAGACTACCGAAAAGACTTTATCTCGCTAGCCAAAACTTATTGCCTGGAAAATGCGTTGATTCTACCGGGAGTTGTTCCAGATGATGACTTGCCCGCCCTCTACCGCCTAGCTGACGCCTTTGTCTTTCCCTCCATCAAAGAAGGCTGGGGGCTAGTCGTTTTAGAAGCGATCGCCTCACACCTTCCGGTACTCACGTCAAATCAACCCCCGTTCACCGAATTTCTCTCCCAGCAATCGGCCTGTTTGGTTGACCCACTCAATGTGGATGCGATCGCCCAAGCCATGCTAAAAATAATCGAACCCAACGTCGCCCAAAGCCTGATTGATAACGCTCGCTTAGTGACCAAGCAGTATAGCTGGGAAGCTTCCGCCAAACAGCATCTAGAGCTGTATTACTCGCTCAACCGCTAAGATAAACATAAAATAAACATTGTTCATGAGGTCTTCCCTATGCCTGAAGTAAACTTCAAAATCCAGTGGCCCGATGGCAAGCAAGAGACTTGCTATTCGCCCTCTCTAATCGTAAAAAAATACTTTGAACCCGGTGAGACTTACACCATCAGCGAGTTTTTAGAAAAGTCGAGAGAGTCTTTGACGATTGCAAGCGATCGCGTCCAAGCAGCCTATGGCTTTCCCTGTAGCCGGGCACTAGGCCAGCTAAAAAAGATTGAAGCTACCGCTGAGCAGTACAAAAACGCCGCCAAAGGAGAAGTCAGCGTTCTAGAATTTCAGGATCTCTAAGCTCTAGGCAGATTAGGAAAGCTGGAATAGGGAAGCTAGGATAGAAACAAACGGGAAAACTATGCGTGACTATCGTTTTGCATCTTTATGGAAGCCCAAATCGTCGCCGCCCTAGAAATTTGTGACTATCAGCAAGTCACTCGGCTGCTAAAGCAGTGGCATGTCAAAGAGCCAGCGAATCCATCGCTCAGGCTATATGCAGCGCAGCTACAGGAAAAGACAAATCGGTTCGAGGCCGCTGAGAAGAACTATCTGAAGCTGCTGAAGCAAACGCCCAGCGGTAAGCTAATGGGACAAGCTCGCGCTGGATTGCAGCGGGTGCAAAAACAGCAGGCGGCAAAAGTAGCAGCGGCTCTAGAGCAGGCTCGAACGTCAACCGGTGGTAAAGAACCCGCTATTTTAGCGATCGCATCTCCGCCAAAATCTCAACAGCAGCAGGTCATCCAAGCGATTGCCAAAGTATTCAACCTGGACGCCTACACCGCCCGGCAAAAGGTGCCCAGCGTGGGTTTTCGGCTCTATCGAACCGGCACTTGGGGAGATATTAGCTACTACCGCAAAGCCCTAGCGCAGGCCCAGGTGCCGACGCTCAGCGCCAAAATCAGCGACATTAAAGCGCTTCAAACCTTTCAAATTTGCTACTTCGAAGCGCTGACGCCTCAGCCCACCGTGATCTGCAAAAGCAGCGATGGCCAGCTAGGAAAAATCACCTTCGATTGGGCAGAAACCAGTCAGCGCGTGATCGGCCAGCTACCTATCTTCGAGCAAGTTGTTGATTTAGGCCCTTGGGGAAAAACCAAGCACAAAGAACAGGTTCAAGACTATGCCCAGGTCGTAGATTTTCATTTACCACAAAGGCAGATTGTATTGAGACTGTGCGATCGCCTCTACAAATATCAGCAGGGAATTGCAATCGCCACACAGCTTGAAATTAACAGCCGCATCCTATGGAACCAGATGCTAGCCAATATCTCGGCTTCAACCCCAAGTCCGCAGCACGCCGAATTTACGCGCTTTGGCAAAGGCGCATTAGAATTTATTAGCCTACTCCCGGTCATTGCGCCAAACCTAGACATCGACCGCCGCGCCCCTAGCAACTGGGATGTTGCCTTCCACCTGTACAGCAGCCTGTGCTATCTCAACGCAGCCGAATCCTGGCAGTCCTGAGCTAAGTCGGCAACCTAGCTCGGCAACCTAGCCCAACAACCTAGCTCGGCAACCTAGCTCGACGCCAGCAAGATAGAATATCTCATGCGTTGCTGGCCCTGCACTCAAAGCTGCACGGCTCATAAAATGACAAAATACATTCTCTCGCTCGATCAGGGCACGACCAGTTCGCGGGCCATTGTCTTTGACCCCAAAGGCACCATCTGCTCTGTTGCGCAAAAGGAATTCAGGCAGATATTTCCGCGCTCTGGCTGGGTAGAACACGATGCCAGCGAGATTTGGGCTTCGCAAGTAGGCGTTGTTAACGAGGCTCTAGCCACTCTAAATATTACCGCTAGCGATATTGCCGCCATTGGTATTACCAACCAAAGAGAAACAACCGTTATTTGGGATAGAACAACCGGGAAGCCCATTCACAACGCGATTGTTTGGCAAGATCGGCGCACCGCAGAATTTTGCGACGAGCTAAAAGCCGCCGGACACGAAAAGTTGTTTCAAGATAAAACCGGCTTAGTCGTAGACGCATACTTTAGCGGCACCAAAATAAGATGGCTGCTAGACAACGTAGCAGGAGCAAGAGAAAAAGCCAGTCGCGGAGAACTCGCCTTCGGCACTATTGATAGCTGGCTAATCTGGAAGCTCACAAACGGTGCGCTGCATATTACCGACGCCTCAAACGCCTGCCGTACTATGCTTTACAACATCCACACGGGTAGTTGGGATAGCGAACTCCTGTCTCTACTCAATATTCCCAGCAGCCTTCTACCAGAGGTTCGCAGCTCTTCTGAGGTGTACGGCAAAACAGCAGCGGGACTCCTCGGCGCACAAATCCCCATTGCAGGCATTGGCGGAGACCAGCAGGCCGCAACCTTTGGGCAAGCGGCGCTGAAGCCTGGAATGGTCAAAAACACCTACGGCACCGGCTGCTTTATGTTGTTAAATACGGGCGAAAAACCGGTTACATCCAACCACAAGCTGCTCACAACCGTTGCTTGGAATATCGACAACCGCACAACCTACGCCCTAGAAGGCGGGATATTTATCGCAGGCGCGGTAGTGCAGTGGCTGCGAGATGGTCTAGGCATTATCCGCAACAGCGAAGAAGTAGAAGCGCTAGCTGCAAGCGTTCCCGATACAGATGGCGTTTACCTTGTCCCGGCTTTTGTTGGGCTAGGTGCGCCTCATTGGGATAGCTATGCTCGCGGCACCATTACCGGACTTTCTCGTGGGTCGACCGCCGCCCACATCGCTCGCGCTGCGCTAGAAAGCATTGCCTACCAAACGGCAGATGTGCTCGATGCGATGCGTCAAGATTCTGAGATAGAAATTTTAGAGCTGCGAGTAGATGGAGGCGCCTCGCGCAACGATCTGCTGATGCAGTTTCAAGCTGACCTGCTAGGGATTCCGGTAGTGCGGCCTAAAGTGACTGAAACAACCGCCTTGGGTGCAGCTTATCTAGCCGGGTTGGCCGTAGGCTATTGGAAGACGCAAGCAGAGCTAGCCGATCTGTGGCAAATGGATAAGCAGTTTGAGCCAACCATCAGTCATGAGCAAAGGATTGATTTGCGGCGGGGATGGCAGCAGGCGATCGCCCAAACGCTTCATCGGCAAACTTAAAAACAGGACAGGCAAGCTTCCAATGCTATATTCCAATGATATATAGAGAGAAACCCGCAACCTAAGAACTTACGCCGCACCTCACTAAATGGAGCCGATGACCCCAGAACAGGCAAATCCTCAAGAAGAAGCCTTGATACAAGCGGCTGAAGATGTCTGCGAACCCTCGCCTACAGCCGCAGAAATAGCCGCCGCCAAGCTAAAGCCTATCTACTTTCTGAGCGGATTAGGCGCAGATCGGCGCATTTTTCAGTGGCTTCGCGCCGATGACTATCGCCCGGTTCATATAGAGTGGATCTCTCCTAAGAAAAGAGAAACCATTGAGGACTACGCAAAAAGATTATCAGCGCAGATAGAAGACGAGAATCCGATAGTCGTAGGTCTTTCTTTTGGCGGCATCGTCGCGGTCGAAATTGCCAAGCAAATTCCTACAGAAAAAGTAATTTTGCTCTCTAGCGTTAAAGATAGACTCGAAGTCCCGTTCTACTTTAAGCTGTTCAAGCTAGTGCCTGTGCACCGCATTGCACCTTTTAAAAGTTTGTTGTTCGCTTTCTATTGGCTCGCTTACTGGCTGTTTGCGCCAGAGAATTCAGATCAAAAAAAGTTGTTGAAGACAATCTTAATTGAAACTGATCCTCACTTTTTGAAGTGGGCGCTGCACAAAGTTGTTGTTTGGCAAAATCAAGCGGTGCTCGAAAATTTAGTACAGGTGCATGGAAAACGCGATCGCATTTTTCCGTACCGCTACGTTCAGCCAGACTACACCGTAGAAAACAGCGGCCACCTAATGGTGATGAATCGGGCCGAGGAAGTCTCTAACCTGCTGAAGGAACTGACGGCCCAAGCTGAGTCGTGCCCTTAAACTCAGCAGAAGCCACCTCACTAGGAGCCGGTAAAGCCTCAGGCAGCTCGCTATCAGCGGCCTTTGTTTTTTCTGCATTCACCGTGTCTAGCATCTTTTTTTTAGAGACTTTCAAGTCAGCGCCCTGCACATCAACCCGATATCTTAGCGGCGATAGATACACCTGAATGCCCTTTTCAGCGCAGCGCTGGTCAAACACATCTAGTGCGCACTCTCGGTCGTCAGCTTCTACCGCAATGGATTCTTTAGCGATCGCACCCAAAGTCCCCTCAAAGCCCAAAAACGCGATTCGATACATCAGCCGCCGACTGTACTCACCTTGAAAGTAACCGCCGTGCACATCGCGCCGACCTAGCAGCGAGTCGATTATCAGCTCAATATAGTCCCATAGCTTCAGATTCTCTTTCTCTTTAGCGCGAGTGAGCAACCCTGTTTTGTGCGCAGAATACTTGCGGCCACCGTTTCGCCCTAGCTCCAAGCGGTAATCCTTATAGTCTGTGCAGTCAAAAAAAGTAAACAAATCAGCCAGCGTCGC
>Ga0209194_1000608_pt1 | contig 27171 bp, 21 predicted proteins | sample COGITO_mtgs_1004_FD_184787 | JGI IMG/M metagenome (GOLD analysis project Ga0209194, IMG submission 184787) | Pelagic marine microbial communities from North Sea - COGITO_mtgs_100413 (SPAdes) (version 2) | ecosystem: Environmental > Aquatic > Marine > Epipelagic ...
CTTTTACTACTAAAAAACGACCGATTTCCTTACGGATCAGGCTATTAAGCCAAAAAGTCCCACCAAAGCATCTCAATTTATAGCTCCCGCATTTTGAGCGATCGCATGACGGTAAAGGGGCAGCGGGTCGCGACTACACTCTCGTTTACCGCTCAAACCCCAAATAAATACATTTATTTGGGTTACGCAATAAGTTACACTACAAATCAATGTGAGCAGCTTCGGGTAGAATAAAACCTGACGCCGCAAGCGTTTTAGCGCTTGGATGGATTCAGTCATCGCTACTACATGAGAAGCCATGAACACTCAACTCATCAAGTCTCTTGTCCAGGCTATTCGTGCTCTATCTACTGAAGAACGGGCAGCGCTAGAGGAAAAGCTTTTCTTTGATTCTGACGACCCTGCAACTGATGAATTAGCAACGCTGGCGCTTAGAGGCGGGAGTTTTGACTTCCTTGCCGATGAACCTGACCTCTACAGCCTCGAAGATGGAGAGCCCATAGATGCCGCTTAACAAAGGCGATATTGTGCTGGTGCCTTTTCCCTTTACGGATCTCAGTCAAACGAAGTTGAGACCGGCGGTGGTGCTTTGGGCAGATAGTAAAGGTCAGGACGTTACCCTGTGCTTCGTTTCTTCACAGAAAGTAGACCGCTTGGCTCAGTACGAATTTGTGATCGCATCTGGCAACCCACAGTTTTCGATGACTGGTTTGAAGGTGACATCTAAAGTTCGTGTGGCCAGGGTCGTGACGCTGGAGCGTCGTCTATTGCAGCGTCGGTTAGGGAGACTGAGCGACCCGATGATGACTCAGCTCGATCAGGCATTGCAATATGCTTTTCAGCTGACTGCTGAACCTGGAGCAAAGAAAAGTGACGAATAACGATGGCTTTATCTGAGTAAGTAGTATGAAAAACGATGCCGAGAACCAAGAGCAACAGAGACCTTGTAAGACATGCCCCTTCCGAACGGATGTTGCGTTCGTTCTCACTGAGGGCAAGGCGCAGCGTATCGTAGCGGCGCTCGCAGAAGACGGTGACTTCCCTTGCCACAACACGACGATGGCGACCGGATGCATTTCCGGTCAGGAGAAGGGCTGTATCGGTGCTGCTATCTTTCTAGAGCGGTGTCGGCCAGGAGGTCTAAGGGCAAACCGGGCATTTCGCATGAGGGAAAGCCTATTCAAAGAATTCAGCAGTGATGATCTCGATATGACCGCGCCCGTATTTGACCGCGCTGCTGAGTTTGTTGCCGCACGCACAACTGTGAGCTGTAAGCAGGTGCCTGTACATCAGTAGATGCTTGTGTCGTTGATTAGCACCACGACTGTCTGAAGTGATTCTGCTTGAACTTGATAACAAGCCGTAGTCTATGCCCCGCCCAGTCAACAAAAAGTGTGTCGGTTGCGCTCAGCTCAGTGCAGCTGAGGCAAGACAAGTGCATGGACCTGATGGCGATAACTGTTGGGTCACAAAGCGGTGCAAGCGAAGGCGATCTCACTACCGCAACCGGCGTAGAGTAAATGAAGAGCGGCGCTTTCGTCATCATCAGCGAACTGAACACAACAGCGCTGGACAGGTGGAGACGGTGGCGTTGCCAGTGACGAAGGAAGACTCGACTCCTTACGCCAATCTCTACATCTGGCGGGAGAAGAGGAAGGACGCACCAGTTCATGCGATCGCCGCTTCGGTGTTTCAAAACGGTTCCAAGGTGCTGGAAGTCGCACCTATCCACTGTGCGGGCTATCGCAGGCGGCAGTTGGAGAACTATGTACAGCGCGACATTATGGGCTATCTAAAGGCTCGCTTTGGTATCACGTTCTTTGCTGAGGAGCTTCGACTAGAGCCGGTTGAGTGTCAGATAGAGGGCTGTCCGTACCATGACCGTTTAGCGGCAGTAGAAGGAAGTCGTGATGGTTAGTGGGCAGCAGCTAGAACTGAACTTCAAGGTCGCGCTCGAAGAGGTGGCTAATGTGCCAGAGCAGGCAAATGTGTTGGCGCTATGGACTGAGTTTGAAAAGGATTTGTGTGAGCTGCCGCAGCGGGAGCAGCTGCGCGTAGCGGGGGCGGTGCTATCGGAGCTGGCTGACTTGTGCGAAGCGAAGTCTGAAGTTCTTTGGGAGGACTGGCAGGACGCGCACAATACAGCAGGGCCTGTGATGGGCGATGGTTGGCTGAGTGGGTTGACGCGACAGACGCAGGAACTGGACTTCTCTGGGTTAGTGAGCCGTTCGTATGAGAAGAGGACAGGATTTGAAGAAGGTGTAGGGCCAGAAGCATCAGTGGCTGGTGATGTGGACAAAGCGAACGTGATCGCCATGCTGGATGCGGTAGAAAAGAATGATGAGCTGAAGGCTCAGGCGCTAGCGGTTTCGCACTCGGAGAATGTATCTGGGTGGGTGAAGGCGTTGGCCGATAAGCAGGTGGACTCGCCGCAGCGATTAGTTGATCTTCAGCAGCAGTTGAATATGTCGATGGTGGAGGTGTGGATCGCCGCACTGCTCGGTGGTTTTGAGATAGAGCAGCGCGGGAGCTTTTATCAGACGCAGGAAGTTTGGATAAGTAGGGGCAGATGAGGATTGGGCATGGAATATCAGCTGGATAAGTGGAAGCGACAGGACTGGCGAAAGAAAAGTCGGCACTATTGCTGCGAGGTGAGGCAAAACTTGTTCGGCCAGTGGGTTGTGCTGCGTCGGTGGGGACGGGTAAGCGCTTTCCAAGGCCAAAGCTCTGAGGAAATCTGTGACTGCTACGAAGAAGGGTTGCGGGTCTTCGAGGCGGTTGAGAAACGGCGAGAAAAACGCGGATACAGCGCTTGGTGAGTGAGACTGTAATGCGATCTCGCTTTTCAAACTCCAGATAATTGCGATTCTTTGGGGTTTGAAAGGCGCGACTAAACGCCCTCGTTAATCCATAGAGCATTTACTGCTGTAGGGGTCGCCAATCCCCTGAGCCAATGAACGCCGCCCAGTAGTAAGGATGCGCATATTCAGGGTTCTTTAAAAACGCCCGCTGGGTTTCGTGCAACGCGGCATCGCGAGGGATGCCGCGTTGCAATCTCTCGTAGTACGCCACCATCAGCTCCTGGGTTGCCTCATCGCTCACCTTCCATAGGCTAATCACCTGACTCTGCGACCCGGCTAGCACCAAAGCCCGACGCAAACCGTACAGTCCTTCTCCAGTAGAGAGTTCTCCCAGCCCGGTCTGGCAGGCGGAAAGTACTACCAGTTGAGTGCCCCGCAGGTCTAACCCCGTTACCTCTAGAGCCGTGAGAATGCCATCTTGGTCAGGACCACTCTGGCCATCAGCGGCCCCAGCCAGGACTAGCCCCGATTGCAGCAGGGGATTACTAGCATCATCGGTAGGTTCAAAGAATCCGTGGGTGGCGATGTGTAAAATGCTGGGCTCAGACTGCTGTTTGATGGCAGCTTCGGTGGCATTAGTCTGGGTATAAACCAGTGGACTGGGTAACAAGGGTGCAATCAGATCTACTTCTGCCTGGGTACCCGGTAGTGCTGGAAAGATGCGGTTCTCAAAGTCAATAGCACGGAGGGGGTTGTCATCGGTATTAGCCTGGGCTACCAGTTCTCCCGCTCGCCCATAGGTGGGGTTACCCATCAGCACCGCCGGATTTTTGCTCGGGGCGGTACTGGCTATCCGCATCAGGTCACGGCCTGAGGTGAGATAGCGGAACTGATAGGTCTCGACTAGATACTGGTTGGCTTCATCCACCAGGGCCTCAAAAGGAATCAGACTGAGGGCACCATCGGGTGAGAGAAACACCGTTGTGGTATCGCCCAAGGCCGCTCGCACCGGAGCTATCACCAGTTGATCTAGCATCTGAGCATCTGCTTTCACTTGGCCGATTGGTGTATTAGGAGATGCCAAGCTCGTAGCGAAGGTTCGGATAGATGCATCAACCGCATCGGCAGGCCCGAGATCCATGCCTTGAATGGTGCCATCCGCCGCGAGGACGTAGGCGGCATAGCGATAGGGTCCAAAAGACTCTAGTTCTGGAGCAGTGGGGTCGAAAGGCCGATAGCGGATGAACTCAACCAGGGCCGTATCCCTTAAGAGTGTGGCTTGAATCGCTTTCACAGTGGGGGAGGCGGTGAGGTCAGCAAACTCAGCACTGCGGTGACTGAGCTGGTCTTCGAGGGTGGTCGACTGTTCCTGCAGAGACAAGAGCTGAGCTTGATATGTCTCGGCAGATGGATCGGGTGGTGGGTTGGAGGTCAGGGTAGAGAGCTGAGTATTGGTAGCTCTGAGGTTATCAAAAAGAGTCACGGCCTCAGGGTCATCGGCTAGTTGAGCCCGCAGGTTGGTAAACAGGTCCAGGATGCGGCCTTTGCGTTGCAGGATTATGGTGAGGGCTAAGTGAGCCGCCTCATCACTAGCGGGTAGGTCGTTGAGGTGGAGGCTGATGGCCCCATCGATGGAACCTGAAACCGTGTCCAGATAGTCACGTTTATTAGCATCCGAGCCCACCACCAAGTTGCGGCTCAGGACTGTTTCTTCAACCGCTACGCCTCGTTGCAGATAGTTAAGAGCGCTCTGCAGTTGCCCTTGGGCTAAGTACAGCGCCGCCAAGTTTTTCAGACTCAGGGCCGTATCGGGATGCTCAGGCCCCAGTTGGGATTCGTGGATAGCCAGAGCGCGCTGATACAACGGTTCTGCTTCCCCATAGCGGCCCATCGAATCGTACAGCACTGCCAAATTATTCAGACTCAGGGCCGTATAGGGATGGTCGAGACCGAGTTGTGCTTTGTAAATGGCTAGGGCGCGCTGCAACAACGGTTCTGCTTCCCCATAGCGGCCCATCGAATCGTACAGCACTGCCAAATTATTCAGACTCTGAGCCGTATCGGAATGGTTGGGGCCGAATTGCACTTCGTGGATGGCTAAGGCGCGCTGCAACAACGGTTCCGCTTCCCCGTAACGACCCAGCGAATCGTACAGAAGCGCCAAATTATTTAGACTCCGAGCCGTATGAGGATGGTCGGGATCGAGTTGCGCTTCGCGGATGGCTAGGGCGCGCTGCAACAACGGTTCCGCTTCAGCATAGCGGCCCATCGAATCGTACAGCACTGCCAAATTATTTAGAATCTGAGCCGTCGAGAGATTGTCGGGGCCGAGTTGTGCTTCAACGATGGTTCGGGCGCGCTCAACCAGGGGGATAGCTTCGCTGTAGCGGCTTGAATCATAGAGATCTGTCGCCTGTTGATCGAGTTGATTCGCCAAAGCAAGAGCTTGGTCTTGGGCGGTCGTAACTCGCAACTCAAGTTGGTACGGCCCTGTTCGACTCACTTCAGAGGTATTGGCAACAATGGTGTAGGTACCGCTAGCAGGCAAAGTTATTAAGATGAGCGAATCAGTACCACCTGCGCCATCGTCGTTGGTAGCTAGTACTTCCTCATTGGTACCTATCAGAAACAGAACGGTATCAAAATCCTCACTGGTGAGTTCGATGGTGAGAACTTCGCCAACCGTACCCTCAAAGGTGTGGGTAGCGTAGTAGCTGCCATTACCGAGTTGGTGAGAGTTGTGGTCTAATCGGCCCGTTATAAACTGAGGCGTGCGAGCAGACTGCTGTGCCGCCATTACTGAGGCTGTCCTACCCGCTGTATTGACTTCACCCAGTAGGGCCGTACAAAGACTGGTGACAGCTAGAACGCTTTTCCATCCAAAGGGCTTAACCGCCATAAGAACACCATTAAAATTAGGGGGCTGGGAAGAGAGATGGCTAGAACGATATCGGGTTGAGGAACCCATTGGAATCCTACCTAACCACAGGGGGTAGGTAGCCGATTCCGACCATTAGGATGGCGGAATCTCCCTCGATAGTTGCTCAAGACGAGCTTGCAACTCTTCCACCTGCTCAAGCTCCCCCAGGTCTTGATAGAGCATCTGAGCGGCCTGTAGATGATCTAACGGCATCTGCATACTCTGTTTTGCCCCTGAGCAACATCTCCCAGCCCCCAATGGCTCTCAGACTGAAGTTCTAGCTGCCCTGCCGCTTGGGCATAGGTCAATGCCTCTTCGTAGCGTTCTCTTGCTAACAGAGGGAGACCTATTCTCCAATACGTATCGGCCTGCAATAAGTGAACTCGGCTATCCTCCGTTCCCGCCTGGATTCTGCTTTCTAACACATCGATAGCGTATTGATTGAGCGCGTAGCTTTGCCAATCAGAGTCGCTGTGTTCAAACTCAAAATACGCCAAGGCGATCGCAAGGGCCTCTTCATCAGGTTCTAGTAGCTCCGCTTTGATGTCGTCCACTTGAGCATTGACGCGATCATGCTCAGTTTCAGGCAGTAGCGTAAAACCAACGGGCTCTCCTGATTTAGACGAAATGCCCTCGTCAGTCGTGATGACAATGGTGTAACGGTAGTTGGGCTCTACAGACGCTAGCTCATCAAAGATGACCTCAGTCCCAGTTACTTCATCTTCCCAGTTAATATTTTTTCCATCGATCTCCACTTTGTAGGATGACGCCCCAGCAACGGGATGCCATTGCAGTGTGAGCGTAGCCGTCCCGATTAAAGCGGTATTACGGGGAGTGGGGTTTGAGTAGTAACGTAGAATCTATCTTTGATTCAAAGTGTTACCCTATCGAAGCAAAAACTGAACTACGCCGCTATCACTAAGCAAATGACTATCTGTGTCCTAGGATGAGTTCATTGCTGGTGTCCGTTTGCCCATGTCTTCTACTGCCCCTGGTACCGCCCTCACCGCCTATCGCAAGGCTCTATCGCCCTTACTGAGATCCCAGGGTCTGAGGCCGCAGGATGCGTTGACGATTCTGACAGCACGAGACGAGCTTCATCGGGCCATAGCTAAATCACCTGTTCTTAGCCCCTATCTGCTAACCGAAACTCAAACCCTGGACAGCCAGCTTCAGGATAATGCAGCCAACTTAGTGGCAGCTCTCGATCTGAAAGCATATCGCCACAGCGTTCCTAGAGCTGTGGAACAGTGGTGGTGGTATTTAGATGAAACGGTAAAACCTCTTGAAACGCATCACAGTGATTGGCTATTTAAGGGCGCAACTACCCTGGCCTGGGCCATCAGTATTGGCTTGCTGGTAACTATCAGTGGACGCTTTTTACTCGGCGGTGCGGGGGTAGCTGGACTATCAGCGATCGCTTTCTCCAATCTTTTAACGCTAATCAAGGCCAAAAGCGACCTCACGGATGCGGGCAATGAGGGTGCCAAACGCATATTCGACGGCTTTCAGCTCACTAAGCCGCAGCGCCTTCAATTCCGGTTCGGTTCAACGGTGCTATTAGCCAGCGGGCTGTTTGCTTTCTGGCTAGCGCTGCCCAGCATCTCCCGAGAGTACAGTCGACGGGGCCAAGCGCTGCAAGCGGAGGGCAAGCTCGGATCTGCCGAACCAAACTACAACCGCGCCATCTCAATAGATCCTGACAATTTAGACGCCCACTACAACCTCGGTACGCTTTACGAAGATATACAAGAAATAGACAAAGCCGAAACCCAATACCTAATTGCCGCACGAGGCGATTTTCCTGAGGCGTACAACAATTTAGCGCGGCTTTATCTGCAATCGCCTGACAACAGCGTGAATAAAGCCTTGGCGCTGTTGAGTCAGGGGTTTACGTTAGTTGAAGAACAAGAAAGCTTTCCGGAAACTGAATTCAGTCTCTACAAGAACTTAGGGTGGGCCTTGTTGCAGCAAGAAGAGTATCCATTTGCCGTATCAGCTCTAGATGAAGCCATCTCCATCTACGAGCAGCTGCCAGCGGTGGAGCAAGAGTATGTTGCTAATCCTGGTTCCGCCTATTGTTTGATTGCGCAAGCCCAAGAAGAGACAGCACAGACAGACTCCCTACCCGCTTGGCAGCGCTGCTGCCAGCTAGGAGATCGCGGTACCCCTGAAGAGAATGCCTGGCTAACACTAGCTCGTGAACGTTTTGATGCTAAAGGACTCAATTACCAAGAGACATGTCAACCCAACGCTTTACCGCTCTAATTCAGATACTAGTGCTGACCTTCGGTACTGTCATAGCAACCATTCAGCCAGGGCAGAGCCATACAGGAAGTCCACGTCCTAGAGGACAGGAAAACAATCTTCAGATTAGTTTTCTGAACTTTATTTTCCCCAGGCGTAAACAACGCACTCGAGGGGATAGAAACCCGTCTAGGGCTCCCTTTGATGCATCGCTGCCTTACGTGCTGACGCCTCGTAATACTGCTTTACTTGGAACGGAGGCGATCGCACTGCAATGGAATCCCGTTGTGGGAGCTTCCTCCTACACAGTCGAGATCGCAGGAAAAGAGTTTACAGTTACTGATACTAAGGCAACCTTCGATGAACTAGAGTCCCTAGTCCCTAACTACCGCTATACCATCGTTATTACTGCCGACAACGGCATTTCGTCCGCATCAGCAGAACCCGTTGGGTTTGCGCGATTACCTGAGACTGAGCGTGATCGTGTTGACGCGCAAGTAGACGCTATCAAAGCGGAGTCGCTGTCAGCCGATGAAACGGCCTTGGCGATCGCATTGGCGTATCGTGACTTTGAACACAGCGATCCTGATTGGCAAAGCTACGCGCTCAACCAGGACGCGATCAATGTTCTGAAGACCAGAATCCAGGCGGGCACCGAGGATAGCCGCATCTACCTATTGCAGGCCGACACCTATCTAAGAGTTGGGTTACCTCTGCTGGCTCGCAGGTGCTACCGTGTGGCGCTGACCCGCGCCGAAGTAGCCGAACAGACAGAACTACAGGCTGAGAGCTACTGGGGTCTTGCTGAGGTGGCAAAGGGGCAGGCGGAGAATGAAGATGCTGCTAACCACTTCCAAACTGCTCAAACGCTTTATGAAGAATTAGGTGATCTTGAGCAGGTTGAGGAATTGCAGGTTCAGATCGATGAGTTGAGGGGCGATCACCGCGACTTGTCACCGTCATAAAGCAACGCTGTAAACTCAGCAGGCGTTGCACACTCAGCGTCATCTTTTATGGAATATCTTTTTGTAACTGGCCAATTGCTATGACCACGCCCGCTTATATCTTCCGCCAAAGACTCTCTCAACTCTGGGTAGCAACAGGTCTTTGCACGATGCTACTGGGTAGCGCTAGCTCCGCCAGCCTGGCTAGACCTTTGCTGATAGCACAGTCAACTAGCCGCAGCCCTGAGAGCGTTACGGGGACACTCATCCCTAACTCCCCGGTGCTAGAAGGCGATGGCAGCTACTACAAGACCCACACTTTTGAAGGCCGCGCAGACGAAACCCTGACCATTGATCTCGTCAGCGGTGAATTTGATGCTTATTTGATACTTCAAAGCCCCACAGGAAAATCAATTGCACAAAGTGACGACGGGGCGGGCGGCATGAATGCTCGAATCGTCATGAGGCTGCCAATCACCGGGAATTACACCCTACTTGTCAACAGTTATGAACCTGGTGAGATCGGAGCCTACCGACTAGAGTTGCAGACAGCCACGGCCACCGAACAAGACATGGCGCAGGCTACCCAGCTAGATCGGCAAGCCATCGAGCTATATCGGGCGGGTCGCTACGACGAGGCCGAACCCCTCTTTCAGCGTGCCCTGGACATCTATGAGACGGCCTTAGGCCCGGACCATCCTGATACCGCCACCAGCCTGAATAATTTGGCCACGCTGTACTACTCACAGGGGCGCTATGGGGAGGCCGAACCTCTCTTGCAGCGCACCCTGGACATCCGTGAGACGGCCTTAGGTCCCGACCATCCTGATACCGCCAACAGCCTGAATAATCTGGCCGGGCTGTACGACTCGCAGGGGCGCTATGGGAAGGCCGAACCTCTCTTGCAGCGCACCCTGGACATCCGTGAGACGGCCTTAGGTCCCGACCATCCTGATACCGCCGATAGCCTAAATAATCTGGCCTTGCTGTACCAGTACCAGGGGCGTTATGGGGAGGCCGAACCCCTCTATCAGCGTGCCCTGGACATCTATCAGACGGCCTTGGGGCCCGACCATCCTGATACCGCCACCAGCCTGAATAATCTGGCCGGGCTGTACGACTCGCAGGGGCGCTATGGGGAGGCCGAACCCCTCTATCAGCTAGCCTTGGACATCCGTGAGACGGCCTTGGGCCCGGACCATCCTGATACCGCCACCAGCCTGAATAATCTAGCCGGGCTGTACGACTCGCAGGGGCGCTATGGGAAGGCTGAACCCCTCTATCAGCGAGCCCTGGACATCTATCAGACGGCCTTGGGCCCGGACCATCCCTTGACCGCCACCAGCCTGAACAATCTGGCCGGACTGTACCAGTACCAGGGGCGCTATGGGGAGGCCGAACCCCTCTATCAGCGAGCCCTGGACATTTATGAGACGGCCTTAGGTCCCGACCATCCCTTGACCGCCACCAGCCTGAACAATCTGGCTAGGCTGTACAACTCGCAGGGGCGCTATGGGGAGGCCGAACCCCTCTATCAGCGAGCCTTGGACATCCGTGAGACGGCCTTAGGGTCCGACCATCCCGATACAGCCACCAGCCTGAATAATCTGGCCACGCTGTACCAGTACCAGGGGCGTTATGGGAGAGCCGAACCCCTCTATCAGCGCACCCTGGACATCTATGAGACGGCCTTAGGGTCCGACCATCCCAACACCGCCGCCAGCCTGAATAATCTGGCCGGGCTGTACGACTCGCAGGGACGCTACGGGGAGGCCGAACCCCTCTATCAGCGCGCTCTGAACATCATTGAGACAGCCTTAGGCCCCGACCATCCCAACACCGCCGACAGCCTAAATAATCTGGCTGCGCTGTATCGCTTGCAGGGGCGCTATGGGGAGGCCGAACCCCTCTTGCAGCGAGCCTTGGACATCCGTGAGACGGCCTTAGGCCTTTACCATCCTGATACCGCTCAAAGCCTGAATAATCTGGCCTTGCTGTACCAGTACCAAAGGCGTTATGGGGAGGCCGAACTCCTCTATCAGCGAGCCCTGGACATCTATGAGACGACCTTAGGTCCCGACCATCCCAGTACCGCCACCAGCCTGAACAGTCTGGCTGGGCTGTACTGGGCTCAAGGGCAACTGCAGACCACTTTCAACTATCTGCAACGGGGACTGGCGGTTGAAGAAACAGTCCTAAGCAGCAATTTGGTGGCGGGTTCCGATGCTAACAAACGCGACTACCTGGCTACCGTCTCGGCTACAACCGATGTGGCGATTAGCCTCCACCTCAATGATCTGCCCTCCAGCGATAAAGCGGCTCACCTAGCCCTGACTACCCTTCTGCAACGCAAGGGCCGAGTCCTCGACCTGTTTACGAACCTGCGGGCTCAGTTAGCCGATGACCCCGCCGCCCTAACTCTGTTAGATGAGCTGAACGCGGCCAGCGCCCAATTAGCCGCCCTTTACAACACCCCGTCAGCAGCGCTCTCCCAGGCAGAATACTCAGCTCAGCTCCAATCGCGGCAGGCGCAAGTGGATGACCTAGAAGACCAGCTCAGTCGCCGCAGTGCTGACTTTGCTGCCATCACCACCTCACCTACGTTGGCAGAGATTCAGACGGCGTTGCCCCCACAAACGGCCCTGGTGGAGTTCGTTCGTTACCAACCCTTTGACCCCACGGCATCTGCCCAAGAGCGGTTTGGGAACGACCGCTATGCCGCCTACATTCTGCAACCTAATGGCACAATTCAGGGCATGGACTTAGGGCCCGCCGCGACTATTGATGCTGCCATCAGCGCTCTTTCCATCAGCTTGGCCTCGGCGCGAACCCCGCTAGGCCAAATCAAAGCCCAGGCTCAGGACCTGGAGACGCTAGCGATGACCCCGGTGCGGCAAGCCCTAGACGAGATCACCACCCTCTTCCTTTCGCCTGATAGTGCCCTCAACCTGATTCCCTTTGAGGCGCTGATGGATGAGTCGGGCAACTATCTAGTGAAGACCTACCAGTTCCGCTATCTCACCTCGGGCCGCGACCTGATGCGCTTTGACCAGGCAGAGGCGGGCAGGAATCCAGCGCTGCTGGTGGGCAATCCCACCTATGGTCGTCCGGGCGAACTGGTGGCACAAGCCGATACTCGCGCTATTGACTTCGAGAACCGGATCTTTCCCGCTCTACCGGAGACTCAAGTTGAGGTCGATTTGATTGCAACCAAGCTTTTAGGCGCTCAGGTCTATACCCAAACCAACGCCACCGAAGCGCTGATTAAACAGCAGGCGCAGCCCAACATTTTGCACATTGCCACTCATGGCTTTTTTGAACCTGCTGAGGAGACGCTCAACCCGCTGCTGCAATCCGGATTGATTCTGGCGGGTGCTGCGGCCGGGGGGCAAAGTGGCCCTGACCAGGATGGTATTCTCACGGCACTGGAAGTCACGGGCATGAATCTAAGCGGCACACAGCTGGTGGTACTCTCCGCATGTGAAACAGGGCTAGGGGAGCTGGCGGCAGGTGAGGGCATCTACGGATTACGCCGGGCGTTTGTCTTAGCCGGTTCCCAAACTCAAGTGATCAGCCTGTGGAAGGTGAGTGATACCGCCACTCAGGAGCTGATGGTGGACTACTATGACCGCCTCCTGGCTGGCTCTGATCGCGACGCCGCGCTACGTGACGCTCAGCTAGCTTTTCTAGAAAGCGAAGAGTACAGTCATCCTTACTACTGGGCCGCATTTGTTGGCGCTGGCGATTGGCGTCCCCTACAGCGCTGAAACGCTAGTATCTTGGGGAAGGTTCAAAGTCGGGTGACACTTTGAGGCGATCAGCTCGTCTACAAACTGGTCGTCATTTTACCCTGCGATCGCTTCCAGCGGGCGATCGCCATCGCCCTCATGAGTACAACCGTTTCTGTTGCTGCCACTTTATCCCCCAGGACTCGTAAATCAATCGGGATTGAGGCGCTTGCACGGACTATTCCGATCACTCACTTGGCAAACAAGCATCAAGTCAGCCGGAAGTTTGTGTACCAGCAGAGTAACAAGGCACAGGCAGCGCTGGATGAATCATTTGCGCCGTCACAAGGTGATGACGATGTTTTATTTCATCTACCAGTGACCAAGAGCTGGTTGTACCAGTTGATTCTGGGACTTGTGCTGATCTGCCACAGTTCATACAGGGGCGTGGTGGAGCTATTTCGTGATCTCTTCGACACGCCGATCAGCATTGGCACTGTCCACAATCGACTTCAGGAAACAGCTGACAAAGCGGCTAAAATCAATCAGGCTCAGGATCTCTCAGCTATTGAGGTGGGCTTACACGATGAGATTTATCATGCAGACAAACCTGTACTAGTCGGTGTCGATGCGGCCTCGACCTACTGCTATCTGCTGCAGGGTGCTGAGCGCCGCGACGAAGACACCTGGGGCTGTCATCTGCTGGATGTAATGGAGCAAGGCTTCGCTCCAAACTACACTATTGCCGATGGCGGCAGTGGCCTGCGAGCAGGGCAGAAAGCGGCGATGCCAGAGGTTCCCTGTCATGGAGACGTGTTCCATATCCAGCAGCAGTTTGAGCAAGTTGCCAATGGACTGATTCGTCGTGTGCTAGGGGCTGAAACACGCCTGATAAAACAGGCTCAGCAAATGGCTAACACTAGCCTGAAGGATATTGTTGAACAGAAACTCCTCAGTCAACAGTTGCTAGCCGAGCAACGAGAGCAGGCACTTATCTATCTAGCTCAGGATATCAAAACGCTTTTGGGCTGGTTCTCTCATGATGTAATGGCTTTGGCTGGGCCAGTGCTGGCAGTGCGACAGGAACTCTTTGACTTTGTCGTCAGTGAACTACAACAGCGAGAAGATGAGCGCTATCCTGCTATCCGCAAGCTGAGAAAAGCCCTGCGGAACCAGCGCGACCAGCTGCTGGCATTTTCGGGTGTTCTCGATCAGAAACTGGCAGAGATTGCTGAAGACTTTGAATTGCCGTTACAGGCAGTGCGCGATGTTTGTTTGCTACACCGAAAACACAACACCTCCAATGCCTACTGGGAACGGTGGAATCAATTGCATAGTCAGCTATCTGGCAAGTTTCGTGGTGTCATGGAGGCGGTCGATGAAGCGCTGAAAGAAACACCCAGAGCCAGCTCAATGGTGGAGAACCTCAACTCACGACTGCGTAATTACTTCTTTCTGCGTCGCAGTCTCGGTGACAACTATCTGAGTCTCTTACAGTTTTCTCTTAATCACCGGCAGTTTATGCGGTCGCTGAAACCAGAACGGGTGGGCAAAAGTCCAAAGCAGTTATTGACCGGTGAGGTGCATCCACACTGGCTGGAGTTGCTGGGCTTTAAGCGGTTCAAAAGAGCTTAGGAACTGGCGCAACTCAGCTGACCAGGCCGCCTGAATGACGGTCTATTTTGTGCTGAGAGTGTTACCTAAAATCAGCTCTTTTTGAACCACGCCCATTTTGCTCAGATGACACCACAGCAACAGGCACTACTGGCACAAACTACAAACAGTAATAGGTCGTAGATGAGGTGGTGCCCCCATTCGTGAGATCGCACAAAGGCTTGTGGAGAGATGCTCTAAGATCGCTGATATGAGGTGTAGGAAGTCATGTTGTATCTTTTGTCTCAGAACTCATAAAAGCTAATTTGCTCTGACACATAGATAATGACACAAGTTTTAGAACACCGCAAAGCCTAGAAAATCGCTGTTTTTGCTGTGTTAGCCAGCTGTATCAGAAGGGGTCGCTTTTGATACAGGATAGTGCGTGACTACACACATCCTGGCTCTACATTGCTATAGTTAGGCTAGCTGAAACCCGCCTTGGTGGTACCAAACGCTACCTGACAGTGCCTGATACATCGCAGTTTGCCAAGAGTTTACATGATTTTTAGCATATGCTTCAGCTTCTATCTCTAAAAGTTTCCTTACCCAGTCAAGGCCAAGTGTATCAAACTGCATAATCAGTGAATCCCTTAAACAGGCAAGCTGGGTACCAGCTTCTATCGAATAACGGGAAGCCAAGTTAAAGTCGTTGAAATGGCGCTGAACTCGGGCCTTTGATATCTCATCCCAGTCATCGGGAGCCGACACAAAGAAACTCATAGTTGCAGGTGCTGTTTCAATCACTTCAGCGTATAGCCACTGCTGGTTTATGAAATTTTCGTGATCGAAGTAGGGATGCAAGCTTTGCCCTTCCGCAGTAGTTGAATCAATCGCAAGCTTATCTTTATTACAATCTTTGCAAGCGGGCACCAAATTTAGCGGTAATACAGAGAACTGTGGGTATTTAGCCTTTGGAAGGTAATGATCCAAGGTGGTAGCATAACCGCAGCCACAAAATGGACATCGCCCCAATGGAGCGAGAGACAGTAAGCTGTCATAGATAGCTCTCGCAGGCTTTGTCTTGACTACCATATGAGAGCTATAGACATTCCTTAATTCTTCCTTCGTAACACCACCTAAAGCAAGTTCGTCATTACGACAGGTATTTGAAACGATAGTGTAGAGCAACTGTGAGTTTGCTTTTTGTTCGTAATCTCTTGCTGCTGTACCGATAGAGCCAGCTATCTGATTTAGACGATGGCGTAAGCCGTTATCAGAGATACTATCAATGCACTGCTGATATACCGTTAGAGAATCGTGAGTTGGTTTATTAATTGCCCTCATTCAATAATTTCCTGGTCAGCATCTCTCATCAATATCATTGAGCGCAAAATAGCTCTTCCCTCAAACCCCAGCTGATCTTGATATTCTTGAACCACATCTTCGTAGTTTCTCCCTTCAGCGACAGAGGTTTCCAACAAGCTATGAAAACCAGACTTGGAAACTTCTAATCCAAATACTTCCCGTGTTAGCACACCTACATTCTCAGCAAACGTTTCTTTCTCCGGTCTATCAACACTAGCAGTCAGCCTAGATCTTCGAAGAATTGAAACGCAAGATTTAGGAACTTCCTGTAATACAACAGGAGAGTGCGTAGCGACAATCGCTACCCCGTTTCGATTAATGAGTAGGTCCGACAGTGCTCTAGTAAATGCGGATAACAATGGCGGATGAAGATGGCTTTCAGGCTCATCAATTAAAACTAAGGTCTTTTCTTCGACTGTTTCTATTAATTTAGTAATTGTCAAAAGCACAATGGCATGACCTGAACTCATCTGCATGAAAAGTGCTGATGCTCTCTCTGAAAATTGCTGCCTATCAGAAGTTTCATCTGCGGTATGTAAATCAACGAGAGAACGTAGTTCCATAGCAGCGAAGTTAAAGTCAGACTCTAGCTTCATCACAGCATTACTCCATCGTTCTTGCTTCGCTGTTAGAGAAAAACACACTCTAAGACTGAAAATGAAATCACGGCATAAGTCTTCTTTCTCTTTGAGCGCTACCGTTGACGTACCTTGCGAACCAAGACGCTTTTTGAGCCCTACATAATAGTAGCGAAGCCCGACATTAGTGTCGGATTGATCGGGTGGAGGGAGGAACGGATCGAAAGCACTGAAGGATATAGAAACGATGCCTGCAAAGTAGTCATCGTCAAGCGGACTGATATCAGTAACAAACGAGGCCATACTAGCGAAGTAGCCTGTTTCTTCTACACTACCTCGTTCGGGAAGAAGTGCATCAACCATACTATTTAGCAAGGTTGTCTTTCCGACACCATTACGGCCTATGAGTATGTGAATATTGGAGGAGGGTTTAGCATCTGGCTCTACGGTAAACTCAACTTTTATACCCGAATAGCGTTCGTTGGCAGCCTTTTCATAAAAGAATTTATAGTCAGTAAGAGGAGCTTCGTGATTTAGTATCCTTTTAAATTGATGTTCGATAGATGAGCGGCTTACAGATCTCATCAGAGACCTACGAAAAGCGTACTCAGATTCAGCAGCAATAAAACGATTAGGATCGTGAACTACATCTCCAAGAGCAGCTAAAATATCTATAGCCGTTGCTTGAGAAAGATGTTCAACGATGTTTTTGTAATAGTCAGCATCTTGGCCTAGCGAGTAAAAGTTGTCAGGCAGTGTGTTGAATTGTTCAGGGATTGAAGTTGATGTCCGTCCAGCCTCCTGGCCTACAAACGCTATCTTAAGATTGCCAATATTTGTCTGTTCACCGCTGTCGTCAAAGACAACAAGCCTAAATAGAGTTTTATAGTCAAAGTCATCCCAACTCTTAGAAAATAGGTAGGCAACGGTGACATCTTGGTCAGCAGGAGGAGGTGGTGGATAGCTTCCACGGTAGAATATCAATGTCATTCGTTCTTTCTCATCTAGCACAGGAATTCATATTGTCAAACCTCGATTCACAGCGGCTGTACACCATCTAAGTAACGATACACGCTAGCCTTTGAGATTTTGTAGTCTTTTATCAAAGTTTTGACTAGAACACCTTGCGTCCGCTTCTGCTGCAACTCCAAACACTCTTTTTCAGTCAAATTCTTCCGTCGCCCGAAATGAATGCCGAGAGATTTGGCACTGCGAATGCCATCCATCTGCCGCTCTGAGCGAATCTCCGTCTCAAATTGCGCGATCGCACCCAGCATATTAAACAGCAACCGCCCGGTCGCATCGCCTGTATCAAGGCTTTGGTCAATCACCTTCAGATTGACACCCTTTTGCTGCAACTGGTCGGCCACCTGGCAAAGGTGCAGCGTAGAGCGAGCTAGCCGATCTAAGCGACTTACTACCAACGTATCGCCATCACGGACATATTCAAGGCAAGCCTTCAGCCGAGGTCGCTTATCAGAAGTCCCCGTCATCTTCTCCTTAAACACTTTGTCGCAGTCTTTCAGCTTGTCGATCTGCACATCCAGACTCTGACCAACCGAACTCACTCGCGCATGGCCGACCGTCGCCATAAACCCACCTCAAACGTCTCACTATATCTTAGACGTTTTGAGAAATCTATTCTGAGACATCATTTGAGACACACTTTTCACATGGTCTCACAACCTATAGGTTTTGAGAGGATGGAAAGTAATATGATCCTTCACGGTAAGCACGGTAAGCCAAGCTCCTTTAAGAACTTGTTATGCTTCTTCTTAGCTGACACAATTTTATCTTCTAGCATCAGTAATTCCTGGTTTACAGCACTAAGGTCAATTTCTTCTTCAGGCAGAGCAGTACTGACATAGCGTGAAATATTTAGGTTGTAGTCATTTTCCTCAATCTCTTCCACTGAGACACGGCGAGAGTAACGCTCTTCTTCCCTGCGGAACTGATAGGTGGCGACGATATCTTTAATGTCTTCTGGTCGCAAGTAGTTCTGTCGCTTGCCCTTCTCGAAATGATCCTCGTCGCTAGCATTGATGAACAACACATCATCAAACTTTTTACACTTTTTCAGCACCAGAATACACACCGGGATGCCGGTAGAATAAAACAGTTTGGTAGGCAGGCCAATCACGGTGTCGATGTTGCCGTCTTCTAGCAGTTTGCGGCGAATATTTGCCTCTGCTCCACCACGAAACAACACGCCGTGGGGCAGGATAATCGCCATGGTGCCCTCGTCTTTGAGATAGTGGAAGCCGTGCAGCAAAAAGGCGAAGTCGGCGGCAGATTTAGGCGCTATCCCATGGCTTTTAAAGCGCACATCTTCTTTCAGCGGGTCGGTGGGTTGCCAGCGGTAGCTAAAAGGTGGATTGGCAACTATCGCGTCAAAGTGTTTCTTTTTGGCCGGGTTGGCTTCGCGCAGCATGTCCCAATCATTAAGCAGCGTATCGCCGTGGAAAATCTCAAATTCTGAGTCTTTCACCCCGTGTAGCAGCATGTTCATACGGGCCAAGTTGTAGGTAGTGATGTTTTTTTCCTGGCCGTAGATTTTGCTGATGCCGTGGGAGCCAAGCTGACGGCGCACGTTGAGCAGCAGTGAGCCGGAGCCACAGGCAAAGTCAAGAATGCTGTCGAGATGCTTCTTTTTGCCGGTGCTAGGGTCTTGGCTATCTAGGGTGACGATGGCAGATAAGATGCTAGAAATTTGCTGGGGCGTGTAGAACTCACCAGCTTTTTTGCCGGAGCCGGAGGCGAACTGACCAATTAGATACTCATAGGCATCGCCAAGGATGTCTGTGTCGGTAGAGAACTTGGCGAGTTCTTTAGCGATTTTGGTGATAATGGTGCAGAGCTTGGCATTGCGATCGCTATACTGTTTGCCGAGCTTTTCAGAATTCAGATTAATTTCTGAGAATAGACCTTGAAAGGCGCTTTCAAAGGATTCGTTTTCGATGTATTTGAAGCCAGCGAGGAGTGTTCTTAGCAGATCCTCGTCTTGAGTCCGGGCCATTTCAGCAATGCTGACCCAGAGGTGCTGCGGCTGAATCACATAGTGAACCTTACGGCGCATCTGCTTTTCAAATGCGCCGACATCTTCTGGGTTTTGGTCGTACCAGATCTGTAGTGGCGTGGCGTTAGGCTGGTCTTGATTGTCGGGGTAGTCTGGCCCAAGTTCTTTTTGGGCAGCGGCTTCGTAGTTGTCTGAGAGGTAGCGCAAAAATAGGAACGAGAGCATGTAGTCGCGAAAGTCGTCCGCGTTCATGGCTCCGCGTAGCTGGTCGGCGAGGCCCCAGAGAATAGTACCGAGTTCTTTTTGGGTTTGTTCACTCATCGGGGGTTTGTTCCTGGCTTTCTAGGGCTTGGCGTTGGGCAATCTCGGCGCGTTCACGATCAATCTCGCGGCGTAGTTCTTCTTCGCTGGGCAGGACTAAACGGTATTTGCTGGCGAACAGTTGCTCGCTTTCGTGCAGTACAGAGTAGCGTGCTACTGACTGGTCTTTGCTGCCACAGAGCAAAATGCCTACGGTGGGGTTGTCGTCTTCGCCACGGCGGAGGTCGTCATACATGCGTACGTACATGTCCATCTGCCCGATGTCTTGATGGGCCAAATGTCCGGTTTTTAGATCAATGAGTACAAAGCACTTGAGTAGGTAATTGTAAAATACTAAGTCGATGTAGAAGTCTTGGGTTTCGGTGCTGACGCGCTGCTGGCGAGCGACGAAGGCAAAGCCTTTGCCTAGCTCTAGTAGGAACTGCTGAAGCTTATCCATGAGTGCTCGCTCAAGGTCGGCTTCTAATAAGCGTCCTGTATCTGGCAGGCCGAGAAATTCCAGCATGACCGGGTCGCGTACAAAGTCGCGTGGGGTTTGGGTTTGTGCTTGCAGGGCTTGCTGAGTTTCGGCCTGTAGCTGATCTTTGTCTGGGCTGGAGAGTAAGCGCTCGTAGTAGAGGGTGCCGATTTGTCTTTCTAGTACGCGGGTGCTCCAGTTTTGGGTGGCGGCTTCTTGCATGTACCACAGGCGGGCGGCTGGGGTATCGACTCGTAGGAGAAAGCGATAGTGAGTCCAGCTTAATTCGTGACGCAGTGCGTCACAATTTGGGAAAGCCTGATAGAACAAACGCATGTAGCGCAAATTGGAGGCATCGAAGCCTTTGCCAAATTCTGCGGTGAGGGCTTCGGCTAGTTTTGCGAGTAGGCGTTTGCCATAGGCGGCGCGGGCCCCACCGTCCTGTTCAAATTCAACGATATGTCTGCCAATTTGCCAGTAGGTTTGTACCTGGATGGTGTTGACGTTGCGCGAAGCTTGCTGCCTTGCCTGGATGATCAGGTCGCGCAGCGCAGCTATTAAGGTAGGTGGCAGTTCTATATCGCTCATGATTGTTCTGCTACCTCCGATACTTCGGTTATGGAGTCTGGCAAGTCAAAGCGGTAACGATCTAAAAAGGCGGTCAAGATGCGTTTGAACAGTGCTTTTGTGTCATCAACCATTTCCCGTGGTTCGTAAGCTGAATACTTTCCATGACTTAATAGGTTTAAGGCGCGAGCATATAGCACCTCATCGTCGATGCCTTTGATGCAGGCGGAGAAATCATTAAAGCCAAAGAAAGTGGCGGTTTTTTCTAAGATGCTGCGAAGCATGTTGAAGTGATAGGTGTAGAGCTTGCCGGACTCTGCCGCATATTGCAGTTCGCTCAGCATGGCGACGTGGTGAAAAAATGGCGTGTCGTCTGTGGTTTGTAATATGTGCTTTTGTATGCCGCTACCTTTGCTCAAAAAGTACTTTCTATGTTTCAGCTTTTTGAGTTCGTTGCACATCACGTTAAAAAATAAGCTGTGATGGGAAGAGATGACGGCGTGAATGGAACTCTCTTCAGTTTTTAATAGCTGGGCTAGATCGCTGGCTACGGCGATCGCATTATTATCATCTAGTGAAGAAATAGGATCATCGATATAGAGGTATTTCACCCAGCTATAGGCTTCTGCGCCATCCATCGCTAGCTGAGCAATAGCTAAAAAGAAGCACCAGATAAAGATATTTTCTTCACCGCGTGAGACTTTGATATTCTCAATGGTTTCTAGCTTTATGCCGTCTCTTTCTTTGCGTGTCACCTCGCGGGAGAAGCTGACTGTCCACTGCTCGTAGTCGATACTGAAATCGAAGTCTCCATAACGGTCTAGGAACTTGCGGATGCGGCTTTCCATCTCTAGTTCTTCAAGGCCAGAGAAGAAGCGGGAGGTTGAGTTTATTTTTAGCGCTCTTTTACTGTCACCGGCTAAATCGTTGTCCCAGGTGAATAGGTCTTCTGTGAAGGCGTTGAAGTAGAGGGTGTCGCGATCGCTACCGTTTCTTTTTCCGGCTTCTTTGAAGGCCATTGATAGGCGGGTTTTGCCGGTGCCGTTGTAGGCGTAGAGTAAAACGAAGTCTTGGCCGCCGTTGTTAAGGTCGTCGCGTAGCCTTTTTACCAGTGGGCGCATGGACTGGTATTTGTGGATTTTGCGCTTGCTGCTCATCGTTTCACCTCGTCAAGTGAGGGGAAAAGTTGCTGCATGAGTCCTTTTTTATGGGTTTTGAGGGTAGCAATTCTTTGGAATTGCAAGGCGATCATTTCATCGAGGAAAGTGAGGCAGTCGGAGATGCGTTGTTGTTCGTCTATCTCAGGATGAAACAGCCGTATTTTTCGCAAGGATTCCAGAGAGATTTCTTGGAATGTACTACCTTTGCTAACGGCCAGAATTCGACTGAGAACAGGTTTACTCCGAAGAGATTGAAGATAAAATTCAGGCGGGCCTTGCGTCCTTATTCTCGCGGTTCCCTGTGTTAGATTTGCCACCAGCATGTCTTTTGGGACGATCTGAGCCACTCCAATATTTCCTCTGAGAGAAAACACAAGATCACCTGGCACTACTTCTGATCTTCGGTATTTTTGCGCAATGGCATCCGACGTACGGGCTAGCCTCGCAAGACAAAGCGCAGAGTTTAAGTCCATGCTCTTGATATATGGCATTCCATCTGGGACATGCGGTCCTGCTTGAACAATGCCGTAAGAAATTTTGGCTGTACACAGATTTTCAAGCGTACTGGACTCCCACTCGCCTGCATTGCGAAATTCGGGGAAGCGTAGTTTGGGCTGGGTTTCGCCTTCTGCGGGGAAAAGCTGCTGCATTAGCCCTTTTTTGTGGGCTTTGAGGGTATCGAGCTTTTGGGTTTCTGCGGTGATGTGATCGTCAATGGAAGAAAGGCAGTCAGCGACTTTTTGCTGTTCTTTCTTCTCTCGCGGAAAATAAATTTTGATGCTCGATAGCCGTCTAGCAGAAATGCCTAAAACCTTTGTACCCTGAGCCTCTTTCTTAATCTGATTACGAATTCCATCAGACTTAAATAAGTAACCACTAAATCCATTTTTTATTTTATTCTCTTTCTGTCGAGCCAGTAGAGTGTGTAAACCAGATAACAATCTTTCACCATTGAGATGGATAATCTCTACACTTTTCCCTACATCATTTAGATCTTCTGACGCATCAGCAAAGACTATATCGCCTTCGACACAGTAATTCTCTGGCTTTATCTTTTCTAAGGACTCTGAAAGATTTATAAACGGGACGATCTCATTCTCTATATTAAATAGTGTAGAAAACTTAGTGTGTATATCTCCGTAGTGAATATTTTTCACTAAACCATTTTCGTAATTTAGCTTGTCTCTTGAGAGCGAATTTGTGCTCTTAAATAAATACACTTTCCCTAGTGACTTAAGCTCCCATTCTCCCACATTCTGAAATTCAGGAAATCGCAGCTTAGGTTTCAACACACACTTTTTCACTTCCTCCATATCCGCTGCATTCATCCTATTGCTCATACGCCCCCAACCCCGAAATCTCCCTTCCCTGAGCCAATTTATGCAACAGCGGAATCAAATCGTCCATCAGCGCCAATTCTCGCTTCGTCCGAGCCTTCCACCCCAACCCCAGCGGAGCCATCAAATCGCTAAGCTGCTCCCCATCAAAAATCATCCGCCGCAAAATGCCATCTATAAATGCTTGCAGCGCCTCAGCCTTCAGCCCGTGCTTAACCGCAATCTCCACCAGCTCGCGAGTACTCTTTTCCGCCTTAAACGCCTCATACCCCTGCCGAATCATCTTCTCATCCAACCCCTCACCCACCTTCAACGTGTCGATATAAGCCGCAATATCTCCCCGCTCATCCAAAAACTTCGCATCCGCCTGAATCAACCCAATCAACTGATCGCGGCTCATCTTCTGCTTACCCGGTTTCGCCTGGGTATAGCGAGCCAGCAGCCCCATAATGTAGTCATAATCAATTACCGCCGAAGCAAACAGCACAAACTCAAAATCAAGCTGCTCCACCTCTGGGCTAGCCGCATCGCCCCCCTTCTCCTGCTGCACCTTCAGCCGCTGCGCCGTATCCAAATACACCCCCCGGAAAGCCTGCAACTGGTCAGGCGGCATCACCTGCTCAATCGTCTCAGCATCTTCCGGCGTCAAATCCGTGTACTGGTCTAACTGAGTCTTCAGCCGCTGCACCTCCTTAAACAAATTCACAAACTGGCTCCGCGCCGCATCGCCCTTAAGGTTCACCACCGCCTCCGGCGCATAGGCCACACCCTGAGAGGTCATAAACGCATCCAGCTTCTCGACCGCTGTTTCTAACTGACCAATCACCGCCGGGGCCGGATCGACTAGCCAGATTTCTTTCGCCTGTTCCTTATGCTCCCCAGAGAACAGCGTAATCGCCTGATCGACCGCCTGCTGCTGCTGGCGAAAGTCGAGAATGCTGCCATAGGGCTTGGTATCATTCAGCACCCGATTCGTCCGCGAAAAAGCCTGAATCAACCCGTGGTACTTCAGATTCTTATCCACATAGAGCGTATTCAAAAACTTAGAATCAAAGCCCGTAAGCAGCATATCCACCACAATCATCAGGTCAATCTTCTCGGCATGAGGCAAATCCCGGTCGGGATACTGCTGATCCTTAATGCGCTTTTGCACATCCTGATAGTAAAGATCGAAGTTGTTGATGTCGTGGTTAGTGCTATAGCGCTCGTTATAGTCGGCAATAATTGCCTTCAGCGCCTTCTTCTTTTCATCCGGGGCGTTCTGATTATCTGCCTTTTCCTGCGGTAGATCCTCTTGAATCTGCTGCACGTCCTTATTCCCCTCAGCAGGCGGAGAGAACACACAGGCGATGTTCAGCGGCTCAAAAGTGCTATCTTTGCTTTGTTCTTTAGCCTGGTTTTTCTGGAACAAACGATAATATTCAATCGCGTCATTAATTGAGCTTGTCGCCAAAATGCCGTTGAACTTGCGCCCAGCCGTAGCGGCATCGTGCTTAGCCAAAATCGCTTCAACAATGGCTTTTTTCGCCAGTGCCTCACCCGGCTTAGGGACGTGTTTCCCTTCCGGCTTGTAATAGTCGATATGGAAGCGCAAAACGTTGCGATCTTCAATCGCATCAGTAATGGTGTAAGCGTGTAGCTCCTGCTGAAAAATGTCTTCGGTCGTTTTGTAAGAGGCTTGCTGTCCTTCAATTTGCTGATAGCTAGCATTCTGCTCAAAAATCGGCGTGCCCGTAAAACCAAAAAGCTGAGCATTCGGAAAAAATTCCTTAATGGCCCTGTGGTTTTCGCCAAATTGAGATCGGTGGCATTCGTCGAAAATGAAGACAATACGCTTCTGGCTCAGCGGCGCTAGCCTTTTTTTATAGTTTCGCTTGCCGCTGCTTTTAGAATTGCTGTCCAGTGCCAAACCGAGCTTCTGAATCGTAGTCACAATCACTTTGTCGGCGTAGTCATCAGAAAGCAGCCGCTCTACCAGGGCTTCGGTATTGGTGTTCTCCTCAACGCAGCCCGCCTGAAACTTATTGAACTCCTCCCGCGTCTGCCGGTCGAGATCCTTACGATCCACCACAAACAGGCACTTTTCAATATCTGGATTATCCTTTAGCAGCGTCGATGCCTTAAAGGACGTAAGCGTTTTACCGCTGCCGGTAGTATGCCAAATATAGCCATTGCCACTGTTTTGATGAATACATTCCACAATGGCCTGAACCGCATAAATCTGATACGGACGCATCATCATCAGCTTTTGCTCGCTGGCCACCAGCACCATATAGCGGCTAATCATTTGCCCCAAAGTGCATTTAGCCAGAAACGCCGCAGCAAAGCTATCTAAGTGGGTGATTTTGGTATTTTCTTTATTCGCGAACTGGTAGAGCGGCAAAAAACGCTCATCTGCGTTGAAGCTAAAATGACGGCTATTGTTGTTGGCAAAATACCAGGTATCGCTGCGGTTGCTGACAATGAATAGCTGCAAGAAGCACAGCAGGGTTTTGCCGTAGCCATTACCAGGGTCATTTTTATAATCAACGACCTGCTGCATCGCCCGACGCGGACTGATAGTCAGCGCTTTTAGCTCAATTTGTACCACCGGCATACCGTTGATCAGCAAGATCACGTCATAGCGGTGGTGGCTGTTGGTGGTATTGATGCGGAGCTGGTTAACCACCTCAAAGGTGTTTTTGCACCATTCTTTAATATTGACCAGCGTATAGAACAGCGGTGTGCCGTCGTCTCGCTCAAAGCTGTTAGGTTCGCGCAGATGCTGCGCCGCCGCAAATGTGTCAGGGACAATCAGCTGCTCCAATAGTCGAGCAAACTCGCCGTCAGTCAAATTCACCCGGTTGAGCGCCTCGAACTTTTCGCGAAAGTTTTGCTCTAGCGTGGCGCGATCGCGAATATCCGAACGGTAGCTATATTTGAGATCGACTAATTTTTCGATCAACCCTTGCTCAATTTCCTGTTCCGTCATTGCCCCACTCGGCGATTGTATAGAGAAGAACTTCTGGTCATAGACCCTTGGCTAGAGACTTATGTAGTCATGATGTTTGACAGTAGCTGCTGACGTGAGATGAATGAGTAACACCATTGGAAAGAAAATTTTCCGCTCAATCATCCTATACGGTAGATCAGGTGGAAACAATTCAGGCTAGCAGAGTGAATCGTTCTAGAGTGGCCTCCTGTTCGGAATATATGAATTATCCTCATATCGGCCTGGCAACACTGACGTAACAGGATTACAGGTTGCTAATTCTGTACAGTCTCGTTTTGCTGATGCAGAGAATGCTCCATAGTCTGCATCCAGGGGCAAAGGACAACGAATCCTTTATCCTATTATCTCAGAATCGATGCCTATGAGACCTCTGAACAAGATTCTCATGATTTCGCTCATATCAGCTTAAGAGCACTGGATACAAGAGGATTTCAGCACAATGTTTATGAACAGTACAGTCATCTGAGTTGCTAAAGCCACAGGTTGCTGCTCAATAACTTTGCATTAAGTAGTCACAGCGCGATCACTAGAATCTGCGCTGAAGTTCCCTACCAAGTTTTAAACTAATGCTCACAGCTTTTGTCAATATTACGTTTATAAGTTTAGACATTTTTTAACTTTACTTAACATGTAAGCAGATATAGTTCTTATGTACTTGCTTTTGACTTTAATAGGACATAAAGGGGAATTATGTCATATTGATTAGATAAGAAAGGCCGCGCTAGGAAAATGATGACGAATCATGAAAATCCCTTGACAGCAGGAGAATTAGCTGATCCAATTTCTGGCGGGCTGACAATTCAGTCTTCTTTGTCGGTGCCGGTGCTGGTGACAAATTCCGGCGAGCGGGCTTCTCACAAATTTCTTGAATATTTTGTGGCGCAGATTCGAAATCCAAATACACGAGCCGCTTATGGCCGAGCGGTGCGACAGTTTTTCAATTGGTGTGAACAGCACGGCGCGTATCAGCTGGAAGATGTCAACTATATGGCGGTGTCGGCTTACATCGAACAACACCCATCATCGCCGCAAACAGTTTTGCAGCACCTGGCCGCTATCCGCCAGTTGTTTGAGTGGTTAAAGCAACAGAATATCCTCAACAACAATCCTGCTGAAAACGTCAAAGGCCCGAAGTATCGAGT
>Ga0209194_1000610_pt1 | contig 26920 bp, 34 predicted proteins | sample COGITO_mtgs_1004_FD_184787 | JGI IMG/M metagenome (GOLD analysis project Ga0209194, IMG submission 184787) | Pelagic marine microbial communities from North Sea - COGITO_mtgs_100413 (SPAdes) (version 2) | ecosystem: Environmental > Aquatic > Marine > Epipelagic ...
CGCTTGAGCAAAGACTACGAACGCAAACCGGCTTCAGCCGAAGCGATGGTTTACATTGCCATGATTCGATTGATGGCTAGGCGCTTGGCCTAATTTGATACCACGTTAGGCTTTTCATACAGCCTCTGAAGCATTTCCTCTCAATCTTTCAGTCCGGCACTGAGCTGCTTTTCTGCGGAAGTCAGCAGCCATACCGCAGTACTCAAAAGAGTTGCCTACTTCTAGCAAAGCCTTAAACTCTTCTTTTGGCATTGGCGGTCCAGGTGTAAACGCGCGCTCTGGCGGCTCTGCCGTAAAGAAGTAGTCTGGGTCATTGTCTGGATCGTAATCGTCTTGGAGAACACCCGCTTCCACGAGGTCGTCGACATTCGCACCGCCTGCAAGCTGCTCTTCTACCGACAAATCGCTCGTCGCATACTCATGCAAGTCTGCATCTCGTCCGAATGATGGGTCTGCTTGACTCATTGTCTTTTCTACCAAAGCGCATTGTCTTCTATCTTACCTAGCCAAATGCCCCTAGAACAGCTTCAACAGAAAATAAAAGCTCAGAGAACAGAGTATACCCAAGACGTAGTGGCTGATTTCATCAGAGTGCTGACGAACGTTAGACTACTTCAGCAGCACCGTAGCCCGAAGCAGTTTCATCTGGTGAAACGAATGAAGCGCTTGATTCAAAAGTTGTGGGGTAATTATCCTGTATAGGTGTAGATACACAGGCAGTTTTCTCCCATACACTAAATTGTTAGGCTGCTTGCGTTAGTTCCTTAGGAGAACTATGAACACTAGTCTTAGTCGAGCATTATCGTGAGCTCAAATTAACGAAAAACCCTCAAGAGGAAGCACCGCAAAGTTCGAGTAGAGCAAAAATCGTAGCTTGGTAACAATATCTCAAATTCAGGTGGACGGTTGAAAGCTTCTAGAGCTGAGTTCAAGTCTATCTACCGCCGCTAATTTGAACCGGCAGGCAGCTCAAATTACTGTGAGACTATGCCGTTAGATTATCGTTGAGATCTCATTTTTTTGTAGTTAGTCGGACATTGTATATGGAAAATGAGCACATTTCTTTATCAATTTCTTTTGAGTCATGGGTTGCAGCTATTCGATCTCTAAGCCTTGACCAATTACTTAAAGCCAGAGAGTACACCAGTACTTTAATTGGGCAAGTGCTGGATGGAGCAGAAGATATACTCGCTTCAGAATCGGAAGTTGACTATAGTTACCTACAAGCCTTGCTAGCAGAAGGTGCCTGGGAAGATGCGGATGAAGAAACCGCAGCGTTGATGCTAGAAGCTGCCGAGCAAAATGAATTAATGTTTGTAGATGCCGCTGAGAAGTTTCCAATCAGCGATCTCGAAACTATTGATCGATTGTGGTTGAAATACAGCAATGGACGGTTTGGGTTGAGTGTTCAAAGGCAACTTTGGCAAGAAGTAGATCAGGATATAGAAAGGTTTTGTGAAATTGTTGGTTGGCACTTCCAAAACACTTGGGTTCAGAAAGACAACCTTAAATTCACTTATAAAGCTCCTGTAGGTCATTTACCCTTTATAAGGAGCGGGTTGCGTCGTGAAGTTGAAATTTGGTCAGCAGAGTATTTTACTGATGCTGGTGGAGAGGATCAATTCGTTGAAGTTGGTGAGCCAGTCGAGCCAATCGAAATGTGGAAGATATTTGCTAATCTTTTGACAAGTGCAAACGCCACCCAACAATAAAGAAAGCATCATATTCCTATGCCATTATCCCTCAACCTAGCTTGCTTCTGGGCATGAGCTTGCGCGTTGCTCTGAGTCTGCTGTGGTGCTTGCTTTTGAGGCTGATGTATAGCCTTTTATCCACTTCAGCGATAGTTTTGGCAAGACGTTTGGCTGATTACTACTTTTAGCTACCGGGCTATGCTACGAGACTGCCTGCTGAATACACATAAAGAATGACCATCCCAACAGCATATCTAGGTCTCACTATCAAGATTGACCTGAAGCTGCGGGGTGTTAGCCGCGATCTCAGCCATCGCTCCGCTATTTCGACAACTGTACTGCCTCCCATAGCTGCTGCGACGCAGACTTCTCCTGCATTGGCTGACTAGCCACCGTGTAACGTTAGGCCTAGTCTACTTACTTTTCCATGCGCGTTCTTCTGGAATTCGTTAGCCATACTAAGCCACGGAAAAACAGGAAGGCTCTATTAAAAAAATAAGGTTGTAAGAGCTGAACGCCTCGTATCAGGCATGTTCAGCTCTCTAGACATCATCGTATTAATCGGACATAGACGCCGCCCATAAACAGCTCGTCTGTCGGATAGAGCGAAACTCATCGCTCGACACTATCACATGATCCAGCAGGGGAATGTCCAACAGCTTGCCGCCTTCGATGAGCTGCTTTGTTAGCGTAAGATCTTCCCCACTCGGCTCCACGCTTCCTGACGGATGATTGTGACCCACCACGCATCGCGTTCCTCCCACCTGCATTACCCATCTAAAGATGTCTCTTGGATGAGCGCAGGTTTCTGTTGCTGTTCCCGTTGAAACCACTCGCACCGAAAGCACCCGATGCTTTACATCTAGCGCGATCGCCGCGAATTTCTCAACCGGCTCCCAGGCAATTGGCGCAAAGAGCGCCGCCGCTACAGAGGGATCGTCTATCACCGTGCCTGCAGCAGGGGTGTCAACGTAGAGCGCTCTGCCCAACGAAAGCGTACTTTGCAGCCGTTTCACACCGCTTGGCCCGAGTCCTTTGACCGACAAGCTGCCGCTGCTGATAGCCTCTCTCAGACGCTGCTGCATATTGCGCTCGCTCGGCTGTTCGTCAGGCGAGAACAGGCTGCGCATTATTTGTCGCGCCACCGCCGGGGAGACGATATCGCCTATCAAGCGCTCAGCTTCGAGCGCAAAGCCGTAGCGACCTTCCGTATCTTTTGCAGTCATGAGTTTTGCTGAATAAACGTCAGCACCTCATTGCGCAGCAAAAGCAAACCAGAAACCGTTTCAAAAAAAGTGCGCCTTGTACCGCAAGAAATTGCGCGGCGGCGAGAGTCATCAGTACTTAAGAGAGCTAGCAGGTACTTCAGCTGCGTCTAAAAGTTAGCAATGAGCAGGCTTTTTGCACATCACTGCCGTCCATTAAAATAAACGTTAAGCACTCGTTTGATGATCCTATGGCCCAATCTATCAGCCTCAATATTCCAGATAGCATTGTCCAACAGGCACAGCAGCTTGCCACTCAGAACCAGCAGCGCCTTGAAGATGTGCTCTTAGAGTGGCTGACTCACAGCTTCACCGAGCACCCTATTGAGACCCTACCGGATAGCCAGATCCTCGCGCTCTGTAATATGCAGCTGGATGAACAGCAACAATCAACAATCAACACGCTAACGGAGAAACAGCGCGAAGATACCCTCACCCCAGCAGACAGCCAGGAACTGCAATTCCTGCTAGGGCTTTACCGCCGTGGATTGCTTCGTAAAGCAAAAGCGCTCAAAGTTGCCGTTGAGCGTGGCCTGCTCCCCCCTTTAAGCGCGGCATGAGCCGATATATTCCCGCAGAACTTGCTCAGCGCATCCGAGCCGCCGCTCAAAACCGATGTGGCTACTGCCTCAGCCCTCAGCGGCTCGTTATGGCACGGCTTGAGATTGAGCATATTATTCCGCTCATTAAAGGCGGCACCAATGATGAGTCTAATCTCTGGCTGGCTTGCCCTTTGTGCAACGGCCACAAATCTAGCAAGGTCGAAGCAGCTGATCCAAAAACAGCAAAAACTGTCCCGCTGTTCAACCCAAGAACTCAGAGGTGGGTCGACCATTTTCGCTGGTCGAACGATGGCACTCGCGTGATAGGCAAAACGGATATCGGAAGGGCCACCGTTGTCGCCCTTTGTTTGGACAGCGACTCGGATGCAATTGAAGTTCGCCAGTACTGGATTGAAGCTGGCTGGCATCCGCCTGAATTATCTTGAGCGGTTAGTCATAGGCTCAACACCTTGGAAAAGCCAAACCCCAGCAGGATTTCCTGCTGGGGTTGAGCATTGTTATTCGACCAACCGTCAGCTAGACGGCAGTGGCAAGCTGTTTCCACTGCGCCGATGACAGCGTCATCACGGTCGCACCTAGCTCTTCTAGCTCAGTCGCACGGTCGTAAGACTCCATATCTTGAGCCGTGCGGGTGACGGCATTCAGCAGGCCCCACTGGCTCAGGTCGCCGCCTTGAATCAGATGCTGAAGCACACCAGAACTCTCATGCTGCTGTAGCTTGAACTTGTTAGAGAGCAGCTCAACTGCCTTCACCGGATTGCCTTCTATACGCCGCTCGGTTGTCTCTCGCATCTGAGCGACGAGCGCCTCGAACTTCGTGCGGTCTACCGCACCTCGCACCAGGTCTTGTACCTTCAAGAAGAAGGCAGTATTGTCCGCTTCTAGCGTTTCATCAGAGAACAGCTCGTAGGCATCGGGCGTATCCGCAGCAGCGCGGCCCAAATGAGTGAAGCGACTACGGGCGCTACGGTCAGGCGTTACCATTCCATTGGTGCAGACCAGACGGTAGATCAGCGGCTCTACGCGCAGTGAGCCCATGCCAATCTCTGAGTTGGAGATGCATACGCCTGCTTGCACCGGGTCTCCGACTTTCACATCGGCCTGAACTCTAGGCGTGATTACCTTCAGGTACATCCGCGTATCGGTCAGCTCACACGAGACAACCTTCGCACCTTCCATCTGCATAAGCGTTGGCAGCACGGCTTCAGCCAAATCGAAGTTATCCAATCGGCGGTAGCGGCGGCTGAGAAACGCACGGGCATCACTGCCGAGGGTACGAACCATCCGCTGCTCTGGCCGCGTTCGGAACCAGTGGTTGACGTTCGATTGCAGCAGCTCAGGCGCTTGGGTGCGCATCCGGTCGTAGTACTTAGCTGGAATGCCAATGCGCTCTCCAATCTGGCGGTGCGCGTGCGGAGTGATATCAAAGGTCTGTGAATTATCACCCACAATTGCCAGCTGGCCAGTCGGGGTCAGCTCTAACGCGCGAGTATCGGCGACAAAGTCTTTCTTCATCTGCTGCTGGGCCTCTAATGTTTGGGCCATCTCAGTCAATGTTCTTCCTATTTTCATTTGCTTTAGCCTGTTGTGGACTCCGACTTGCGAAGCCCTGTTCATCCGCTCTTTGCGCAGCAAAAGAAAGCCCCACTAGAGTGCTCTAGTGAGGAGAAGGGAATGCGAGGGATGCTAACTTAGAACAACCTATGACCGACCAGGCACCTCTGCGCCCAGATCGTAGTCAGGCGTTGTGCGGCGCAGCTCAATGTACTGAGCAACTGTGATCAGCTCAAAATCCACTAGCTTTGCGGCATGGGGTGAGTTCTCCCACAGGTAGAATTCGCCGTCCCAATCGCCTAGAGAGCCAAAGAAGTTGGCGGCTACTGTCTCCGCTGCATCGCATGGCTGCTCGCTCGCGTTGCCGTGAGAGATCGCATACCGAATGTACTCTTGAGTCCCCACAAGCGTTAGAACAGTCACCAGCAGATAGAAAGCAGCAACCGGCACACCCTCGACTCGCGCTAGGTCTTCGACGCCAAAGGTCTGCACCAGCCCAGTTGGATCTGGGCTAGCCGCGACTGACGTCGGTAAGTCGGCGAACCTGACTCGAATGCCGTCACTGACCGTCATCACCATCGCGACTCGCCCGTAGGCTAGACACCGAGGAGAGCTAATTCGTACTAGCTGGCCTGCGTAAAATGTATTCATAAAAAGCGCTCAATTCGTCAGCACCTCCTTGCGCAGCAAAAGCCAAGCCCCACCCGCAGAAGCTGACGGGGCCAAGCGTTAGATTCGAGGTCTCTAGAAAGCGTGGTCTAGTTGGGCAGGTGGTCAGAGATTGCAATCTCAAACGCTTCTAGCAGCTCAGCTTCGCCTACCGCCGTGAGGAACAAGTAGACCCAGCCCAGCACCGTTTTCTCTCGCTTCTTCGACGCTCGCTTAGCAAACTTAGGCATGTCGCGACAAAGCGTGAGATTGTAGGCGGCGTAGAGACGATGAGGGTACATCGCTTCAAGTTGAGCATAGAAAGCATTCAGATATCTGGGTGCGTTGGCACTCAGGAGATCTTTCACGATGGCTCTGGCAACCGCCTTCTGCTCATCTAGTTCGGGATGACTCGATGCCTGGATGGCAGCCCATAGGTGACAGCTCTGCCCGGTCGGAAAGTCTCTCGATAGCGAGGCTAGTGTGACTGGTTTCTGATTCTTCATGAGGATCGTCCTTCTGTTGTAGGCTCCAGATAGAAGCCTGTTCAAAGGCTCCTTGCGCAGCAAAAAAAGAAGTCCCCAATGCCTTAGCAGCACTGGGGATTAGACGGCAGTACGCCATTAATGCGGTTCCACAACGTTCGTGAGTTACGCAGATGCCTCCGACAGCCCCGCATTCTCTAGCAGCAGGTTCGCCGCCAGCTGCGCCTGGTGCGATGCCCGAAAGAACGCCTGCTTGTTATCGGCAATCAGGCGCATCCAGCTAGCCAGGTAGCTGGCGTGATGCTCCAGGTCGGGCCGGATACCCAGCACGCTGCAAACGAATGCTGCTGACATATCCGCTATCAGCTCTTCAAAAGCGTAGCCAGCCGTGCCTTTCTCGTTTGTGAGGTCACGATCTAGTCGGCTGTTGTGGCCGGTGCGATGCGATAGCTCGTGGATGAACGTGGCGTAGTACGCCTCGGCGCTAGAGAAGCTCTCGTAGACCGGCATGTTCACCTGATCTGTCTTCGGCGTGTAGCAGGCCCGGTTCCCCCCGAAGATGACTGCTGCCTGCTGCGCTGCAATCAGCTGCTCGGCTGCATCTAGTCGCGGCGTGGCGTTGGGTTCACCTCGATAGCGCTCAATCAGTTCAGCAATCTTGACCTCGGCAGCCTCGTCGGTAAAGCAGTCCAGGTTGTAGACGGCAATCCACTTGCTGAAGCCAAAGCGCTGCTCTGTCGTCTGGCCGGTATCTGGATCGACTTTCTCTTTCTTCGCCATGCCGCCCAGCCGCAGCCAGGTGGCTTTGCTGCCTTTTGTCATCGCCAGGCCCATCTCTTTGGCCTGCTTGAAGCCCACGAACAGCGTTGAATTGTAGCCGTAGGTCATCACCGAGATTTCGGCCAGTACGGGGTTCTTGCCCGCATAGCGATGGCCGGAGTAGGCATTGCAATAGGGCGTGGTTGCCCATCCCCTTTGCCATGGCACGGTGCCCGCTTCGAGCAGCGCCAGTAGCTGCTCGCTGACGAGCTGGTAGTGGTCGGTGGCGGACTTCTTTGTCTTTGTCTTTGGCATAAGCACTAACTGAATGAACATCAGTCGGTCTTTGCGCAGCAAAAAAAAGCACCTGCAAACCCGGTGAGGCTGGCAGATGCTTTTGGCTAATAACTGTCCTGGTGCTTCTACTGGAGAGGAAAAGCGATCGCAGCCGAGAACACCGCCTTAAGGCGATCTCGCTCGACGAACGCTATCGTCTGCACAAGCTGCTGCTCGTCAGGAAGCCGCAGGTCTTTGAACGCCAGGTGCACTGCCCCAGAGGGATGCTGCAAAATCTTGCAGTAGTTGGCGCGATCGCTCTGGCTAAAGCGGAACGTTACCCCTGGCAGATTAGCCGTTCCCGCAATTCCTGAAATATCGCCGCCAGTGCCGCGCTCGGTTGCCAGCACGGTACGGAGGCCGATTTGCTGCTCTAGCGCGTAGATGCCGCCGAGCTGATTTAGCAGGTCTGCGCCGGTTGGAAACGCGGTAAGATTTGGCATCGTTTTGTCTTAATAGCCCTACGTAAACGTCAGGCCATCCGCGCACCGCGCTACAACAGCAAAAAACCCCTTACCCAAATGGGCAAGAGGGCTAATGACTAGGCACAAAGGGTCATATTTTATTCGTATTGATAACAACGATCCGATCAGCTTAATGGATGATCAGGCCCAAAATATCGACCACTTCATCGACCCAAGATTTGGGTAAGACCTCTGCTGTCGTCACCCACCAGCGCTTATTGAGATCAACGGTTCTGACCTGCTCTGCAATAACAGAGCCATAGACTTTGGCCTTTGAGGGAAGAGGAATCATCATCTTCACGTCTGGTTTCATCGTGCTGGTGATCGGCATGACCACCACAATGCCCTGCCGTTTAGCATTGTATTTTGTGTTGCTAATCACCAGGCAAGGGCGAGCATTGCCAGATTGCTCTCGTCCCTGCGTTGGATTCAGGTTGATTTTAATAATCTCGCCTCGCTCGACAGTCATAGCAGCTCTTGTCCAGCCGATGGACTCTCCGTAAAGTCAACAACATCGTCCGGATACTCGAAATTATCAGGAATACTGGTGATGAGTGCGTCAAGCGTTGAAGGCAGCGGCTTCTTCTTAATGGTCAAACCCACCTCAGTGGCAATCAGCTCGACGATAGAGTCTTCTTCAATACCAAGCTGCTCAGCAATCTGGTAGGGAATGCGAAGGCCAATGCTGTTTCCCCACTTTCTAACTTGAACATCCATCTCTATTTGCTCGTATTCTATGGTCTGAATTATACGATGTATAACTCAGCAAGAAAACAGCAAAACCCTCTTTCCCGTCTGGGTGAGAGGGCTAATGACTCAATGGCTATGTGCGAAGAGCAATCGCGTCATTCACATTACTAATCGCAGCGATGGAGATCGCATTCCAGTCGTCGTCATTCTGCCAGCTATTCGCTAGCTGAACACCAGTGTGGTCTCGCAGCGAAACCGCCAGCGTCTTATCGCCTGTGCGCAGTTCCTTGGTATAAGTGGCTAGCTGAATCGGTCGCACTAGACTCTCAGGAGCCGTCAGCGCAAATGTCGCTAGAATCGTCTTGCTGAAGAAGCAGTCGTAGCCCGACTCAAACGTCACCAGCTGGTCGTTCGCCCGCATCACCAGATGGAACTTGCGAACCTCCTGTCCGCGTCGCTCGACAGTAGGAAAGCCAATGCTGACTATCTCGCCACGAAACATCGGCTTCTGAGTTGTGGCCACGCCATTGACGACGCTGTACCAGCCATTGCCGTTGCCTTTGGTGACATTGCAGTACACCTTCAGCCCATAGTCACAAAAGCCCTGCGGAACGACCGGGGAGGCCTGGCGCTCTAGCGCCGCTGCCATTCTCTCCATCTGTTCAATCAGCTGCGCAATTTGAGTCGACATACGTTGTCTCCTTGAGAAACAAAAACCTTCATCGCTTCGTTGCGCAGCAAAGAGAAACGCCCCGTCAGCCGAAACTGATGAGGCGCAGGCGTTTGAGTGTCAGCTGTGGAAGTAAACTAGAACGGAATGTACTGCTCAAACAGGCGGCACTGATGGGCGTAGTCCTCGGACATCTGCGGTAGGTTAGCCGCGGCTCTCGCTGCGCAGAATCCCTGTAGCGTTCGAGTACTGCCATCTACTAGATGAAGCTGTCGCGCTGCTTGCCAGTTCTCGCACTCTGAGCACTTCGCAGATGGCTGCGGCGCTAATCTGTTCTGTTCTGTCAGCAGCGAGAGCGCCGCATACAGCGCGGGAGCGCCCCAAAGCTCAATCATCTCTTTGAGCGAATAGACCGCGTCCTCCCATTCTCTTGCCCAGTCGTCTTGCAACGCTTCTCGCCGCGCCTGCTCGTCCGCATAGGCTGCATCTGCACTATCAGAAACCATGAGGAAACCCTCTTAAAACGTCATGGCCTCATTGCGCAGCAGCGGCATAGAGAAAAAATGCTCTCAACGCCAGTGAAGACATTGAGAGCATCTCAATTTACAAGCTACAGGCATTGACCAAACAGATCGCCACCGTTGGCAAGCCTTGAGCCCAGCGCTGTGCACATCGCTTCAATAGCGTCTTGGGCAGCAGCGGCAGGCTTCTCAGCGGTCAGGCACAGGAATCGGCTAATCCAATCAGCCATGGCAATCCCATGTTGCAACGCCTGGAAGTCTAGACCGTGCGCCCAGGGAATCTGATTGTCGATCACCAGCAGGTGAGCCGTATTGAAGCCTACCCCGCCAGTCTCGCGGTCGGATCTCAGGTTGACGCAGCGCTCGGTGTCACCTTTTGTCGCTTTCATCCGAACGCAGCGAGCCGTCGCGTGAAAGCGAAACTTAGCTTCAATACTCCATTCGCCAGCCTCGATTCTGCAAGTGAACTCGGTCTCTAGCTGTGAATCATCGAAAACAACAGGAGCAATTTGTCTAGAATTGTTCATCACTTTGGTTTATCCTCAAAGAAACAACGTCACAGCCCCCCTGCACAGCAGCGCTATAACGTTGGTCGAATGCAATTTACTCGCTAAACAAATCCATCTGCCGCTCTAGAACAACGTCAGGCGGCCTGAGCGATCGCTTCTTCGTCAGCGGCGCGCCAGCAAACTGTGTCAGGTCGAACAAGGTGCCTGATGGCGTCGCTTCTGGATCTTCCTCAATGGGCGCTGATGCGACTGGACTAGCCAATACAGCTCGCATTGCATTAGCTAATCGCGCGGCTTTTCGCTGCGGCGCGAGCCACTGATGGAACAGCCGGAGCTGCGGCGTCGGGCGATGCTCCCAATATTCATGGCTCAACGTATTGCCATGTCGAACAATCGCCTGAAGGCCCAGCGCACTGAGCTGAATGTACGCCATGTTAAAGGCGTCGCGGCTGATATCGGTGCAGTCGAACTGAAGATGGGCGCATGGATCTACGCCCTGGCTAGCGACTTCTTCAGCGCTGGCGATCACCAGTGCGCCTGCACCCACTGCTGGTTCGCAAACGGTGAGGATGCCTTTCGTTTTCACCATCTGCTGAACGTCACCTAGCGTCATCTTTGAGATCGCACGGCACAGATGATAGGGCGTGAAGAACTGGCCGCTGCCTTTACTCAGCAGCGCGGCTTCTCCGGCAATCTCACCTAGGAAGTCACCATAGCCAGTGTGATGTTCAGCAATCGTCAGGCCGATCAGCTCAGCGAATGTGTTTAGCTCGTCTTTACTGTAAGGCTTGATATGCTCTAGGTAGAGTGCCTCTAGCCGCGCAAAGTCATCGTCTTTTGCCAGCTCGCCGCTGTGGTACGGCAGCTGGTGCAGACTAATCGCCGCAATCTCTAGCCAGTCGCTGAACACTCGATGCGGCGAACGGCTGTGGCTCATGCTTTGCAACTGCTTGAGAAACCGTTTTTGGTTGTTGTTCATACCTTCAGGGTGAATGCGTCAGGCACTCACCGCGAAGGCGGCACTCAAGCGGTCAATCGGCTAGCACATCTGCACATAGCCTCGTGAGCCGTGACGCTGTAGCGACAGCAGCGCCAGGGCTTTGAGCTGAAGAACGCGGCGGCGCAGCCCTTCGACGGTATGGGCATCAGTACCGATGTTGATGACCTGCGGGCCATCGGCAGAGCCCGCGCCCAGTTCCGAGAGAATCTGCGAAAGGAAGGTGTCTTCTGCACAGGTAAACTCTTCAATCGCGCTCCTGTCTTTGAGCAAAACGGCATGGCAGCGCTGGTATAGATCAGCGGCAGCGATCTCTCCGTAGCCATCTTGTACTGGTAACGCTAGCAACGGAATGAGCTTGGCGGCACTAGACTGGTTGAATGAAACCACATCGCGGTAGTCTTCGGCAGGCGCATCGGCTTTGACGGTGGCAATCTGGTCGTTGAAGGGATTTGTGAAGCACCCAGGCTGAGCTGGATAGAAGTCTAGGGACATTGTTGTTTTTCCTATTAATAGTTGTTCTTTATTTGTCAATTCATGCTCACTTGCAGGCAGCACAAAGCGACTGCTCGTCATCGGAACAGCGGCCAGTGATGAGCACTTTTTGTCTCGGTGAAGTTGCCATGCAGGGGCAGATGGTATGCATCCCAGCTGTTCCATACGCGATAGTTTGTCTATATCAGCGGCTCGGCATCCCAGGCCCAGTCCAGCTCGTAGTCAAGGATGGCCATGGCTGTTGCCTGCGAAATCGCCTGCCAGCAGCTTTCTGGATACTGCGTCGGCGCAATCGCTACGAACGGTGCTCTCCACCGGCCATCCAGAACAGGAACGGCTTGCACTGCCTCGGATAGCCAACAGCGAACGGTGCGCAGAGTCTGAAGCTTCAGCCAGTAGTAGGTAAGGCCCACCAGGTAGACCACCAGCCGAGAGACGCCTTCAACCAGCGTTAGGACTGCCGCTCTGTACTTGTCGTCGAAGGTGGCATCAGACCACGCCTGCCAGCGGTCGAGCAGGTTGTTCACAGTATGATTTGCAGTCGCAATAGAAACGGGGAAAGTTGGATACATCATTGCTTTTGTCTCAAATGTGTGGATAGGGATAGATGAGAGATCTGCACTAGACCGTAGCGATGCCGCCGCGCAGACCTCTCATCTCATCAGCGCAACTGCGCTGCTTGGGCAATAGGAAGCCCTTACTGGCCTCGTAACGTGTTGATTCAAGCAGGCGCATTACGTCGATTCTGCTTCGGTCTTCCAGTACGCTGAGATCTCACGTAAGATCCCACTGAACGCCTCGTCTGTCCAAAACAGCATTTGTTCTAGCTCACAGCAACGCAGTAGGCTGAGCAGGAAGACCGGGTTGATTGACGCGATCAGGTCCAGTTGAAGGAGCGTTTCATGCAGGTGCTGACGCTGATGCCAGGACAGCTTGAGCACCTCATCCGTGAGCGAGGACAGCCATCGGCTCTGCTGAAATCCCCAGCCGCCAACGATCTCCATCAGCGCTAGCTCTGCCCACGTCCATGGGTTGTGCTGAGCGCCATTGAGAATGTCATGCGTGGAACCTAGAACACATAGAGAACAGGACAATCGAGTATTACCCGTCGCATAGACCCAGTGGCAGGGAAAGCCCGCGAAAGCCTGCTCGATATCGCCTGATTGATAGAGACGAATGCGGCGGGCGACCTCATCACCAGACGTTCCATTCTCTTGCCACACCTGCTCCAGGCTCCAGTGGTGAATCGGATGCCAGGAGAGGGCAAAGCGACCTCTTTGGCCAGCGTCAAGCCAGCGCCAGTAGGCTTGCTCTGCCCACGCCTCTTTCGCGTCAGCCGTTTTGCACTTTGGTGGCGTCTTGTACCAGACGGAGGCAATGTCATTGCGCACCTGATAGCGAGGCTTCTTGGCCCGCGCAGATGATTCTTCAGCGCGCAGGCCAATGGCACAGACAACGAAGTTGTAATTGCGCAGCAGCTGATCAGACGGCTGCGTCTTTTCGTGCTTGGTGCAGAACCGGGCGGCAGCGGAAGACCAGAACGGCTTTTCAGACTGGCTTAGCGCTGAGCCACGAAAGAACTTGTTTGCCGGTTGGCTCTTCTCTCGGTCGGTGCAGTAGCGGGCACTGGCGCTACTCCAAAAGGGCTTGTCTGCTTGCTTCGAGAGAATCGTTTCGTAACGGTGCTGCCACTCATCGACCATAGAGCGTTTGGGAAACAGGTTGACCAGCGGCATGTCTAACGACGCGCAAAGTCGGCGCAGATGTTCGTTCACGCCTAGCCATTCGATTCTGCCTAGCTCGCAGAACAGAGCGAACACGCTGCCTGGCCAGCAGCTAGCTGCATAGGTCTTGGCCAGATAGCGCAGCATGGCATCGCTGTCTTTGCCGCCGCTGACCGAAATCGCCAGGTCTGCGCCTGCGGACAGGACGGTTTCGATAAAAGGCGGAACGCCTGCTCGCTCGCAGGATGAGAAGAGAGAAAGCTGCATCAAGAGATAGTCCATTCGCGAAGTGTCGTGCCCTCGACGCGAATGCGGCTGACTGCCTATTGAGGCAAACAAGAGACTAACCGGTGCTGGCGGCTCGGTCTAGAGCACGTCGTGCTTTAGTGGTCTATCAAGCAAGCGACTGCTGTTCTGAGGGAGCCGCTCAACTTATACTGGGCCTATACTGGTATGTGGTCTTCAGTCGTTCTATCCGGCTTCCTTACACTGCGTCCTCCAAACTGATGGCTTACCCGCTGCAAGAGCGATACATCAATCTACTGACTGACTTTGGCTTCAAGCGCGTCTTTGGCTCGGAGCCCAACAAGCAGCTCTTGATTGACTTTCTCAACACGCTGCTGCCTGAGCGCCACCGCATCGAGACGCTCTCGTACAAAAGCACAGAGAATCTGGGCAGTACGCAAATTGACCGCAAGGCCATCTTCGATATCTACTGCCAGGGCGAGAATGGCGAGCGCTTTATTGTGGCCCTGAAGATATTAGAACAGAAAGCGAAGCAGAACTTCTTCAAAGATAGAAGCGTCTTCTACGCGAGCTTTCCTATCCAGGAACAATCGCTCAGAGGAGAATGGAACTTCAAGCTAGCGCCTGTCTACTCTATTGGTATTCTCGACTTCATTTTCGATGACCACAAGAATGAAGAGACTATCGTCCACACGGTTGAGCTGAAAGACCAGCATTGCAACGTCTTCTACGACAAGCTGAAGTTTATCTATGTTGAGCTGCCTAAGTTCACGAAGACACTTGAGCAGCTGGTGTCGCATCAGGACAAGTGGCTGTACTTGCTCAGGCACCTGCCAGATCTAGATGAGCAGCCCCGCCCGTTTCAAGACGCTGTTTTTCTACAGCTGTTTGAGATTGCAGAGATTTCCAACTTCTCGCCCGATGAGCAGGATAGCTATCAAAGTAGTTTGAAGTACTACCGCGATCTCAATAACGTCATTGATACCTCTAGGCAAGAAGGCTTGGAAGAAGGTATTGAGCAGGGTATTGAGCGGGGCATTGAGCAGGGCCGTCAAGCAGAAAAGATAGCGATCGCGCGATCGCTTTTAGGTCAGCTGCCAATCGAGACCATCAGCCAAACGACTGGCCTCACGGTCGCTGAGGTAGAGCAGCTGCGCAGCGATGTCGAATAGAAGCAACGGCGGCGTTCTTATCTATCAGAAGGCACCCGCTCTTAAGATCACGACGCTATCTTACAGAAACTTTCACTCATCTCTCTCGAATTTTATTAAGCAGGGCTATCTGCTGCCATTAGCAGGGCGCTTGAGCCGAGGAAAAAGGTGTCAACGCTACCAGCCCATTCTGCTGGGAAGCTTACCAGGCTGCGGCAGAGATAGGAGATCGCGACGCTGCCAGTCACCAGCAGGTAGTAGACGAGCAAAGCAGTATCCGTTAGCCTGCTGGCAGCAAACGGATAGCCCTTCACCATCGGCTAGAATATCGACCGGCTCGCCCTGCATAAAAGCATTCTCTGCTTTGTACAGCAGCGATACGTCCTCACGGAGCTGGCGATAGGCCAGCGGCGTAATCTCGCGCCACTGATGATGTCCTTTCACCCAGTCATGCTCGATTTGCGGATGTGGCCATTCCAGAATCAGTAAGTGCTGAGTCGCGACTATTCCAAAGGTTCCCTACCGCAGCAGATATATATGGTTTAGCTTAAGAAAATTGAGCAAACATCATGATAAGAGGCTATTGCCGGATATGACGTTGCTTAAAACTACAGGTTCCAAGATAGGTGAGGTTTATATCAGCACCAGATATCTAGAGCTTATCGAAATCAAGCCTTGTCAACCCTGTATGGCATAAGTCTTTCTCAAAATCAATTTAACTTCTGGGCACCCCTGAAAGGGCATGATCCGTCTTTAGTCTGACACTATCAAATCAGCTTGCTTGTTGCTCTAAACGGTCTATACGTCTACCGTTACCTATGATGGCCGCAAGCTGTGTTCTGCTGGCTTCTGCAAGCGCAGTGACTTGGTTAGCGTTGCTATCCACCTTGTCGGCGATCCGATCTACCTTCACGCCCAGCTGTGCAATCATACTGCTGTTCTGGGCTACGATTTGACGGGTTTCTTCTAACTTCGCGTCAAAGGCTTCTAAACGCTGGTCTAGCCGAGCGACAGCTTCAGTGTTAGCCGAAATCTGCTGCGCGTTGGCCTGCTGCTGCTGGGCGATCGCTTCAACAATACCTTCGAGTCGCTCTAGCCGCTCTATACTCTGCAAATGCTGCTGCGTATTGGGCCGAATGAACTCAGTGACCAAGAAGTTCAGGCCTTGGTTCGTTTGTCCTACGGCAGTCGCAAGCTGGGCGATCGCAGTCGTATTAGCTTCTATGGCTTGCTGTAGTTCTTGTGGTGTCATCGCTAGAAGGTGTCATCGCTAGAAGAAGCTTCTTGATACGCGCATTATATCGCAGATGATGCTGCACGCTTAACTTCCAATAACGCCCCCTTCAGCCGTTCCACGAATGCCGACTTGCGATCGCCCGTCAGTACTAGCACCTCGATTGCCCGCGTCATCGCCACGTACAGCAGCCGCGCCTCGTCAGTAATCTCCCCTTGCACATTCGGTAGATGGCCTAGCCCTAGAATGAACACTACCGGAAACTCCAGCCCCTTGCTGCTGTGCATCGTCATCAGCTTGATGCTCGGGCTAAGCGGATCGTAGTGACGACTGCTGCTGTTCTGGTTTAGCCAAGCGACTGGCACTTCCCACGGTAGATAATCGCCATCTTAGGCCAGGAGGTTCCTCTTGCCTGGAGATGCTGCGCTCTACCGGTGATGTAGTCAATCTCGGCTTTGTAATATGCCCTTCATCGACCCTCACCGCACTGTACTGTCTCTTTGAAACACGTTACTATCCATTCAGCAGCCATCGTTGTTAGGTCGCAGGCTGTAAGAATTTCTATCACCAACTAAAATGTGGCGCAATTTCTACCAGCTGCTTAAGGCGATCGCTCACAACTTGTTTAACCAACTACCCAGACGACTGTATTCTCCTTCCCCAGCAAAACGCCAGCCGCCCCTTGCCACCACGCAGGTCACACCGGACTGGTTGCAAGCCTTACGCGCCGACCCCAACCGACCGCCTGAGGCATGTATCTGTCCCTGCCATGACAGCTTCTCCATAGTGCACTGCCAACCCTGCTGTTCCAGATGTGAGAAGTGCCATCTCCTCATTCGACGAGGGACAGAGGCCGAACACAGGCAACGCTGCGGGCAGTATCACGCGCCGCTACCCATAGCCAAACATCGCGTATAGCGGCGGGCGAGCCTTCAATTTTCCGAATGCGACTCATGACGACCTTCGCGTCTGCTGATGCCGCTTTCGGCTGTTTTGCGCGTTCAACACCTGTGACTTTTATATCTCCAGCGCTATAACCTTTGTTCTCAACGAGCACCCAAAGTCCAGCAGCAGGTATTCGCTATAGAATTTGGAGAATATCTCTGGATAGCTCAAGATGGCTCATCGAAATCGCTACACGACGGCCCAACAGATTCAGGCGCTAGATCCGCAACAGAATGCCATCGCCATCTGTCATCTCCTGGCGGGATATGAGTTTCCTTGGGACATCACCCGTGCCCCCGAAATTGCCTTACTGCGCACCTTCTGTGTGCCCTCGATTGCTAAGCTACTCGACCAAACCGGAGAGTTTCACCATCACACTCAGAAGCGCTATGACGATACCGGCCTGATTGTTTCAGCGCTGTTTAAGTGGGGCTATCATCATCCTCAAGGTCAAGCCTTCTTGCAGCGCATGAATGCGATTCACCAGCGCTATGTGATCGCCAATGCTGACTATCTTTACGTGCTTTCTACCTTCATCTATGAGCCAGTACGCTGGTGCGATCGCTTTGGCTGGCGGGCCTTGAGCAGCGGCGAAAAGCAGGCCATGTACTTCTTCTGGCGCGAGGTTGGCAAGCGGATGGGGATTCATTCGATTCCGCCTTCCTATGAAGCTTTTGAAGACTACAACAAGACCTATGAACAAATCCATTTTACCTTTCACGCAGCGAATCAGCGCGTGGCTGATGCCACCCGGCAGATGTTACTCAATTGGTTCCCTAAGGTCATACATCGCCCCGTCGATAGGGTCATTCCGGCGCTGCTCGATCCACCGCTGCTTCAGGCATTGGGTTGGCAACCCGCCCCGGCTAGCCTAACGACGCTGCTCACCAAGAGTCTACAGATAAGAAGCCGTCTACTGCGTCAGCTTCCCCCACGAACGCTACCTGACTTTTTTGCTGACCAAACGATACGTAGCTATCCTGAAGGCTATGACATTCGGCACATTGGCCCGACTGCTTTAGTAGAGCAACTCAACGCGCAAGAACCGCTTTAGCGCCAGGTCCAACAGTGAGTAAAGCTTAATGAATACAGCGCATCGCGATCGCCCGTAGGCATACGATTGTCTACCAGCTAGATATCTGGTGCCCAAGCCGCCCACCCGCATTCTCAACCGCTTCAAAAACAGGACACAGAAAGCCGCTTGGCTACGTGAGGTCATCTGCCAAGCGTCACTGCAAAACGGGCTGGTGGAGAGACTGTAACGCTTGTCTAACGCAGTCGCTCAGTTGCTATCATCGCTACTGTCTTATGTAACTTTTGAATGGGTTTTAAACGGCAAAGTTACATAAGACAATCTTGCAATCAATTACAGCCACCGCTCAGCTACTGTCACAGACTTAGACAAAGCTGAAGCTTGCGCGGCTTTTGCACTGCGGCTTCCGGCTTTTGCGCCACCGCTGGACAGTAGCGCGCGTACTGACACTGACCGCACTGATTTCCACAGCTCGCTTGCCATCCGCTTTCTTCCCGCAGCCGCTGCGCCAGCTCGCTAATGACGGAATTCACCTGCTGCTTATGCGCTTCACTCGCTTCATAGCTCATCCGCTCGCCCATTCGCAGATATAGCAGACTCATCCGCTTGAGCGATCGCCCGTACCGCTGCTCTAACGCCAGATAGTACAACCCAAGCTGTAGGTCTATCTCTTCAGCAGACGGCAAATTTGGTAACTTCGCACTTTTGTAGTCAATGAGCGCGAGTCCGTCTGCCAAAAAGTCCAGGCGGTCATAGCGGCCCGTCAGCTTGAACTCAATGCCGTTCACCAGCAGCAGTCCCTGTATCCGCCCTTCAGTGGCGAGTGGCTTTTGCATCGTCCCTAGCGACACGACCTCTCGCTCGTAGTATTGCTGCATGAGCTGCCAGCCTTCTGCTAGCTGTTTATTGCTAAGGCCATTCGCATTCGTCTCCCAGCAATGTCTTAGCCACGCTGTAGAGGGTAGCGGCTCTTGGTAGTGCCAGTCCTGGTAAAGCTGAGCGAGGGCACCATGCAGCGCTGTACCGAACGCGGCTGAGGCAAAAGCGCTCTGTTCATTCAGGCCGCATTCGTAGCGGAAGTAGTAAGCCTTCGGACAGCGAGCGTATGTCTTGAGCTTGGTTGCAGATATCAAATAGGCCATCGTGAGAGTCTTCCGGCTAAACGGCGACAAACATATCTTATGTAACTTTGTCGTTTTTAAAACGATAAAGCTACATCGGAGCAACCTTAGCGTTCCACTACACGCTTCCTACAAAAAAATTCTCCCTACTCTAGTTTCGCCTCAAAGGGTGTGCTACTCGGCTTTTGGCTGTGTCTGATAGCGCCTGCTGTGCTTGCGATCGCTTCTGTTCTTTACCTAGTTCGCGCAACGAACTGATGAAGTCTGATCGCACGATGCTGGTTCTTCTAAAGTGGCTAACAACTTAACGGTTTTCGTTGCGATCGCATCCAGTAGGCATTATCCCTTGCGCCTAAGATTGGATGACTGCCCTTGCACCATCCCTGCGGCAATCGGCACAAGCGATCCTTCTTTCAGCCTGCATATTTAGCACTATTTTCGCTGTACAGGAATCTGAATGTCACTTCGCTTGAGCGCATCTGGAATAAACGGCCCATCATAGAAAAATCGTCTCGGTGGCCCTGCCACGCTGTACTCAGGGTGCGCCGCTAGCCAACCCTTCAATTGCTTAATGCCTTCTGTATAGATGCCATAGTCATAGCCCCCTCTTGTCCCAAGGCTAACGACCGTCATCGGCGGCGTGTCTTCTACTTCCACGTCTTGCTCGACTTCTTTAGGCACCATATCCACACTCCGATATAGGGGCTTTTTGCATAACCCCCCGAAAAGGCTCAATCCAGATCGAGACGAATGAGACTTACTGAATCGGTCGGTGCATCAGTTGCTGAAGGATCGCCTCCATATCAATGAGTTCAGGCGCTGTATAGAACTCATAGCGGCCATGAAAGATGAGATGCTGCCAAGCCACAGGCGAGACTAAGCTGAGCATGGCCATCCTATCGACATCGTGCTGGCGCTCACTGTGAGTAAACAGATTGGAGAGGATCACCATGTTGTAGTAGATGATGCAATTGGTGAGCAAGCGAGCGCACTCGCCCCAGACCTTCTGCTCATATTCAGTCTTGAAGCGTAGTTTGCCAAAATTGGCATAGGAAATCACCCGACGGAGCTGGTGATAACTTTCCCCTCGGTTGAGTACCTGCTGAACGTTCTGCCTGAGCGACAGGCGATCAACAAAATCAAGCAGATACAGGCTTTTAACGATGTTGTCGTATTCCCATAAAGCCTGCCGAGTCTTGTTCTTGCGGGCGTAAGCACTAAGCTTGCTGACAATGATGCTCTGAGTCGTGGTCTTCAAGGCCAGCGACACCACGATTCTCTGGATGTTATCCCACTCAGCCAGGATGAGTTTCTGATTGATCTTCCGAATCGGGTTGAGGATCGCTTCGCCATATTTACTGGGATGCTGAAAGCCATAGAGCGAGCGGCTAACCGTGCCGTAAATGTCTTTGTAGCGCGGCGCGAACTCATAGCCAAACAGGTGCAAGAGCGCAAAGTTTACCTGATTAGTCCCGTGTGTATCGGTAGAGTGAACCGTCGGCTGGATGTCAGTTGTGTTGTTAAACAACAGATCGAAAACATAGTGGCTTTCATGTTCGTTGGCCCCAATAATTCTGGCACTAACGGGAATATGATTAGCCACCAAGGTATAGGAAACGATCCCTTTTTTGAGACCGAAGTATTTGGGCGAGTGGCGTGAGTTGATGGTCTGGATCTGGCTTTCAAACTTTTGCCCATCACTACTAGAATGGAGCGCCTCACCCACGTCATATTGACTAAAAATAGGTAGCTGATAGGTAGCATTGCAAACTAAGTCATTAGCCGATTCCAGCGTCTCTGGCCGCAGGAAATTATCCGAGGCATCGGCCAGGGTGTGGTAGTCAATATCGGAGGTTTCGGCCATTTGGCCAATGCCCATATTGGTGCCCCAGGCCATCAGCGCGGCGATCAGTACCCGCTCATCTGTCGTGTTCTTGGTGTAGCGCCCTAGAATATGCACCAACTCATCGGTAAACGGACAGCGTTGATTGACGAAATGCAGGACACTGCTGAGGTTAACTTTCTTCAGGTCGCTGAACATCGGATGATTCGCCGAATCTCGGATACCGGGTGAGGTGAGTGACCAATGCGTGGTTGTTCCTTTTTTCTTCAGTTCAAAGTGTTCATTCTCGCCTGCACTCAGTCGCTGATTCACCCGAGCCAGTCGGTCTTCTAGCTGCTGTTCGAGGTCAGCTAAATGTGCTTGAATCGGTTGAGTAAGCGTCGCTAGCCCTGTAGCTGAAATCAATTCAGCCTTTGCCTTCCATTGTTGCTCGCTGAGCAAATCATCCTCGAAGCTGCGAAAGCGTACGCTATCTCGGCAGAAGATGTCACCCGAGTCCAAACCGTTTCGTAGCAGGCGATAGATCAAAAACTCGTAGCGATCTGGCAGTAGCTGCCCGCCATCATCATTAGAGGCATAGAGGTAGCGCTTGTTTGCCGCTGGGATGCACTCAATAGGAAAGTCGTCTAAGCGATACTGGCTCAACGGTCGGCTCTTTTGAGCTGCTGCTTTTAGGAACTGAAGCGCTTCAATAACAGGTGCGTGGCCAGGAGAACTGGCGAACTCAACGGCTTGCACAATCGGTCGCAGGTTGCACTTGAACTGCTGTGCCAGGGTATCCACATGCGCCCATTGAAAAGCCGTTTCATCGAACGTCGCTTCTGTGGCGATGTGATCCGCGACAAACGCTAGCTGCTGACGGTCTAGAATGTTAAAGGCTTGGGCTTGGACTTCCCGAAACGGGGTGTTTTCGGGGATATTATCAGCGGTAAAAAACCTCAGAATTTGACCGGCTTTTTGCAGGTTGTGATTTCCCTCTACGCGGTACTCGTAAACTCGTTCTTTCGCTGCGACTTTACTGTCTTCAACATACTTTTTAACCTTGTGTATCAGGCTGTTGAGCAGGTTGTCATGGGCTTGCTGATAGCGATGGTGAATAAAACAAAGCAGATACACATGCACCACGTCCTGAGATAGTTGCTTGAGCCGAAAGACGGAGTAGAAGAAGACTAGCGACGCATAGTACTTGATGCTTTCCCTCGAAATCTCCAGCTCCAGCAGCAGCGTTTTCGTCAGGTTATAAAGCCCCTGAATCTGCTCGCACCGGCTGATTTCAAGCTTAATCTCATTCAAGTTAAAGCCCTTTGGCTCCCGTTTTAGCTGAGTAATTTCGTATAGCCCTGGTGCATCTTCAATGAGCTGATTTAACGCATCTATGTCCGCCTGGGATAGCTGTCGTTTCACCCTGGTCGCTATGCGGTCTTGCTCAGTGCCAATCGCCTGACCGACGACATCTTGTAAGAAGCTATATCCAGGCACAACCAGCCGCTCGGACTCCAAATAGCGAAGCATTTCTCGAAAGATATAAATCGGCTTGCCACAGACCTTAGCTGCCTGCTGAGCTTTGTCCGGCAGGGTCTGACGCGCCGTATCGTCGCATTGCTGGTAGTTGCAAAGCTTTAGAATAATTTGCTGATGCTTTAGCCGGGTGTTTTTTGCTGGCTCATAGTCGGCGATCTCAAAGGTGGGGAAATATTGCGCTTGAATGTATTGAACGTCGGCATTTACGGCAGAAAACGGAAAGATAAAAAAGCGATCGCGGGATCTGAAGTAGCCCAACTGTAAGATGGCATAGATCTGAGAATTAAGACCGTGTAGCGGCTTAATAGCGGCAAGGTCTTGGGGAGATAGTGCAAAGTACTCGGCCTGCTCTTCAGGGGTGAAGTGGGGCAGGCCGTAGAGGGTTTCAATCTCGTCATCGCCCAAAATCTGAAGTCGTTTTGAGATCGCGCTTTGCTCTGACATGGGAATTAGCTCTCTGCTTTCTCGGGTGCTTTGTATGCGGTGCCGCAGTAGGGGCAGAAGCGATGCTTCAGAGAAGTAATCGGCGATTCACACTGAACGCAACGGTGGCGCAGGCCGTTGCCACAGCGGAAGCAGTAGTGAGCATGGATATGTAACCACATGGCATCAGGGGCGTTGCCCGGTGTCCAGCACTGCGGGCAGAACTTCAACGCGCCGGTCTCCTCGACCGAGATGCCTTTGGCCGCCGCATCCAAATGCGCTTCAGGAATCTCTAGCGCATAGGCCAACCCCTGCCGTGTCTTTGTTTTGAGTACGCTGGTATGCCCACTTTCAATCTTGCCAACACTCTGGGCATGAATGCCAGACTTTCGGGCAACGGCCTGCTTACTCATGCCGAGGGCGACCCGTATCCGGTTAACGTAGTCAGCCAGCGATTCTCCGGGATTTGGGACGGTTGACGATTTCAAAGTATTAATACAACCTGCATTGTAACTATCTACTTCGACGATAAATTAAAGGCACCGCTTTTCTGCCGTCGTTTATCTTTATTTACTGCCAATGTCGATTTCTCTAGCGATGGTGGCCACGCAGTTTTTAGACCGATCTGGCCTAGCCAAGAAAACCGTAAAATCCTACGAGCATACGCTGATGCCTTTGCTCAATGAGTACGGTAGCTGGCCGATTGAAATTTGCGATCGCCAAATCCTAGCGGACTATCTCGACAGCCTCTCGCAGCTAGCCTATACAACGCACCACCGACATCAAGCAACCATTCAAGCGTTGTTCAATTATGCGGTAGAGCAACAATATATAAGAGCCAATCCTATCGCAAAGCTAAAGCGGCGTAAGCCAGATAGAGAGAAGGGTGAACACGCTTCTGACCAAACGACTCGCTATCTGACGCCAGTTCAAATTAAGCAGATGTATCGAGCCGTTGAAACAGATTGTCGAATTCATACGATTGTCAGGTTATTACATCGCAGCGGAGCCAGAATATCAGAAGTACTGGCGCTTGATGTCGATGCAGTGGATCTTGAACAACAGAAGTTTCAGGTTATCGGCAAGGGCAATAAGCAGCGCTGGTGCTTCTACAGTAACGATGCTGCTCAGTTGCTTAGTCAGTATCTGAAACACTACCGGCACCAACGCCCCCCGGCTCTATTCACCGCGCAGCAGCCGATAGCCGGTTCTATTAGTCGGTTGAGCTATCGCACCGTCCATCAGAACTGGCGGCGGTTGATTGTAGATATCCCTGAGCTAGAAGGCGCACGACTGCATGATTTACGCCACACCTTTGCCACTGAGCGAGTTGGGTTAATGGGCATTGAAGAGCTGAGAGCTTTGATGGGGCATGAATCTATCATGACCACTTTGCGCTATCAAAAAGTGACCTCTGCTAGAGCTGAAACGGTTGCTCAAAGCGCTCTTAAATCGTTAGCTATTAAAGCGATATAAATTTGACCCTTTGTCATCGACTTGAGTTTTGTATACAGAGAATAGACAGTACTCTGCGCCAGTAAAATATGACAAAGAATATATGCACTACTAAACTCGGATTCTGTCCTGAGTCTTGACTGTCTCGATCTGGATTGAGCCTTTTCGGGGGGTTATGCAAAAAGCCCCATATAGGAAAGAAACGGCTGCATCCCCCTGCAATGCTGCATTAGTCTGAAGTGTGGCCGCCGGATACTGCGCCTCTACTGGGGCAGTCATCGAAATGTCGTTGTTGCTAATATGGCGAAACAGCGGCGAAAATCCTCTAGAGGAAGCTGATCCTAGATCCCCTTTGACCTGAACCGTCGCCGACCGGTAAGCCGGATACTGCTTAACGTCTATTTCGCCATCAGCAGTTGGCGCAGGAAATCCCTCTGGCAGCGGCGCAGAAGCCGCACTGTAGGCCCCAAACAGCAGCGCTCCGACCAAAACCACGCCTAGCACCGCAAACCCTTGACTCAATTTCATCGCGACCAACCCAGTACGTCTGCGTTTAGTCTAACGATCTCATTCTTACTTATGCACAGCCTTTGCTGAGTACACCAGGACACAGGAAGTTATCCGGAGCGCTGCGAGGGGAGGTGATGCTGCTAAATTTTCGGGGAAAGAGCGGTGTTGTGAGGGAAATTTTGCGGCTAGTGGCGCGAAATAACTAGATAATCGCCTCTGACCCTCGTACAAAGGGCGTTTCAGAAGATAGCGGCCTAGGCCGACATGGTACGGGCCGCTATTTTTTGTCAAAAAAGGTGAAGAAGCCGCATTATCTATCGACATCCTTTTATATTTGTACTATCGTTAGCGATATCTTCTGAATCTACAGGGGTCTGTAGAACCTTGAAAACCTGATTCTTTCGTCAACCCTAGAAGATCGGTTACGAGTTAAGGCTTTCAGCCTCTTTTTGAGGCTCCTTAAGAGGACTGATTCTCATTTGCAAAGGGGTCTTGTAGACCCTAGCAGATTTGGGGCTCTGAAGGTCGCCTTCCGTAAAGCTTTCAGAACCCAAGGGTTCAAATTCCATTACCCCGCAAGCGATTATGTTTGCTGTCAAGAGGAGTTATTGATGGTCGAGCGAGAATGTAGTCGGACAACGGCTGATTCTCGCATTCTTTTTTGCGACATCTACCGAAAACAGAACAATCGTATCCATCACCTCTTTCTAGTACGAAAAAAGTGTTGTAGCTGGTCCATATTCGGTTAGCTATCGGACCTGAAGCCGATTAGAAGAAAGCGCTGTGACCATAGGAAACTACGGGGTTTGGAAGAACGCAGTAACTTTGTCGTCGTCCCAAGGCTCGTTGTTTTTTACCATCGCGTTCAAACAGATGAGAAACTTTCTCATACAGGCAATGATTGCTACCTTCTTGACTTTCCCTTTCGCAAGTAGATGTTGGTAGAAGGCGCGAATCGGTGGGTTGCACTTCAACGCTGATAAGGTCGCCATGTAGAGAAGCGAGCGAACAGCGCCTCGTCCACCCCAGATACGCCGTTGTCCCCGAAAGCGCCCGCTATCCCGGTTGAACGGTGCTAAGCCTGCTAGAGCTGCAATCTGTCTGCGGTTTAGTTTCCCTAGCTCCGGTATCAGGACAAGGAAACTAGCCGAAATGAGTGGGCCGATACCTTTGGGCGATCGCAAAATGGCCTTGCGTTCTTTCCACTCAGGAGTCGAGTCACTAATCTCTTCTATCTTCTTGTCTAGCCGCTTGATCTTCTCGTCTAGCCATTCAATATGCTCGCTCACCTCATCTCTAGCCGGACCGTTGATTAGCAGCGTGCGTCGGTTCTTCTCTGCGCTGAGGATCTCAACTAGCTGCTGCCGTCGGCTCACCCACTGCTTTAGCTCGCTTTCTGCTTCACAAGCAAACACGGTTGCTGCGGGTTCTGTGACTTCTCCATATTTGGCAATGACGTAGGCGTCGATTGGGTCTGTCTTGGCGAGCTTGCTCAGTGCCCTGGCTAAGTCCCTTACCGGGCGTGGGTTGACTACACTTACAGACAAACCGAGCTGATGCAGTCTAAGCGCCATCGTCGCTTCGTAGCCGCCTGTGGCTTCACAAACGATGGCTGGCTGCGGGCGAGTCAAGAGCATCTGAGCTAGTGCTTCAATTCCTGCTGTATCGTTTGTATATGGCGTATAGGTTTCGGCGCTCAAGTCGTACACGTCGAGCTTGTCTTTGCTGACGTCTACGCCGATCCAGTTAGTTCTTTTCTCTTTTACTGTTGTATTCATTACACCTTCCTTTTTCCTGTAGTAGGGCTCCATCTACTGCACTCTACCTTGCGTGATTCGGTCTCTGGGTAGGACCTGGCGATTTTTCGAGTTCTCAGCTTGATGGATGGGCAGCGGCGACCTTGCTTACGGTCGAACTATGATGAACTATCATGTACGAGGGGCACGTAGATCTAAAATTAGTGCCTAGCGCCCAGCAATTGCTCTACACTTAAGCATCCCTCACGAAGAGCATAAGTCATGGCCACAGGCCGTCAGAACCAGAATCGCACCGCCATCGTCTACT
>Ga0209194_1000612_pt1 | contig 26821 bp, 21 predicted proteins | sample COGITO_mtgs_1004_FD_184787 | JGI IMG/M metagenome (GOLD analysis project Ga0209194, IMG submission 184787) | Pelagic marine microbial communities from North Sea - COGITO_mtgs_100413 (SPAdes) (version 2) | ecosystem: Environmental > Aquatic > Marine > Epipelagic ...
TGATCGTGACCATGACTGTGGCCGTGATCGTGACCATGATTGTGGCCCTGGCCGTGCGAGGCGTCGCCATCTTTGGCCGCAAGCCTGAACTTACAGGCTTCGCAGTTCATTGCGACCTGACCAAGCTGGGTTTCAATTTCCCGGTCGCGCAGTACTTTGATTAGTTGGGGATGAATGCCCATTTCAGGCAGGGTGACGATTTCAACGTCTGGGTAGAGGGCCTGCTGTTCGGTGGCGATCGCATCAATTTTTTCCATCAGCACGCCCGTAAACATGAAGTAGGGCAAGACGACGATGCGTTTGGGATTGTAGAGCCGCGATCGCCGAAACCCTTCTTCTAGCCGGGGATGCGTAATCCCGATAAAACAGGTTTCTACCGTGTGGTAGCCGCTGCCTTCCCAGATCATTCGGGCCAGCTTATACACATCGCCATTGGCATCTGGATCGCTAGAGCCTCGACCGATAAAGAGCAGAGTTGTCTCTTGGCGTGAGATGTCCTGAGGATTGTGCTCAGGTCTATCTAATAGCTCAAGGCGGGCCCGCCACAGATCAAAAATGGCAGGCGTGATGCCGAAATGGCGTCCGTAATGGAACGTTAGCTCAGGATGCTTTTCGGCATGGCGGGCTTTGGCCTTGTCTAGTTCGGCGGTGACATCGAACTTATTGTGCCGAGCGGCAAATAGCAAAATCGGCAGAACCGAAATATCGGTGTAGCCCTGCTCAATACACTGATCTACGCCCTCTTGAATGCTGGGGCCAGTCAGCTCTAAAAAGCAGGGAATTACCGGACGAGACGGGTCGATCTGATGATAGAGGTTGCCAAAATCGATCAGATCTTGACGTCCCTTGGGATTGCGAGTGCCGTGACCCACCATTAATAGAGGGCGCTGAAGCGGCAGTGAGGGCAGCTGTAGCGAACTAGTGAATGCTTGAGTTGGAGTCGTCGTTTTAGTCTGGTCTGTTTGGGCGGTGTCTGTTTGGTCGCTGGGCGGCTGTTTGGCTGGCGTCGTTGCTACTAAGTCGCGGTTGGCGACACGCTGGATAGCTGAGAGTTCTTCTGGCGCTGTCTTTACTGGCGCTGTCTTTGTAGAAGACGATGCCTCTAAAGGATATTGAGGCGTAAGCGTGTCGGATGTTTGAATGAATACCATAATTGTTTTTCTTTTTCTCGTGCGACGCGAGAAGGGAATAAGGAAAAAGGCAAGCAGGCGTTCTGGCTTTTACAGTTGCGGCACAGCGCCGGAATTACACCGGACTTTCCCTGGTTGACCTCTAGTTGCGCTAGTCACCTTAGATTGGTCTGGTGATGTAGGCTTTCGTGATTTTATCGCTTGCGGAAAAATAATGGATAGACTCGCTACATGACTTTACGAGAGCAGGTAAGACAAGGTCTTGATGAAAGAGACTCTTGGGCAGGGGTTTGGATAAATGGCGCGATCGCACTGCTCATTCTGCTATCTGCCGCGCTCTTTGCCATTCAAACCTATCCGCTGAGCGATCCGATTCGTTTGGGCGTTCATATTGCCGACCAAATTATTTTGGCGCTGTTTACGCTGGAGTATTGTTTGCGCTTATGGTCAGCCAAAAGCAGGCTTCGCTTCTTCTTCAGTCTCTATGGCCTGATCGACTTAATCTCTATCTTGCCTTTCCTGTTTGGCACGCTAGACATTCGCTTTCTTCGTCTCATTCGCTGGTTGCGCATTCTGCGACTGGCGCGCTTTTTTGAGCAAAAAACCTGGTTCAACCGAATCAGCGGCTATGAGGGTCTGATCTTTGGTCGCATTCTGTTCACTCTATTTTCCATCATCTTCATTTACTCTGGCGCAATCTATCAGGCCGAACACGAAACCAATGCCCAAAGCTTTGGCACCTTTCTAGACGCGGTGTACTTCTCTGTTGTCACCATGACCACGGTTGGCTTTGGCGATCTGACGCCTACTACAGAAATGGGGCGCGGGCTGACTATCGCGATGATTCTTACTGGAATTGCCCTTATCCCTACCCAGGTTGGCAATCTCATTCAGCAGTTCACAAAAGTGCAAAATTCCAAGCGACTTACCTGCGATCGCTGCGGACTGCTAGGCCATGAAGCAGATGCCCAGTTTTGTCGCCGCTGTGGCAACGAACTACCAGAGCCCGCTGAGCAGCCTGCTTTAGAGCCAGTCGAACTGCCTGCTCCAGGCTTACCTACTTCAGACCCAGCTTCTTCAGATTTAGCAGGCATTATTCTTTTTTGGCTTTTTATCCCCAGCGCCTATTTATTTTGAACCTGTTGCATAGCTAAAGAGGGGTTCAACCGCTTTATGAGTCTCCTCCCGTAGCGCTTATTCTATGGGCCCGTCAAATTAGCCCTCTCAGTCACGTTCGGTCGCTGTGGCATACGTTACAATTAGTGAATCTTTATTGCAGAGACGTAAATCTCCCCCTGAGACTCCTATGAGCCTTCCCATTCGCAACGTCGCTATCATCGCCCATGTAGACCACGGCAAAACCACCCTCGTAGACGCACTGCTAGAGCAGTCTGGCATCTTCCGCGACAACGAAGCCGTCCCTACTTGTGTACTAGACTCCAACGATTTGGAACGGGAGCGAGGGATTACGATTCTGTCGAAAAATACAGCGGTCTATTACGGCGAAACGCTAATCAATATTGTCGATACGCCCGGACACGCAGACTTTGGCGGCGAAGTTGAGCGCGTACTGGGTATGGTGGACGGCTGTCTGCTAATTGTCGATGCCAACGAAGGCCCCATGCCTCAAACTCGCTTTGTCTTAAAGAAAGCGCTGGAGAAGGGTCTGCGTCCTATCGTCGTTGTCAACAAAATTGATCGTCCTCGCGCCGATCCCCACGTTGCGGTAGACAAGGTGCTCGATCTATTTCTAGAGCTAGGCGCGGATGACGACCAGTGCGATTTCCCTTATCTTTTTGCTTCTGGGCTGACGGGCTTTGCTAAAGAGAAAATGGAAGACGAAAACAAAGACATGAAGCCTTTGTTTGAAGCCGTCATTCATCACGTTGCTCCGCCGGTAGGCGATCCTGAAAAGCCTTTGCAGCTTCAGGTCACAACGCTCGACTATTCCGACTATCTGGGCCGGATCGTTATTGGTAAGGTCCATAACGGCACCATTCGTCAGGGCGAGCAGTGCGCGCTGGTGAAAGAAGACGGCAAGATTGTAAAAAGCAGAATCAGTAAGCTGATGGGGTTCAAAGGACTCGCACGGGTGGAGATTCCAGAGGCAACTGCGGGCAACCTGGTTGCCGTTGCGGGCTTTGCCGATGCCAACATTGGTGAAACAATTACCTGTGCTACCGATCCTCAGGCGCTGCCGCTAATTAAGGTAGATGAGCCTACGCTGCAAATGACCTTTGCGGTCAATGACTCACCGTTTGCTGGGCAGGAGGGTGATTTTGTGACTTCTCGTCAATTGCGCGATCGCCTCTTCCGAGAGCTAGAAACTAACGTTGCCCTGCGCGTAGAGCCCACCGACTCGCCCGATCGCTTTGCGGTTTCGGGTCGCGGTGAGCTGCACCTTGGCATCTTAATTGAGACCATGCGCCGTGAAGGATACGAGTTCCAAGTATCTCAGCCACAGGTCATTTACCGAGAAGTGAACAGCAAGCCCTGCGAGCCGTTTGAGCAGCTAGTGCTAGATGTGCCTGAAGATGCGGTTGGCGGCTGTATGGAGCGATTGGGCCAGCGTAAAGCCGAGCTACAGGACATGATGGTGTCAGGCGATGGCCGCGCCCAGCTAGAGTTTGTCGTTCCGGCTCGGGGCCTAATCGGTTTTCGGGGTGAATTTATGCGGGCGACTCGGGGTGCTGGCATTATGAACCACAGCTTTCTGGAGTATCGCCCCATGTCTGGTGAGATTGAGACTCGTCGTAACGGCGTACTGATCTCGTTTGAAGAAGGCGTAGCAACCTTCTACTCACTGAAGAACGCTGAAGATAGAGGCACCTTCTTTATTGAGCCCGGCACGAAGGTTTATAAGGGCATGGTTGTAGGTGAGAACAATCGTCCTCAAGACCTAGAGCTGAATATCTGTAAAGCCAAGCAGCTTACTAATCACCGCGCCGCTTCTGGTGATGAGCTAGTTCAGCTCCAGTCGCCAATGGAAATGGGCCTAGAGCGAGCCCTAGAGTACATCGGCCCTGATGAGATGGTAGAAGTTACGCCTGAGTCGATCAGATTGCGCAAGGTGGGCAAGAAGAAGCTAGCTAAGCGTTAATCTCTGATCATTCACCGCTAATTACCAGAAAATCCCATGCGGAGACAATAATCGCATGGGATTTTTGCATGGCGTTGCTTTCGACAGAAATAGGAATAGCAATGGACTTGTTTGAACAAAATCAGCAGCGGTTGACCGAGGCGGAAGCGCCTCTGGCGGCCAGAATGAGGCCGCGATCGCTCGACGATTTCATCGGACAAACAGCCATCATTGGCCCTGGCAAGCTGCTGCGCCGCGCTATCCAGGCCGATCAGCTCTCATCGCTGATTTTTTACGGCCCGCCCGGTACGGGTAAAACTACGCTGGCGCGCGTAATCGCCAACACTACGATGGCTCAGTTCGTGGCTATCAACGCTGTGCTGGGTGGCGTTAAAGATATCCGAGCGGCTATAGATTTGGCCCAAACGCATCGGGGCCAGCAGGGGCGACGCACGATTTTATTTGTCGACGAGGTGCACCGATTCAACAAGGCTCAGCAAGATGCGCTGCTGCCTTGGGTTGAAAATGGGACTGTGATTCTAATTGGCGCGACGACTGAGAATCCGTTTTTTGAAGTGAACAAAGCGCTGGTCAGTCGCTCTCGGGTATTTCAGCTAAAGCCTTTAGAGGCGAGCGATCTGAGACTGATTGTTCAGCAGGCACTAAGCGATGAGACAAGGGGATATGGCGATCGCAACGTGCAGATAGATGAGGACGCGATCGCCCATCTGGTCAACGTGGCCAACGGCGACGCTAGAACTGTACTTAATGCGTTAGAGCTAGCCGTAGAAACAACGCCTGCCGATCAAAACGACGACATTCATATCACGCTAGCTGTTGCCGAAGACTCCATCCAGCAAAGAGCCGTTCTATACGACAAAGAAGGCGACGCTCACTTTGACACCATCAGCGCCTTTATCAAAAGCGTACGCGGCTCGGACCCGGATGCAGCGCTGTATTGGCTAGCCAAAATGGTATATGCCGGAGAAGACCCGCGCTATATTTTTCGGCGACTGGTGATTTTAGCGGGCGAAGATGTGGGCATGGCCGACCCAAATGCGGTAGTGGTCGTGACCGGCTGTGCCGCCGCTTTTGACCGGGTCGGTATGCCAGAAGGGCGGTATCCGCTGGCTCAGGCCACGCTGTATTTGGCCACTGCCCCTAAAAGCAACAGCGTCATGGCGTTTTTTGATGCGCTAGCGGCAGTCCAGCAAGAGAAAGAAGCCGACGTGCCCAATGCCATGCGCGATGCCACCCGAGATAAAAAAGGCTTTGGTCACGGCGCTGGATATCTGTATCCTCATGCCTATCGCGATCATTGGGTCGCGCAGCAGTATCTGCCGACAAGTCTGCAAGGCCAACTTTTTTATCAGCCGTCTGATCAAGGCTACGAAGGCAATATTCAAATGCAGGTTGCCCGCAAAAGGGAGGCTCAGCTGGCGGGCCTGGTGGAAAGTAATTTAGAACAGTCTTTGCCAGAAGCGCTAACCTATGGCCCTGATAATTCGCAACAAGATCGGTGGCTACAGCGGGCAACGGGCGTACTGGGTACACAGTTAGGAGAGGTGCGCGATCGCATCTTTACCCTTCTAAGCCCTCAGCGCCATCACGTCTTACTCGATCTCAACGCCAGTACAGGACTGCTCACTTGGGAGGCAATTCGCCGAGTTCCAGAAGGCGGCGTTTATAGCTGTGCGCGTACACACCAGGCATATAGCGCTTTAGTCCAACAGTCTGCAATGCTTAGTGAACTAAACAGACCTGTTGTTGTAGAAGTAGATGAAAACAACAACGCTCAAAAAAACACGCCCCGGCCAGCGCTATTCGACAGCAGCGTGTTTGATGGCGTTATGTTCGATGGCATTATGTTCGACGGCATCGTAGGCCGAAACGCGCTGATGGCAATGGCCGATAAACGGGATGCAACCCGGCAGCTAAAGTCACTGCTGCATGCGAACGGAAAAATTGTTTTGGCCGAATCTGTTCCTAAGCGTGCTCAAAGACTATCTGAATTGCTAGACCCTACGCAGGTAGACCCCGGGCTATATGAACAGCTATGTGACGCTGAGAGTCATCTTTTCAACAATCCTAAAGACCCGATGATTAATTGGGATACAACAGATTTGCAGCACTCTTTTGAGACAGTCGGCTTTGTCTGCCAGATAGAAACAACAGAGTTTTCTACCGAAGTTTTGGTTACCTCGACGCTGTTGGAACGGTGGCTAGGCACGGGCGGAAAGTATTGCGATCGCCTGACTCACCAGGGCCTAAATGCTGCTGATATTACCTGCATTCAAGCCCATTTTATGCAGCAGCTACAAAACCAGACGGTTTCTTGGAAGCGGAGTATCGCTTTTGTACAAACAGTCCTACCGTAGCATTCGCTACAGCACTATTCGCCCTGCACTATTCGCCCTGCACTATTCGCCCTGCACTATTCGCCCTGCACTATTCGCCCTGCACTATTCGCCCTGCACTATTCGCCCTGATTGATGAGGGCTATCGTAAAGGCAGTTCAGCTTGTCATGCTCTGCTGATATCTATTTACATTTTGAAACACAACTCTGAAGGAATAGTGTTGATATGGGCATTTTCTATTTTTTTCCGCTGAAATCAAAGTGTACGTAAAGCTCAATCGAAATCATTTATGGCTGTATTAAAAGTTGGCATCAACGGATTTGGTCGAATCGGTCGCCTTGTTTTTCGCGCAGCGGTCAATAACCGCAATATCGAATTTGTTGGCATCAATGACTTAGTTGAACCAGAGACCCTGGCATACCTGCTGAAGTACGATTCCACACACGGTGCGTTTCCAGGTCAAGTCGAAGCTAGCGACAACGGCATCATTGTCAACAATCACTTTATTCCTTGTACGTCTATTCGCAACCCATCCGAGCTGCCTTGGCGTGAGCTAGGCGCTGACTATGTGGTTGAGGCAACAGGCCGTTTTACGACACATGACACGGCAAATGCCCACATCGAAGCGGGTGCCAAGCGAGTGGTGATCTCTGCACCGACTAAAAGCCCTGGTGAAGTGCAAACCTTCCTGGTAGGCGTCAATCATCAGACGTTTGATCCTAGCCGCCACCACATCGTTTCTAACGCTAGCTGCACCACAAACTGCCTCGCCCCTATTGCCAAAGTCATTAACGACAGCTTTGGCCTTGAAGAGGGCTTGATGACGACTATTCACGCTGCAACGGCGACACAGTACACCGTAGACAGTCCTTGTAATAAGGATCTGCGCAGTGGTCGCGGCGCGGGGCAAAACTTAATTCCCGCCTCTACTGGCGCGGCCAAGGCTGTAACTCTGGTGCTGCCAGAGCTGACTGGAAAGCTAACGGGGATGGCAGTTCGCGTACCTACACCGGATGTCTCTGTGGTTGACTTGACCTTCCGTACCGAGCAGGCAACCAGCTACGCGGAGATTTGCGATCGCATGAAAGAAGCCGCTCAGGGTAGCCTACGCGGTGTCCTCGGCTATACCGAAGAGCCCCTGGTTTCTTCCGACTTTACAGGCGATCCGCGCTCTAGCATTTTCGATGCCAAAGCAGGCATGGAGCTGAACGCCAACTTCTTCAAAGTGCTCTCTTGGTACGATAACGAGTGGGGCTACTCCAACCGAGTAATGGATCTGATGCTGTACATGGCACAGACGGAAGGCTTGCTCACTGCCGAGCCACTGCCATCTAGCAGCGTTGTGGCTTCTCTATAACTATTGCTCGAACTATTTCTCGCTAGCTGTCCTTTCTGCTAGCCGATTTTTCTTTAAGCATTTTTCTCTGAGCATTTTTCTCTGAGTATTTTTTATAGTCTGCCGAACCTGTGAGAGCGCTGATTTACTCGGTGCATCACGGGTTCTTTTTTTGCCTACTCTACCCAGGGCACGTTCGCCAGATCGACAAAATCCACGCTGCGCTCTTTGTCCAGTTCGGCAATGTGTTTCTTTTCGGCGATGATTTGTTTTTGATACTGTGCGTGCTTTTCTGGCGTTTTAGAAAAGTCACTCTCAGACCACAGCTTTAGCAGCAGCCGGTAGCGCTTTTCACACATTGTGCGCTCTATGCAGGCGATCGCAGCTCGAACCACCAGCGATGGCCGCACCGTATCTAGCCGACTCTTTTCATCCAAGTACAGCAGGTGATTTACCAGCGACAGCGGCCCTTTTGACTCCGAAGAAAAATTACGCAGCGTTTGCAGCATTGTCTGCTCTGCCGCCTTGGGTGGCCCAGCGTGATCTGTGCCCAGCTGAGCTGCCGTTTCAATCTGCGATAGCTCCGTCACCATCCGCCATAGCGCCCGATGGTGAGAAAAGCTAAAGCCCAAATCACGCCCCTCTAATCCCTCTACGATGGCACTTCGATAGTCTGCGTGGTGGATGTAAATGCGTAAAAGCGCTGCCTCAGCTTCTTCTAAAAAGCTGCGGTTGAGCACCTTAACATCGTTGGCACTCTCTTTCTTATCGCCAGGATTACGGCGCTTTCGGCGTACCTGAGCCAGCAAATTCTCGGCGAGCAGCGGCACAATGCGGCCATCGCCCTGACTAAAAATTTCGGCGCAGTGACGAATGTAGTGCGTGCGCGTGTCGGCATTGGCGATGTCGCTCAGCAGGCTGACCACCGCCTGCGAGGTTTGCTGGAACTGATCCGCCTGCTTAAGATCGCTGCCGCTGATAATGTTGCTGATTTGCCAGTCGAGCCACAGCGGCGCAGCATCGGTCAGGGCGATGTATTCTTCGGGCGTGTGCAAGTGCAGATAGTCATCTGGATCTTTGCCATCGGGAATGTTGAGTACTCGCAGCTGCACATCGCCGCGATAGGCCATATCAGCTACTTCGCCAATTGCCCGATCAGCAGCCTTGACGCCAGCCGCGTCCGCATCGAAGTTAAAAATAATTTGCTTGGATTCGGTATAGCGCAGCAGTAGCTTTACCTGACCGGCGTTAAGGGCTGTGCCTAACGCAGCCACAGCGTTGGTGATCCCGGCGGCGTGCAGGGCAATGACGTCAAAATAACCTTCGACCACAATGGCGCGATCTTGTTTAGCGATCGCAGCCTTTGCCTTGTCGAGCCCGTACAGCGTCTTCCCTTTGTCAAATAGCTCGGTTTCTGGCGAGTTTAGATACTTCGGCTTTGCGTCCGCTGTCAGCCCCCGGCCCCCAAAGCCAATCAGCCGATTTTGTACATCGTGAATAGGCACCATCACCCGCTCACGAAACCGGTCATAGTAGCCCGTCCCTTCCTTACGCGGCACAATGAGCCCGGCCTGCTCTACTAGGTTTACCGGATAGTGCTTTTGCTCTACCAGATAGCCATACAGCGTTTGCCACCCTGCTGGTGCATAGCCCAGCTCAAACTGGCGAATGGTATCGGTGCTTAGTCGCCGCTCTTGCTGCAAATAGGTCAGCGCCTGCTGACCATCTGGCTGAAACAAGGCGTGCTCATAAAACTTGGCCGCCACCGCCACAATTTCGTAAAGCTGCTCTCTAAGCGTCAGCTTACGCTGTAGTGCTTGTTGCTCGGCGGGCTCGCTCGTCTTTACCGGAATCTGGTAGTGACGGGCCAAATCCATCACCACATCGGCAAAAGAGCGCTGGCCCAGTTCCATCAAAAACTTAAACGCATTGCCGCCTGCCCCGCAGCTAAAGCAATAGTAAAACTGCTTGGCAGGGCTAACGCTAAAGCTAGGTGACTTGTCATCGTGAAACGGGCACAGCCCGACAAAGTCCTTGCCCTGCTTTTTCAGCACTACCTGCTCGGAAATGATATCGACAATATCGGCCCGCTGGCGTACCTCATCAATTGTGTCGGGATGGATACGGGGCGTTCCCATAGCTACTTCGTCTAAATCTAGTTATTCGTCCGGGTCGTCATCGTCATCTAAGCGTCCCGGCAACGCCTCCATTTCAGCTTTTACCGCGCGAGCTGCCGCCAAAATATCTTGCTCGGCCCCGCCCAAGTAGAGTCGCCCAAAGCTGCCAATTGCCGAAATTTGCAGGATGTTAATAAAAGCTGCCTTTTCCGCTTCGTTTGCTGCCAGCGCAGCGTATGCCGCAGGCTGACATTCCATTACGTACAGCGTTTCGCCCGCCAGGATCATATTGCCTCGGCGGGTACGGTTAATGAGCTGTACATGGTGCGGGTCTAAATTACGAATGACCTGATTGGACATCAGCTCTGGCTTTAGCGAGTCGCTTTGCTTTAGGCCCAAGTAGCCCAAAATGGCTCGACCAGCGGCCTTGACCTCGCCCTGGCTCCCATGAATTTCCAAGACGCCATACAGTCGTTCTACGACTTGGACCCCAGGGCGCACAACCGCAGACTTAAGCGCAACGTCGGTAATACGGTTAATTTCAATGCCAGGGGAGACCTCAATCCACAAAGAAGCGTCGCCGGGAAGGGGCAAAAAGCCAATGGAGACGGTGCCAATATAGGCTGCGTGCTGGGGTTGAAGGTTGTCGAGATAAACGTAGCTGCGAAGTTCTACACCCAAGGTTTTATAAAAGTGAGAGAAAATTACGTCATTAGGCTGAGCCCGGTTCAGCCGATCAGCGTAAATCTGCGTTATGCCTCTTAATAATAGGCTGCTGCCGAGACATTTGTCTTTGTTTTTGAACGGGCAAGCAAATAAGCGACTAGAACGTGCGTAGATCTACTCAATTGTCTTGATTCTTATGTGAAGTTTCGGTAAACCTATGGTTTAGATTGCTTAAAGAGACTCTTCTGTGTGCTTGCTCGGCAGCCAGATCGTTCGGAAGGAAAAGCTTGAAACGACCTGGTGTCAGGGAAATTGGCGGTTTTGCTTTCTGCCTAATTTCTGAAAACCAAGCGGATTCTAAAGTTCGCTACTTATACGCTCGTGCGATTTTGGTTAGATCCGGAAGAATATAACAGACTTCCTTAATTTCGTTATTAAATTAATTCACTATGTATTCAACACAAGAGTATTTAACCTCAGAGTATTTAGCCTCAGGATATGCAAGCTCAGGATATGCAAACTCAGATGCTCAGTCCGATGCGGGCCCTCATCTTGAGCAAGCAGATGATTCAAGTCAGTCTAGCAGCGCTGACCAAGCAGGGGCGGCTGATCTGATGTGTTTCGTTTTCTCGGACGGTAGCGTTACTACTGTGAGTCCTCAATTGTGAGTCCTCAATTGTGAGCCCTCAATTGTAATTTCTTAATTCTAGGCCCTCAAAATTCTAGCCTTTAACTATGAGCATCGTAGCGAGTGCTAAATACCTGAGCACGGCGGGGATAAAATCGCTGCTTGGCGTGGTGCTGAAGACGGGCTGCTCGGTGTGCGATCGCCCCACCAACACCGTTTTCTGCGCAGACTGCCAGCGGCAAATTGAAGCGGACTGCTACTCTAAAACCCACTGGCCGCCCGACTGGCCGCTCGACACAAGCGGCGAAATACCTGTAGGCGCACTAGGGCCCTACCGAGGCACGCTTAAACAGGCTATTCGCGCGCTGAAATATGAGCATCGGTCGGAAGTTGCCAGCGTTTTGGGCGCGGCGTTAGGGCAGCGGTGGCGATCGCGGCAGCAACACCAGCCGCATCAGCTGCGCAGACAGCACCCAGACAAACGAGTAGCTAGCGCTGGATTTAATGTTGCCGAACGCGCTGTGTCTGTTGTCCCGATTCCGCTGCATGCTAATCGGCTCAGTCAACGCGGTTATAATCAGGCGGCCCTCATTGCTCGTTCGTTTTGCCGTAGTAGCGGTCTGCCACTGATAGAGCATGGCCTTGTTCGCGTGCAAGATACCCAGCCGCAGCATCAGCTAGGTTTGGGAGAACGGCAAGAAAATTTGAAGTCTGCTTTCCGCGTAGGCACTGCTTTGCAGAAACGGCAGCAGCGCTCAGGCCGTAGGCTCAATGTTTTGTTAATTGACGATATTTATACAACAGGGGCAACGACGCAGAGTGCGGCTGAAGTATTGATGGCCGCAGGCATATCTGTTGTGGGGATGCTGTCTGTTGCTAGAGCCGTGAAAGATTGACGTGCGGTCTTTAGCCTGTGGTTTTTAGCCTGTAGTTTTCAGCCTGTAGTTTTCAGCCTGTGGTTATTAAATAGACACCGCGTCAGCTTCTAGTGCGTCAGCTGTGGGGTTGCCAAGGGTCACTTCGGCATCAAGGCCGGTGACTTGAGCAAACTGGCTGGGGGTAAAACTAAGGACAAAGTCAGATGCAAAATCAGGCGCAAAGCCGGGGGCGAAGCTGGACGTGTAGGTGTTTAGCGCTGGCCGGTCTGTTGGATGTTGGGCTGCCTGATATTTGGCGGTTTGCCACTGTTGGAGCTTACTGTGGGTTGCGCCTAGGAAAGAAATACCTTTGACCCTTGGCACTGTTAGCCAGCTCTTGATCAGCGTCTCGACGAGAGCAAGTTCTATTAAGCGGTGGGGATACTGGCTGAGCAGCTGATTGAGCGTGTTCTCGAAGGCAGTGCCGTCATCGCCCATTAGCTGGTAGCTATCGATGATGTGCCTGACGCGTTGCTGGTTAATGCGTTGCTGTAGTTCCATTGTTTTTGACGTAGAGCATTAGATACAGTCTTTTTGGATGCGGGACTATCTGGATGCAGCGCTGTGGAGTGCGGCGTTGCTATCGATCTTATACTTTGGCGATCTTATACTTTGGGAGGTTGGCTGTGTTGGGTTGCTTTACATAGCGCAATCTGGAATAACTGTTGGCAGATATGCTCAAAGCTTAACAATAGGTTAAAAGGAGATAAATACCCGGTATGGATGCCTCGTTGTTGTTGCGGCGCTGTCGGCTGGTGGGCAGGGCGGAGCTGGTGGATGTAGCGATCGCAGATCAAAAGATCACAGCGATTGGGCCTAATTTGCCAATGAAAGGACGATCTGAGCTGGCGGTTAACGGGCGGCTAGTGAGCAGTCCTTTTGTGGAGTCACACATTCACTTAGATTCGGCGCTGACGGCGGGCGAGCCCAGGTGGAATCAGAGCGGGACGCTGTTTGAGGGGATTGATATTTGGCGCGATCGCAAAGCCAGTTTGACAATAGACGATGTCAAAAAGCGTGCAATTGAAACCCTAAAACAGCAGGCCAGCCAGGGGGTGTTGTTTGTCCGCAGCCATGCGGATGTAAGCGAGCGCAGCCTCGTGGCCCTGCGGGGACTCCTTGAAGTGCGTGAAGCGGTCAAAGACTGGATGACGCTGCAAGTTGTTGCCTTTCCGCAAGACGGGCTGTATGGACATGAGCGCAATGAGGCGCTGATGGAAGAGGCCCTACAGCTGGGCGCTGATGTAATAGGCGGCATTCCTCATTACGAACTGACGCGTGAAGATGGCGTCCGGTCTGTACACAAAATCTTTGAGCTAGCCCAAAAATACAGCCGACTGATCGATATTCACTGTGATGAGACGGACGATCCGCAGTCGCGATTTTTAGAGGTGATGGCGGCGGCCTGTATTCGTAGCGGTCTAGGTCGTGAGGTCACCGCGAGCCACACCACAGCATTTGGATCTTATAACGATGCCTACGCGCTGAAGCTGATGGGAATTTTGCGGCGATCGCAGATGAACTTTATTGCCAATCCGCTAATTAACATTACCCTGCAAGGACGAACAGATACCTACCCCAAGCGGCGGGGCGTTACGCGGGTTAAAGAGCTGTGGCAAAACGGGCTGAACGTCAGTCTAGGCCATGACTGTATTCAAGATCCTTGGTACAGCTTGGGAACTGGAAATTTGCTGGCAGTTGCAGATATGGCGGTGCATGTGTGCCAGATGACGGGCCTTTCAGAAATGGAAGCCTGCTTTGACATGGTCACCACTGGCGGTGCCAAGACTTTAAACCTAAAAGACAGTTATGGCCTGGCAGAAGGGCGACCGGCGAACCTGTTGGTGTTAGAAGCGCAGAGTCGGTATGAGGCCATTTTGAAGCGGGCGACGGTACGGCAGGTGATTTCGCGGGGGCGGGTGCTGGTAGAAACGACGCCGCCAAAAGTAAGCTGGGCCAGCGATGTGGGCTAGACGCAAGCGATTAAAGCTGGGCGCAAGGCTGGGCGCAAGCGACGAATTTTGACCTGGAATTTGGACCTGGGGGAAATCAGGCGACATGGCTCAGTGGTTTATTATTCAGTGGTTTACTATGAAGAAATGTTTTTGCGGCTTTTGCGCAGACTAAAACCTGCCTGAATTTTTATCCCCCACCCTATGGCTTCCCCCAAAAAGAAATCGACTCAGGATAAGTCAACGTCAGAGGCTGCGGCCAGCGCTAATAAAACCGAGTCCAAGACCACCCAGGCTAAGACAGCCAAGGCCAAGACCACTCAGGCCAAAACAACTCAAGCCAAGACAACTCAAGCCAAGAAAGCTCAAGCCAAGACAACTCAAGCCAAGAAAACCCAGGCTAAGACAACTCAAGCCAAGAAAACCCAGGCTAAGACAACCCAGGCAGCAGCGACTAAAACAACGACAAAAGCTTCATCAGCCAAGGAAACTTGGAAGTCAGCGAAGGCTAGACCAGCGGCCCATATTGATGATTTGACGGTGGATGCTAATGGCGCAATTGATTTGTCGGATACGAAAAATCTGATTCGGATCAGCGGTGCGCGGCAGCACAATTTAAAAAATATCAGCCTAGACTTGCCGCGCGACAAAATGGTGGTCTTTACCGGGGTTTCTGGTTCAGGAAAGTCTTCACTGGCGTTTGACACCATTTTTGCAGAGGGTCAAAGGCGATATGTAGAGTCGCTAAGTGCGTATGCCCGGCAGTTTTTGGGCCAGGTAGACAAGCCGGATGTGGATGCAATTGAAGGGCTGAGCCCGGCAATTTCGATCGATCAAAAATCTACTTCGCACAACCCCCGTTCTACGGTGGGGACGGTGACAGAGATTTATGACTACTTTAGGCTGCTGTATGGGCGGGCGGGGCAGCCGCATTGTCCGAAGTGCGACAGATCTATTTCACCCCAGAGTATTGACCAGATGGTCGATCAGGTAATGACGCTGCCAGACAAAACCCGGTTTCAGCTATTGGCCCCGGTGGTGCGTGGCAAAAAAGGAGCGCATCAGAAGCTGCTGTCTGCACTGGCGGCTGAGGGATTTGTGCGGGTGCGCATAAACGGCGAACTGCGCGAGCTAAGTGACAATATTGAGCTAGATAAGAATAAGCAGCACGATATTGAAGTTGTTGTAGATCGTCTGGTGAAAAAAGATGATTTGCAAGAGCGGCTGGTGGATTCGCTGAGTACGGCGCTAAAGCGGTCGGATGGAATTGCGATTATTAACGTGCTGCCTCAGAAAGGTGAGGCCGATAAAACCGCGTCGCAGTCGGCATCTCAGCCGGACGACATTGTGTTTTCAGAGAACTTTGCCTGCCCTGAGCATGGGGCGGTGATGGATGAGCTGTCGCCTCGGCTGTTTTCGTTTAATTCACCCTATGGCGCTTGCCCCAACTGTCATGGACTGGGCAGTTTGCAGCGGTTTTCGGCAGATTTGGTGGTGCCAGACCCGAATGTGCCGGTGTACGCGGCGATCGCACCCTGGTCTGAAAAAGACAACACCTACTACTTCTCCTTGCTCTACAGCGTTGGGCAGGCATTTGGCTTCGAGCTACAGTCTACCTGGGCTAGCCTTAGTGACGATCAGCGACACACCATCCTGCACGGCTCCAAAGAGAAAATCTATATAGAAACAGACTCTCGCTATGGCAAGGCCAAAGGCTATCAGCGCAAGTACGAAGGCGTGCTGCCTATGTTGCAGCGGCAGTATCACGAGGCGTCTTCGGAAACCTATAAGCAAAAGCTAGAAAAGTACCTAGTCGATCAGTCCTGCGAGGTGTGTAAAGGGGCCAGGCTAAAGCCAGAATCGATTGCGGTGCGGATTGGGCCTTACAACATCAAAGACTTTACCAGCGCGTCGATTCGAGAATGTCGTGACAGAGTGTATGAACTGGTTGGCGAGAACGGCCAGGCCCCCCAGCTCTCCGACCGTCAAATTGCCATCGGTGAACTGGTTCTAAAAGAAATCAAAGCGCGCCTTACCTTCTTGCTAGATGTGGGCCTTGACTACCTCACGCTAGATAGAACAGCCCGCACGCTTTCGGGGGGTGAACCCAAAGAATTCGACTTGCTACGCAGATTGGCGCTGGCCTGAGCGGTGTGCTGTATGTGCTAGACGAGCCCAGCATTGGTCTGCACCAAAGAGATAATGACCGGCTGTTGAATACGCTTCAGCGCTTAAAAGGTTTGGGCAACACGCTAATTGTGGTTGAACATGATGAAGACACCATGCGGGCCGCAGACTACATTGTAGACATTGGCCCTGGCGCGGGTATACATGGCGGTAAGATTGTTGCACAAGGACAGTTAGAAGACATTTTGAACTGCGAGGAGTCGCTGACTGGCGCGTATCTCTCGGGCCGTCAAAAGATTGATACCCCGGACAAACGTCGCCCCGGTAACGGTCGCCACATCCAGATTCGCAGCGCTCACTTGAACAATCTTTGCGACATAGACGTTGACATTCCGCTGGGCAATTTTGTTTGCATTACGGGCGTCTCTGGCTCTGGCAAATCTACCTTAATCAATGAGCTGTTGTACCCAGCTATTCGGCACTACTTTGGCAGCAAAATCCCTCAGCCTAAAGAAATGGAACCCATCAAGGGCCTAAAAGCCTTGGACAAGGCGATTGTTATTGATCAGTCTCCGATTGGTCGTACGCCCAGATCGAACCCTGCTACTTATACGGGTATTTTTGACGTTGTTCGTGACCTGTATACCGAAACAATTGAAGCCAAAGCGCGGGGCTATAAGCGCGGCCAGTTCTCTTTTAATGTGAAGGGGGGACGCTGTGAAGCCTGCGGTGGGCAGGGCGTGAACGTGATTGAAATGAACTTTTTGCCGGATGTGTATGTGGAGTGCGAGGTGTGTAAAGGCGCGCGCTATAACCGGGAGACGCTTCAGGTGAAGTACAAGGGTAAGAATATTTCGGATGTGCTGGATACGACAGCGGAAGAGGGGCTGAAGTTTTTTGAGAATATTCCGAAGGCGGCGAGCCGGTTGCAGACGATGGTGGATGTGGGGCTAGGCTATGTGAAGCTAGGGCAGAAAGCGCCGACGCTATCGGGCGGTGAAGCGCAGCGGATGAAGCTAGCAAGTGAGCTGGCTAGGCGCTCTACGGGCAAGACGCTGTATTTGATTGATGAGCCGACGACGGGACTCTCTTTTTATGATGTGCATAAGCTGTTGGATGTGGTGCAGCGGCTGGTAGATAAGGGCAATTCGGTAATTATGATTGAGCATAACCTAGATGTGATTCGCTGCTGTGACTGGGTGATTGATCTGGGGCCGGAAGGGGGCGATCGCGGCGGCCAGATCATCGCCCAAGGCACGCCAGAAGAGATCGCGGCTACTGAAGGCTCTTATACTGGTAAATATCTCAAAGAAGTGCTAGCGCAGCACCCACCACAGAAAGGTTGACCGCCATGGTACAAACGCCAGTAAGACCCACAACGCTCTCTCTTGAGCTACCAGTAGAACTCACTTTAACGGTGACTGACGCGCAGTTTGAGCTGCTTGCCGCTACAAACCCCGAACTGAGCTTAGAGAGAACCGCAAAAGGAGAGCTTGTAGTGAATCCGCCAACTGGATGGGAAACCGGAAGACGTAATCGCAGTTTAACGGGGCAGCTTGATAGATGGTACGAAGACCATGACGGTTTAGGTGAGGCTTTCGAATCCTCAACAGGCTTTAAGTTGCCAAATGGCGCGACTCGATCTCCAGATGCATCCTGGGTGAGCCGGGCCAGATGGGACGCTATGAGTGCCGAGCAAAAGCAAGAGACCTTTGCGCCCGTTTGTCCTGACTTTGTAGTAGAGCTGCGTTCTGGGTCGGACGCGCTGAACGCTCTTCAGGAAAAGATGCGTGAGTATATGGATAATGGCGCTAGGCTGGGCTGGCTGCTTGATCCTAAAAATAGAAGGGTAGAAGTCTATCGAGCCGGGAAACCAACGGAAGTTTTAGAAGCGCCGAGTGAACTTTCTGGAGAAGATATTTTGCCTGATTTTGTTCTGAAGCTACATCGTATTTGGACTTAGCACTATGATTGCAATTCCTCAGCCTCGGTATATGACTGCGAAAGCATATCTAGCGTGGGAGTCTCAGCAGGAGATTCGTCATGAGTACTGCGATGGTGAAGTGTTTGCCATGGCGGGCGGAACTAAGAATCATGACAAACTAGCGTTCAACCTTCGTAAGATATTAGATGATCGTGTTGCAGAAGATGGCTGCGATATGACTGGTTCGGATGTGAAAGTGATGGTGAAAGAAGGACTGTTTTTCCGCTATCCGGATCTGGTTGTTAGCTGTGACGAACGCGATCAGAAAAATGACACCTTCTATCAGTTTCCAAAGCTAATTGTAGAGGTGCTTTCTGCCAGTACCGAAACTGTAGATCGGGGAGACAAGTTTCAGGAATACATCCAAATCCCAACGTTGGAAGAATATGTATTGATTAGTGCTAAGCGGATGCAGGTGGAATGCTTTCGGCGAGGGGAAGGGCGAATGTGGCTGTATTTTCCCTACAGGGAAGGTGAGACGGTTGAGATTGCGAGTATGGGCGTTGAGTTGGCGATGGCGCAACTGTATCGGAATGTGCAGCTCGATGCAGAGGGCCAGGGGCTAGCGGTGGATAGCTAGAAGGCTTTGCGGTATGCTGCGAGCAAGTTTTCTAACAGTGCGGCGGCGATATGACGGGCTCTGAATTTCTTATAGGCGCGGCGGCAGAAGGGATTGCGGCCCTGATTACGGATACGACGAAAGCAAGTGCGAGCAATGCTTTTGCCAATACGGTTAAGGGCATCAAAGATAAGAGCAAGCAGGCTATTTTTAATGCCTCTCGTCAATACATTGAGACGTATCAAAAGCGGCACTGTCAGCTAAAGGTGCTGGGAATGCGGGAGCCGGTGGATTTGGCTTCTGTGTATACGGGGGTGAAGCTGCTGGATAGTTGGGACATCTTGCAGTTTGACCCAGACGCTTTGGAAGAGACTTTTCGAGAGAATCGCTTTCGTGGATACAGCAGTAGGGGGCGTGAGAATAAAAAACAATCTGGCATTGCAATCGCGAATCAAAAGCAGTACCTAATGGTGTTGGGTGGACCGGGTGCGGGTAAGAGCACTTTCTTAAGGAAGGTGGGGTTGGAGGCGCTGCGGACTTTTTACTATGAGGGCGCGGTGTATCAGCCGCGAGTGCTTCCGGTATTGCTGGAGCTAAAGCGCTTTGAAGCAAATGATGTGGATATTGCTAAGTTTATTGCGGCTGAGTTTGAAACCTGTGGCTTTCCAGAATCAGAGGCGTTTATGGAAAATGCGCTAGTGCAGGGGAATTTGCTGGTTATGCTGGATGGCTTGGATGAGGTTCCGAGTGCGAACCTGGATAATGTGCTGAAAACGATTCGAGATTTTGTGGATCTCTATGATAAAAATCGCTTTATTACGTCTTGCCGGGTGGCGGCGGCGGGCTATCGGGGCAGCTCGTTTCAGCGGTTTAGCAATGTGACGATGGCTGACTTTGATGATGAACAGATTCAGCAGTTTATTTGCAACTGGTTTAGCACTGAGCAAGATAAGGAACGTGAGACTGCTAAAAAGTGTTGGGAAGTGCTGCAAAAGCCGGAGAATAAAGCCTCAAAGGAGCTGGCACATACGCCGCTGCTGCTGACCTACCTGTGTTTGGTGTATGACCTTTCTCAGCGGTTTCCGAATAATCGCAGCAGTTTGTACAGAAAGGCGCTGCGGATATTGCTAGAAGAGTGGGCGGCGGAGAAGCGAATATTGCGAGATGACATTTATGAGGGGCTGAGTATTGAGCAAGAAGAGATTTTGCTTTCTGAGATTGCCTATGACGGTATGAAGGACGACCATCTCTTTTTTGATAAGCGGCGGCTGTCTGCTCAGATTCGAGGCTTTTTGGCTGGTAACCTGAATGCGCCAAAGGGACTGGACAGTGAGAAAGTGCTGAACGCGATAGAGGTGCAGCAGGGAATTTTGGTAGAGCGGATGGAGGATCAGTATTCTTTTTCTCATCTGACGCTGCAAGAGTATTTGGCTGCCCAGTATTTAATCGATAACAATGAGTGGAAAGGACTTGTGCAGCAGCACATTACCGACAATCGCTGGCGAGAGATTTTTTTGCTACTGCCTGGATTGATGTCGGGTCGGTTGGGGGCAGATAGTTTGCTGTTGGCAATGAGAGAACGGGCTGATAGCTATCTTGACGCGCCACGCCTGAAAGCGCTGGTGAAGTGGGCTGAGAAGGCGATTGATCAATCTGAAGAAAAATTGAAGCCTGCGGCTAAAAGATCTGTTGCTATCTTTCTCGCCCTCGCCCTCGCCCTCGCCCGTGCCCGTGCCCGCGCCCGCGCCCTTGCCCTCGCCCGCGACCTCGACCTCGCCATCGACCTCGCCCGCGACCTCGACCGCGCCCTCGCCCGCGCCCGCGCCCTCGACCTCGCCCGCGGGCGCGCCCTCGCCCGCGACCTCGACCTCGTTCTCGATCTCGTCCGCGCCCTCGACCTCGCCCGTGTAAAGATATTTCACACTGTAAATTTTAGAGAGCTAGTGCGATCGCTCGAAAAACTCCGGAACAACAAACCCAATGAGAAAGCAAGCTATGAGGAGAAAAAAAAGTTTATTGAATCTATCTACGATCTTTGGTTCTCCGCTCTCGGCATAGAACCCGAAACAGCCTCGCTGTCTCCCGAAGAAGCTCAATCGCTTGCCGATTATCTCTATATCTGCGAGCTGATGATCCGCTGTAGGGAAGGCGCAACAAAAGTCTCTCCTGACGTATGGCAAAGCATCGAATCAAGCATTTTGACGGTGCCTAGCAGCGACATGACCGCAGACTAAGTGATTCAGCAACTGCACTTTATCAGTCGCACGCTGCGATCGCCCGTCACCGCGCTGCATCAACTCCGCTCCACACGGGAATCACTCAGCACCACGCTGCATCAACTCCGCTCCATTTCAAAATCATTCCCGACCGCCCTGCAACCACTCCCGACTGCGCTGCACTTGATGCCGACCACCCTGCACTTGATGCCGACCGCCCTGCAACCACTCCCGACCGCGCTGCACTTGATGCCGACCGCCCTGCATCAATTCCCGTCCGTAGTAGAATCCGCAATCTTCCGCGATCTTCTTATCGCGCCGGACGGCTAGCGTCTCTTTCCATATCGCTAGATTCCAGCCTGACCGTGACCTGGCATCAGACTAAATATTCTTTGAATGACGTTCCTTGAATGACGCTGATCAAAAGCAACAGTATCGTTTGCCCGATCTAGTCGTTTTAGCCTTGTCCCCTTCCTTGGCTTTAACACTGGCTAAGATTATGCCGTAGCGCTTACTATTAACAGATTGCTTAACGGACTGCTCGCCAATAGATTTCTGTTGGATGTTACTTTGCCCTATGTCTCAGCCTTCACCGTCCTCTCCTTCACCGTCTTCCACAGATGCGACTGTAGACGATGCGACTGTCGATAATGCGACTGTAGATGCGACCGTAGATAACGCGACCGTAGATAACGCGACCGTAGATGCGATCGCCGCCTCGGACGATCCACCACCAGAAATCACCCCGGCTACTCCTGTCGGCCCCCCAAAGCTACGCCCCTATCAGGTCACGCTAATTAACGATCTCTACCGTGAGCTGAACGAGGGCCATCAGCGGATTGCCATTATTGCCGGAACCGGAGCCGGAAAAACTATCATCAGCGGCCAAATTTGCGCCCACGCCGAAGAAGCGGGCAAGCGGCTGATGTTTTTGGTGCACCTGGATGTGCTAGTAGGCCAAACCTACGAAAAAATGAAGGCTTTTGGCTTGCAGTGCGGCTTTATTAAAGCAGGCTGGGAAGAAAACCGCGCCGCGCCGATTCAAATTGCCAGCATTCAAACCATGGCCAAACGGCGATGGTGGCAAAAGTGGCCTGCCGACGTGGTGTTTTACGATGAGGGCCACATCACGCTTTTTAGCAAAGTGGGAAAAAAAGTGATGCTAAAGACCCACGCGGACGCGGTGCATTTGGTAATGACAGCAACGCCGCTGCGATTAGGCAAAGAACAGTTAGGAGATTATTTAGACACGCTGGTTTCTTCGCCCGTACCGAGCGTGCTGCAAGAGATGGGCTATCTCTCGCGAATGAAGTATTACAGTATGCCGCGAGACAGCATGGCAAATTTAGACGAGGTGAAAACGGCCAGGGGTGACTACGATGAGAGAGATTTGAAGAATGCGTGCGATCGCACCGAGCTAGTCGAAAAAATTGTTGAAGAGTGGTTTCGCATCGGTTACGGCAAACGCACCATCGCCTTTTGCGTCGATATAGAACATGCCAAACACGTCGCCGAACAGTTTCGCAAAGCGGGCATCACCGCCGACACCGTTGACGGCAATACCGCCATTAAAGACCGCAAAAAGCTCTATCACGCCCTCAAAACTGGCGAACTGATGGTGCTGACCTCGTGCAACGTCATCAGCATCGGCTTTGACGAACCCAGCGTAGAAGTGGGCCTGATGCTGCGCCCGACCAAATCTAGTGCCATGCACTTTCAGCAGCTAGGGCGCGTGATGCGAATCTCTCCTCACACCGGCAAAGCATTCGGGATTATTCTTGACCAGGCAGGTAACTTGCAGCGCTTAGGCTTTCCTGAAGACGTAGAAGGCTACAGCCTGCCCACTCGTCAAGCGACATCTGAGGGCGGCGGTGCTCCACCCACCAAGCCCTGCCCTGCCTGTGGCCGCATCGTGCTGACCTTTATCGTCAAGTGCCCCGATTGCGATCACCAGTGGATTAGCGATCGACCGGTTAACACAGAAGATATGGTCGAAATTTATTCAAACGATCAGGCCCGACAAATTCGCGATGTGCCCACCTTAATAGAGCTGTATCACGGCCACCGTCGGCGCGCCTATAAAGCTAATCGAGGCCCCGGCTGGGCCGATAGAACCTTTTTTGATCAGTGCGGACGCGAGCCTAACCCAAGCTGGTGTCTGGGCTCACTGTTTGGCAGTCGCCCTAATTGGGATGAGCAGCTAGCGATAGTAGACTACCTGTATAAAAGTGCGCGGGGTGCAGGCGGTAAGCCCGGTGAGTGGGTGATTGCCGAATTTGAAAAAGAAGTCGGCTCTGGCTCCTGGTTCAAAATTTCTCAATACAAAGCCAAACACAAAGCTAAACACAACGCCAATACAGAATAAATCGAAAGTCTTAGAAGAAAATGCCCGCGTCAGAAAATCAAAAAAACGCTGCGACGCCTGTCAACGTCTGAGTGTGCCACTTTGCAGGGCGGAAAGCAAAACAAGTCGATCTGCTGTTAGCTTAGGGTAGTGTCAGTATATCTATCTAAATCCACAGGCTGCCTCAAGGCTGTCTCAACCATCCTCTCTCAACCCATCCTCTACAAATTTGAACTCAATGCGTCGTAACCAGCTGATTTATCGAGTAGTGCTAGGGAGTTTGAGCACTCTATTGCTCAGCAGCTTCGGCTCAGCTGCGATCGCTCAATCCACGCCTCCCCGCCTGCAAGACCTGCTAGAGACTATCCCCACGCGTCCAGTCGCCGCGCCTGCTGAGACAGAAGCAACTGAAACAGGGCCAGTCGAAACAGGGCCAGTCGAAACAGAATCAGCCGAAACAGAATCAGCAGAGCAAACGCTGAGCCTGCGGCTAGATCTGAGCGATCGCCGCGTGTACGTTCAGCGCGGTGAAACTGTAGAAATTAGCTACCCAGTAGCCGTTGGCCGCTCCGGCTGGGAAACGCCGACCGGAGACTTTGAGGTGTCTTCGCAGCTTTCAGAGCCAGGGTGGACCAATCCGTTTACCAACGAAATCATGCCGCCCGGCCCAGACAATCCTTTAGGCGATCGCTGGATCGGTTTCTGGACAGATGGCACTAACGTCATTGGCTTTCATGGGACGCCCAACCGCGATTCTGTCGGTCAAGCGGCTTCTCATGGCTGCGTTCGCATGTATAACGAACACATCCGCGAGCTTTACGACATCATCGCCTTAGGCACGCCAGTCACCGTCGAGCCGTAATTTTGCGAGCCGTAGTTTTTGCGAGCCGTAATCTTGCGAGCCGTAATCTTGCGAAGAATGTTTGCGGAGAATTTTTGCGGAGAATTAGCTGCATCCAAATAGGCTGTCTGCTCGTACATTCAACGAACGTTCAATGAGCTACATTCAATAAGCTACTTCGTGCGAACACTTCGAGCGAAGGTTGATTGAGCTGTTCGCCATCAAATAGAAATCAAAGGAACAAAAACGGAACAAAAACAGAAAGTCAAACAGACGAAAGAAACAGAAAAAAGAGCTTGAATAATTCTCTTGTTGGCTTCTAGGTAGATAGCCCGTTTTGTGTGTCACAAAAAGCTTTTAGCAGCCTTTTAGCCACTAAGCAATTGAGCTTATTGTCTCTAGATCTATTCCTTTTGATGAACTGTTTTAATCGCAGTTCTGCCATAGTTTTAAGGGTGTAAATATCTATTCGCTTCAAACACCAAGTTTCACACGCTCACTTCAAGATATTTATTAAATTAGGCTAAATAGGCTCGGGAGATGCTGATATGAAGCAACAGATGACACTGTCTGCCTCAAGACGAGATTTAATGAAATGGGGACTTTGGGGCTTTGCAGGGCTAGCAGTAGCCACTTTGCCCAAAGCTGTTCAGGCTCAATCTATTGCCCAATCTGGGACTGCGGCTACCCTCACTTTCAACGCTGACGACATCGGTATTCTTAACTTTGCGCTGCTGCTCGAAGAACTTGAAGCCGCTTTTTACGCCGCAGCGGCTGGCTCCGGCAATATTACCGATCCGCAAGAACTCAACTATGTAAGGGTTCTTGGCGGTCAAGAAGCTGCCCACGTTACGTTTTTGCGCAGCGTTCTAGGCGATGACGTTCTCTTTGAAACAGCCGATCTAAGCTTTAACCCCGATGGTTTGAGTGCTATATTGAGCGATCGCGACACCATTCTCAACACCGCCGTCACCCTAGAAGACGTTGGCGTTCATGCTTATAACGGTGCTGGCCCTAGCCTCACCAATCCCACTTACATCCTAGCCGCAGGCTCCATCGTGTCGGTTGAAGCTCGCCATGCGGGCGGTGTTCGGGCGCTACTTGGCAAACCCACTACCGAGCCAGACAGCGATCGCCTCATTGCTGATGCAGATTTAGTCGCCAGCCTCAATCCTTTAAAGGGAAAAGCTTACGACGAGCTGTACAGCCCCATGCAAATTGTCTCCATTGTGGGTTCACTCGGCATTCTCAACAATCCAATTAACGGCGCGCTCGTCGCATAGCGTCAGGAGGAATTTAATGAAGATAACTATTAATCTCATGCTTCAGCCATTCAACCGGGTTCTACTGCGTTTGCCTAGCTACCTCATCAGCCAGTGCAGCCACATCGTCCAAACAGTGGGCCAAGCAGTGGGCCAAAAAATAAGCCAAAAAATAAGCCAGAAAATAAGCCAGAAAACGGCTCGCGTCCAGCGCCTAGCAAGCGGGACGGCGTTGGTTTTCTCTTTATCGCTGCTACTGCTGTGCCTTTCTCCTACGTCTGCGGCCCATGCCCAAGACGCCGTGTTGACCCCCAGGCAGGTAACTGAATACGCCCTCACCCTCGAAAAGCTAGAAGCCGACTTCTATCGCCGGGCGGTTGTGGCGGCGCAAAGTGGCGGTCTTTCTGGTGTGCCACAAGCCGCCAAAGATGTGATTGTTTCCTACGGCCAAGACGAAGCTCAGCACGTTGCGGATCTTTCAGCTGTCTTGCCTGCTTTGGGCGGCGATCCAAATGCCATTACGATTCCGACCAATCCCAACTATTCGGCTATTTTAGGCCGCGATCCGTTTGCTAATCCAACAGACTTTCTGTTGGTTGGGCAGTACGTTGAAGACTTGGGCGTAGCTGCTTATAAAGGGCAGGTGCAAAACTTGCTGGCAGCCGGTGATGCGGGTAAGACTGTGCTAGCCGCTGCGCTAGCAATTCATAGCGTAGAGGCTCGCCATGCCGCAGGCGTAAGATATCTACGGAGCACGTTGCTTGGCGCTGATGTGAATCCTTGGATTTCAGCCAACGCCAGCAGCAGTGAAGTAATCTACAACGAAAACAGAATGGGATCTCCTATTCCTTTTAGCTCGGATGCGTTTGACGGGTATGCAACTCAGTCTGAAGTGCTAGCGCTAGTAGGCCCGGTTTTGACCGAAGCACCGATGCCGACTGCTACACCTCGGCCAAATCCACCCATGCCTGAAACGGAAGATAATAGCACCGCGCCTGCGCAGAACAACTCGCCTCGGGCTTTGTGGTAAAGGTCTTAGCCTGTCTTAATTAAGGGAAACTCTCTTTCAGTTTTCTAACTTTACCCTCATCAATAAAAAGGCTAAACAAAAAGGCCGCAAGCTCAGGTTTGCGGCCTTCTATGTATTTATGCGGCTATGTATTTATGCGGCTATGGTCCAATGGCACTGACTTAAGAAGGAAAAAGGTAGAAAAAGGCTGCAAGGCTTGATATATATGAAATCAGGCCTTGCAAGCCAGAAATATATCACCTTCTACTATGTCTCAAATATCCGAAACTCTCAAG
>Ga0209194_1000613_pt1 | contig 26807 bp, 26 predicted proteins | sample COGITO_mtgs_1004_FD_184787 | JGI IMG/M metagenome (GOLD analysis project Ga0209194, IMG submission 184787) | Pelagic marine microbial communities from North Sea - COGITO_mtgs_100413 (SPAdes) (version 2) | ecosystem: Environmental > Aquatic > Marine > Epipelagic ...
GTTCCCATAGCGCGGGAGCCCCTAGACCGAGCATCCGTTTGCCTTGCTGGGGTCGATCCTCAAGTAGATGTAAAATTCGATTAAAGAGCTGCTTTTTCATCAGGTGTACTAGCGAGCATCATTACTTTTATTTTGCCATCTTTACTTATTTTTGAAGAGGTCTAATGACGAAACAAGCGTCCTTATGTCTGTAATCTCATCTGCTGAAGCACTGATAAGGTGTCTATAAAAAGCACTATCTGTACTGAACTTTTGTAACGCTCTAGTCTATGTGCTAACTAACCGGGAAAGGGCGTATCCGCTGGTCACACAGGATTTTATTTACTGCCTTAGCTATTGTGAAGAGGCTTACGGCTGTAAGTTTGTAGTTGCGTAAAGCTGAGAGCTATGTAATAGTCATTCAATGAAATTGACATAGCTTGCAATATTATCAGTAGACGGCTCTGCTGCCTCAGCGGCAAGGCAAACCGACTGCTAGATATTCCACTATGACAATGCTTACGTGCGATCTGCCAAGCTATCTACCCTTCAGTTTTCGACAACCGCTGATCTTAATGCACATACTTATAATCCAATCCGCCTAGAAACTTCTGAAAATTTTGCAAGGTTGCGCTGCTGTCAATGCTCGATGGCGGTGTTGAGTAACTTATGGGTGTGCTGATCTCGCAGCGCGCTGTGTTTGTTGTTTCCTAAACTTTGTTTTCTAAAATTTCAACTTGTTGCGCCTTGAGCGCAGCTTCTTGAGTTCTATTTCGTGCATTTCTTGCATGTTTTTAGTAGATTCAACAGTTTCTTATAAGAACAGATGGTCTGTAATCGAGTAGCGGTATATTTTTATTGCTGTTCTCAACTGCTCATCTCTAGTCCGCTTTTCTAGACACTAGTCGAATGGTGAGCAACGCTTGTTTACGATTCCTGTCGTAGTTACTTTCTTTGGTCGTAACCTTTCTTGAGAAAGTAGCTATTGAACATCTCATTCGGCATGGGTTGATTGCTATTTATGCAAGCATTTTTCGAAGCAGAGACAAATGATTAAACCGTTTGGCCAGATTGCTTATACGCAGATAGCGGTTTGCTAAATCTGTTATGGATATTTTTTGAATCTGTTATCTCCCTCTTTTTCTTCAGGGTCTTTTAGCGTCGATTCGTATTAATAACAAAGAATGTACAGACTCTTGATCTGACTTTTGGCTTATGGTTCACTTAATTCGTCCCCCAAGCTGTGAAATAGGCGCAAGAAAATTGCCAACTCAGACTGTAACGGGATTTCCTATCTCAACGTTGTCTTTTGATAAGCAAGTTGCGACCATTATGAGCTGGGCGCAGTCTCGTTTGAGTAAAGTTGTATGCGTTTCAAACGTCCATATGTTGATGGAGGGGCATTGGAACCCCGACTTTGCCGATGTACTAACGGATGCTGACATGCTGACGCCGGACGGAATGCCGCTAGCGTGGATGACTAGCCTGATGAATGGGCAGCCGCAAGATAGAGTGGCTGGCTTAGATTTGATGCGCTCACTTTGTGAACAGGCCGAGCGCCAGGGGATTAGTCTTTTTCTGCTAGGCTCTACTGACAAAATGCTCGAACAGGTCAGGCAGCAGCTATTAGAAGATTTTCCAGCTCTAGAAGTCGCTGGAATGCTCTCACCACCTTTTAGACCTCTTAGCGAAGTAGAAGACTTAAAAATTGTTCAGTTAATTAATGATAGCGGTGCGGGGCTGGTGTTCGTGTCGCTAGGCTGTCCCAAACAAGAACGCTGGATGCACAACCACCGCAGCATTACTCAATCGGTAATGGTGGGATTAGGGGGTGCTTTTTCGGTGTACGCCGGAGAAAAACGCTGGGCACCCAAATGGGTAAGAAACTACGGTTTAGAGTGGTTCTACCGGCTTATTCAAGAACCTAAGCGCTTGTGGCGGAGATATGCTGAAACAATTCCACCTTTTCTGTGGTTAGCATTTAAGCAAGTTATAAAGCTGCGCTTAGGTAAAGATCCGAACGCATCCCTTTTACAGGGTTGGCTGAAGAAGGAGCGTAAGTCCTAACATGAGTAAAGTTATTCTGTAGTAGCAGTTTTCTACTACAGCTTTATATTGCCAGGTTTCACGCTATAAAGTTCTGAAGCATTCTCCTTAATCGTCTAGGAGATATAGTCAAATCTGGTGTACGGATAAAATTAGGCGACCTTCTGATTATCCTGATCTGCGATCGCTTTTTTCTCCTTCTCAACTTTGATACCATCTCTGAACTGAATACCTTCAATCACATCGCCCAAGGACTTGAACCCTCGAATGCGATGCCAGCGTTTTTGAGCACTCTGCACTAATTTGAACGCGAACGGTGTGACTGTCCCAGTTGAGACCGCCCCTCGGGTCTGTTTGGTTCGCAAACGCACCGTGGAAAAGGTTGATTCAATAGGATTAGTCGAACGAATGTGCTGCCAGTGTTCAGCCGGAAAATCATAGAACGCCAACAGCACCGCCCGGTCTTTTTCTAAACATTCGCTAGCCTCAGGGTACTTCGCTTGATAGGTCTTGAGAAATCGATTGAACGCTTGATTAGCATCGGTTTTCGTTTCTGCGCGATAAATCTCCCACAGTGCAGACTTGGCCTGAGGTTGCAGCTTCTTCGGCAGTTTATTGAGGACATTCGCCGTCTTATGTACCCAGCAGCGCTGTTTCTGAGTGGTTGGCCACACTTTGGGCAACGCTGCCCAGAAGCCCAAGGCACCATCTCCCACCGCTAACTATGGGTCATGTTGTAATCCTTGGTCTTTGAGCTTTAGCATCAGTGTCTGCCAACTCAGTTCAGACTCTCGATAGCCTGCTGCCATGCCTAACAACTCCTTCTGTCCCGTATCATTGACGCCGAGAATGACCAGAATGCACTGACGCTCGCCACCGCGAATATTGAAGTAGATGCCATCGGCCCATACGTAGACATAGCGCTTGTGGCGCAGCGAACGCCCCTGCCAGTCTTGATGTTCTGTTTGCCACTTTGACTTCAATCGACTGATAGTCGCTGGCGATAAGCCTTTGGCTTTTGGCCCCAACAGTACTGATAGGGCCTCACCGAAATCGCCCGTCGAGATGCCTTTGAGATAGAGCCATGGTAGGACTTCTTCAACACTGCGGCTGCGTTTGAGATACGGCGGTAACAACAACGAGTTGAACTTGATGCCGCTGCCAGTACGGTCTCTGACCTTTGGCACTTGGATATCGACTTCTCCTACGCCAGTCGTAATTGTTCGAGCCGGTAGGTAGCCGTTGCGCACAACGGCCTGACGCCCTGCATCGTCTCGCAGCCCTTGATACTGGCTAAGAAATGCGTTGAGTTCCGCTTCTACTGCACTCGCGATGATCTGGCGCGCTCCTTGACGCAGCAAATCGCTTAGCGCATCGTTGAAGGTTTCTGGCGTCTCTGGTGTTTTGAACTTGACTAGATTATCTTGAGTCATGGTGTATTCCTTTTCTGGTACTTTCATCTGTCCAGAAGGATACGCCTTTTTTTATCTCCTACGCTGTACACCAGAAATAGTTATAACTCGTCTAGCTAACCTAGCGCGGTAGCCTTCTAGAATGCGAGCATTGGTAAATTGTCTAATGGCACTTTTGCTCTCTCCTATCAGTGTCGGACTCATTATTTCCTTAGTTTCGGTGCAGATAACTGATTTGCCTGATGCATTGGCAATTTTCTTAGCCTGAAAATGATCGCTTTCAACAAATAAGGTACATCCGGACTCTTGGTATACTAAAGTTTTGCGAGTAGCCTGCTTGTTTGGTGATTTCTGCGTTTTACCATCTATCAAACCAGTCATCACCAGTTTTTCATAGTCAATGTTCTGCGCTTTAAGCCAAGCTTCCATTTGCGGACGATGTTTTTCAGGTTGTTGGCTCACCAGATAGCAAACAGGGACGGTGGGCTTAAAGCAAGTCTGAGCCGTTTTAAGAAGGCGACTATAGCTATCTATCTCTTGAGAATCTTTGCTCTGTATCCCTTTAAGCAGTACTCCTTCTACCGCAACACAAGAATTTGACAGTACTTTGTGGTGCATCAAATTCCATTCAAACACTCTAGGAATCGGACAAACCTCGTAGTAGATATCGACTAAACTCTCTGTTCCTGGAGAGATAAAGACCGCGCCGTAGGTAATATTTTTGTCTGGATAGCGATCGCCGATTCGCAACTTTATTTCTTTAATCGATCTACCAGAATAAACGCTGTCTTCTAGGACTAGAACATTCTTGCACTCGTTGAATGTTTTAGTCTTACCTCTAAGCCTGAAGCCAGTCTCTAACTGTTTATTCTCCAGGAATCTCTCTACGTCAGTTAGTGCACAGTTAAGATGAAGCGCCAGCATATTAGCTGCGAGCAAACCACTCCTGGGCATACCGACAACTAAATCTACATCAGGTGGATTTTTGTGCAAGTTTTCAATGATGCACTGGTTGAGGTCTTTGATTGATCGATATTGGTACGTCATCTGAGATGGCTCCTAGATTCTTAGGAATGTCGTTATATTACTCCTTTGTATAGATTGTAGTAGCTTCGCAAAAAGGGTTTATTCACTTAAAGGTTCTGCGACGATATAGCTAAACAAAGGTGCGTCTTTAGCCTGTTTGTTTAGTCGAGAGCTTATTCTACTTTTTGGGATATCAGTATCCACTAAGGAGTAAAGCTATCCTAACGACTGTCTATTTATTATTGCGTTGTAACAAAAAGACTTTATCTTATAATCACACAACCGTACATTATCTGTGAGATTAATGGTGCTCGATTAGACTGTGCTTCTAAAGCCGCTTAATTCTAAATATTTGGGGAACGACCTTTGCACGTTTTGTTCTGACTTTGGAACTTGCCGACTGAGGACGTCTATGCAATTTTAGTCCGGAATGTACAGGGCAAAGAACGAAGAGGGTAGCTGAAGTCATTACCGAGAACGGATATTACTAGGTTGGATGGCTAGAAATACTTAGTTACGCTTATATAATATTCTCTGAAGGCGCTAAGCAAATTCAGCGTAAAGCATCCGGAGAACCCCTGGTAGAACTGATAGATATGACAGACGTTTTATTGCTAGATAGGCTCTTAAAGGTTTTAACAGAATGCTTTTGGGCATAAGTTGCTCCCCTGTAAGGAGCCTGCGATAGTGCTGATACACCAGCTGAGGCAGCAACGTCGAGCGAGTGCGTCTTGACTACTTGTAAAGGTAGGATTTACTCCCTCAAGCTCTCTGCTATTTTAATTTTCTATTATAAAGTTCTTTCATACATGCTTCTGCGAAGTCTCCTAGAAAGAAACGTCCATCAATAGCAACTCAACTTCTCATGAAACTAAAGCTAACTAGCGTGATTAAAAGCCTTGCAAGTGCAAATGCTTTTTGGAAAGAAAATCGATTGATTCTGCGCGAGTTTAGGCATTTCCCAAACATTGCTATTTTAGCCATTGTGTTTGCGCTCTTGGCAGCCCTTTTTGAAGGGCTTACGGTCGGTCTTATTGCTGCATTTTTGCAGGGGCTGACGAATCCTGATGAACCGCCTATTCGGGTTGGAATAGAATGGATTAATACTGCTCTTTTAGGAACGGAGTCGTCTGCTGCTCAAAGAATATACCGGCTCTCTAGTCTACTATTAGCATGCGTGTGGCTACGATCTTGCTTTGATTACTTGAGTGATTTGTATGCAAAAAATACTTCTCTTAACCTAGTTAACGCGCTGCGCAATCGTATATTTGACCAGCTAGAAAGCCTAGAACTTGGATTTTATTCAACGTCAAATCCCGGTGCTTTGATTAGTACACTGCGCGGAGAGGTTAACCAGGTTCAGCAAGCTTTCAACGTGCTTTCTGTGTCTGTTGTGTTCAGCTCTAAGCTGTTGGCTTACTTAGTCGCTATGCTGCTCTTATCGTGGCAGCTTTTTCTCACTTCTGTTCTAGTGTTTGGATTGATGTCTGTTGGATTGACTTCACTAACTAGAAAGGTTAGAGAAGCCAGCTTTGAGGTTCCTAAAGCAAACCAAGCTTTTACCTCTAGAGCACTCTCATTCATCAACGGAATCCGGACTGTTCATGGCTCTGGAACTCAAGACTTTGAGCGGAAGGGCTACTATGCTGCTACGCACGACGTTTACAAATCGCAGCTTGGCGTTATTAAGCTTTCAGCGATGGTCAAACCGCTGATTGAAGGGCTAGGGGCTACGCTGCTAGTCGGGATGGTGGTGGTGTCTTATGGCTTTTTGATCTCTACAGGAAAGCTCAAGGCTGCTGAGCTGTTAACCTTTCTATTCGTGCTGATCCGAACCACCCCTTTGGTATCTGGACTAAATGGAACACGGGTGGGCTTTATTTCTTCTCAAGGCTCTCTAGCGGCGGTGACCGATCTGTTGCAGCGTCACGATAAGCCCTATTTTCAAGATGGCGATCAGCCGTTTTCAGGTCTACGACACTCTATTGATTTCGAGTCGGTTGATTTTTCTTATAACTCTGACGAAACTGTATTACATGACATCACGCTGTCAATTAATCAGGGGGAGACAACTGCCTTGGTTGGGGCTTCGGGGGCGGGTAAAACTACGCTGGCTGACCTGCTGCCAAGATTTTATGACCCTACTCAAGGCCGCATTCTAGTTGATGGGGTTGATCTGCGATCGCTCAAGATTAACCATCTGCGCCATCGAATGGCAATTGTTAGTCAAGATACTTTTATCTTTGATACTACGGTTCGAGAGAACATCACCTACGGTGTAGAGAATGCTAGTGATGAAGACGTTTATAGCGCGGTTCGGATGGCGAATGCTTTAGAGTTTGTTCTTGAACTGCCCCTAGGCTTTGAAACGGTTCTAGGCGATCGCGGTGTACGACTTTCGGGCGGGCAAAGACAGCGAATTGCGATCGCTAGAGCGCTGCTACGAAACCCAGAAATTCTAATTTTAGATGAGGCCACTAGCGCTCTGGATTCGGTAACGGAAAGATTGATTCAGGAGTCTTTGGAGAAGTTGTCTAAAGGGCGAACCGTAGTTGTAATCGCGCACAGACTTTCTACCATTGCCAATGCAGACAAAGTAGTTGTATTAGAAAGTGGGCGTATTGTAGAGCAAGGGTCTTACAAGGCGCTGGTAAAAGAAAAAGGTAGTTTGTGGAAGTACCATCAAATGCAGCACACGTAAAAAGTAAAAAGACATTTTTCTGTTCTGCTTACGGAAAATAGTACAGATGCTATGTATACGGTTGAAGATATCTCTGTGAAGAAGATTGATAGCTTCAAAATACCGACAGTATGACGTATGTGTTTCGAGAGCTAGCTAGCAAGTGATTTTGATATTGATGTTCAGAAGTAAATGGAAAAAGTACGCATGAAAACATTCTCTAGAAAAATTAGCCGAAAGTTCAAACGCCTCCAGGCTCCTTTAGCTAACTCAGTTCAAAACCTTTTATTTGCACGTTCGTATAGACACCTTAGAGACGAAAAGAAAATTATCTATGCGCTTACACCTCCACCATATCTCAAGAACGTTGGCGATCATGCGCAAGTTATTGCAATTCGAGCATGGATTGAGAAGCACTTTCCCGGCTTTCCTGTTATTGAGGTAGATAAGGATCAAGGTCATATATGCTTATCGGCGATACAACGGTTGGTTCAGCCTGACGATCTTATCTTTCTTCATAGTGGTGGTAATTTAGGAGACAGAGGAAAATGGTCTGAGCGTATGCGACGCGAAATGATCAGTACATTTCCCGGCAATCAGATTGTCAGCTTGCCGCAGACGATTCATTTTAGCGACACTCCTGCAGGAATAGAACAGAAAGAAAAGACTCGCTGCATTTATTCCGCTCATCCTAATTTGACCGTTATAGGTCGTGACCCGCGCAGCGGAGAAATAGCTACAGAGCTATTCCCTAACGCCAATACTTTCTGTATGCCTGATTTCGTCCTATCGTTGCCTGCTAGAAGTTCAGAAACTAAAAATTCTCATCCTAAAGTTTTGCTCTGTCTAAGACTCGATAGCGAATCTGCATTGACACTAGAGCAGCATAAAGAAATAGGCGATAGCATTTCTTATGATTGTACCTACTACGACACCACTCTTCCTAAGTCAATTGACTATAAAAAGAGGAAATCTGTTTTAGATGAAACGTTAGAGCTGTTTTTGTCTGCAGATGTTGTTGTTACCGACCGCTACCACGGATTGATATTTACAATCCTTTGTCAAAAGCCCTGCGTTGTTCTGCGCACAGTAGACCATAAGCTAACATCGGCAATTCACTGGTTCAAAGACATGCCTCAGATAAAATTTGCGCACAGCTTGGACGAGGTGTCGGGCCTAGTAGACGAATGTTTAAAGATAGAAAATAGAGAAAGTCCAGATTGGAGCGCAAATTTCTTCGACAAGATACCTGAACTAATCGGCGCCCAACAAAATATAAAGTCAGCCAGAATGAAACCTGATAAAAGTTTTACATCGTAACAAAGTCAAACTCTACTTAGACCCAAAGATCTTGTTTTAGAAAAACTATTGAGCAGTCAAAAATGATAAACATTAAGGCAAATATAAAAAAAGTGCCTATCTTCGCTAGGACTTATAGAAAGTTCGTGAGAGCGTTCTCTTTTTCCCAAAGAAAACAGAATCGTAAAGCAGAAGACCTTTCAAAGCTGAGTAGCGATCAACTGCTAAGTCTAATGAGACACGAGTCTCATAGGATTGAGAAAACAATATACAACGATATCCTCGGCTCAAAGTATGAAACCTATCGAAAAAAGTGGGACAAACTTTCAAATATTTACGGAATACTTGAACGTCGTAAGTACGACATGACCGAGCCGACAGTTATATGGTCGAAGAAAATTTACAATGCCTTCGATAATTTAGAAGAAAAGTTCATTAGGGCAAATAGTTTGCCACCTACTCATTTTGACCCCAGTCAAAATTTAAGCTTTAAGTCGTTGTTGAGATCGAGGCGGAGTGTTCGTGTCTGGGCTGAGCAACAACCAAACCAAGAAGAGTTTGATAAGCTCGCCTACGATATGATCGATGCTGCTAGATGGGCACCCACATCAGGTAATCGTCAACCTTGGCGTTTCTTAGTTTTAGTAAAACCAGAAGAAAAAGAACTACTAAGAGGTGTGAAGGAGCAACACTGCATTAGCGCGCCGCTTCTTATCTATGTAGGCATGGATACCCGCTTGTATGGAGCTTTTTCTAACTCAGAACGCTCTATTTATATTGATGCGGGTGCTGCCATTATGCAGATGGTTTTACTCGCACACAACAGCGGTATGGGTGTGTGTTGGAATCACTTTGCTGACGATCTTTTAAGTTCTAGAAAGGGAAACCAAATAGTCTACTCAAATTTTGCAGAAAGAATGGGTATCCCTGACTATATAGCACCTGTTGCTATTGTTGCGACTGGCGTCTCTAAATTTATTCCGCCTGAACCAGCGAGAATGAGTATCGAAAGTCTTTTGATTGGAGCTAACAACCATCTTCAATGAAAAAGTGTAGGAGTTTCTGCCTGCGTACTATTTTACTGCTGTTCATAAAGGAGTATCTGCATGAAGATTGCCTACATCGTCAGTCAATTTCCCTGTCTTTCTGAAACGTTTGTACTAAATCAGGTTACTGGTTTGATAGACCAAGGTCACAGCGTTGATATTTACGCGCAGTCAGCTTCTAAGGCAGACAGTAAAATACATGAAGACGTTATTGACTATAACTTACTTGACTCGACCCATTACTTTAACCGTCCCGGCCAAAAGCATGTAGCCACTTTGAAAAGCTTGTGGCTAATTTTAGTCCTGTCGATTAGGCATCCTAGTTTCTTTAAAGCTATTCTCAACTACTTGCGTTTTAAACGTAGTAAGGGATCGCTTTCTTTCTTAAAGTTTGTCTATGCTGCCGCTGCCTTCGTAGGTTCGTCTAACTATGACGTCATACACTGCCACTTTGGCCCTAATGGCGTTTGTGGTGCTGCTATTAAGCAAGCATTTCTCCCTGATAGTGTGCTAGCAACCTCTTTCCATGGCTACGACCTAACGAAATATCTGCTTTCTAAAGGCAGTCCATATAGCTTTCTCTTCGAAGTGGGAGATGTTTTTTTGCCTATTAGTGAGCATTGGAAAGAGTCACTAACGGAGTTAGGCTGTGATTCAGAGAAGATAAGGGTTCATCATATGGGCGTAGATGTGAAACGATTCTCGGTTTGCAGACAACCGTTGCAACAGGAAAAGGTTCGTATTCTTACAATTGCTCGATTATCTGAGAAGAAGGGAATTGAGTACGGTATTCGAGCGGTGGGTCAGCTTAAATCGTTCTGCTCTGATATCGAGTACTTTATTGTGGGCGAAGGCCCACTTAGAGAACACCTACAGGCTACGATTGACTCGCTAGATCTATCTGAAAATGTGAAGCTGTTGGGTTGGCGAGAACAGCAGGAGATTGTAGCGCTACTCTCACAAAGCCAGATATTACTAGCGCCAAGCGTGACCTCTAGCAGTGGCGACCAAGAGGGCATTCCGGTTGTGCTGATGGAGGCAATGGCAATGGGACTGCCGGTTGTGAGTAGCTGGCACAGTGGAATCCCGGAGCTGGTTGAAGATGGTCGTTCTGGCTTTCTTCTACCTGAAAAAGCCGTAGATGACATCGCTAAAAGGCTAATGATGCTGGTTAATTCATCGGAACTTCGTTCGGAAATGGGAGATGAAGGCCGTAAATCTGTTGAAGAGGACTTTAATATAAGTTTTCTCAACTACCAGCTCGGCGAGCTATTCGAGTCCTTACGCCGCTAGTATTGTCCCCTTTCTTTATTAGAAGACTACCTCAATTAGACATTGACCACAGCCCTGCTATGAACGATAACTTTGCCTCAACCCCTTTTGTTTCGGTCATCATCCCTGTTTTTAACGATAGCGAGTCTTTACAGATATGTTTGTCGGCTTTAGAAGTGCAAACGTACCCTAGTGAACTTTATGAAGTCGTTGTTGTAGATAATAACTCTCAGGAAGACATTAGCTTGGTGTGCGATCGCTTTTCTCAGGCAAAGCTAGTACGAGAGTCTCAACCTGGCTCTTACGTAGCGCGCAATCGCGGCGTTTCGGTAGCCAAGGGCGAACTGCTAGCTTTTACCGATGCCGATTGCATTCCATCTGTCGATTGGTTGACAGCAGGCGTGGAAGCTTTTTTAAGCGATCCTAATATGGGCTTAGTGGCAGGGCGCATCGATCTGTTTGCTAAAGATCCCGAGAATCCTAATCCCTTTGAGCTGTACGAAATGATTGCGGGAGCGTTTCCGCAGGATAAGTTTGTGGAGAACGGCCACTACAGCGTGACGGCTAACTTGTTTACGAGCAAGGCCGTAATTTCAGCTGTTGGACCGTTTGACAAAATGCTGAAGTCTGGTGGTGATAAGCAATGGGGGCAGCGCGTATATGCGGCTGGTTATCAGCAGCGCTATTCCGACGATGCTTGGATGAAGCACCCGGCTAGAGACAATTGGGAAGCGATGCGCAAGCGAGGTGCTCGAATTATCGGTGGGCGCTACGACCAGCTAAAGGCTAAACAAAAGTCGCAGGCGGCTATGCTGCTCGATTTGGTGGCTTTTATGAAACCGCCGTTTCGATATTTCTTCCGGATTTTAAAAGACGATCGGCTGAATGGGACGGACCAAAAGCTTCAGTTTACGCTGCTGATGTTGCGACTAAGAAAAGCGGGTATTCAAGAGCGCATTAGGCTCCAGTTTGGCGGTACTTCTGAACGCGGGTAGTGTCGATAGATGACTTTTTATTAGATGGATGGTGTTTTCGTAACATAGCAAGAGAGATTTTAAACATGACAGCGGTAAGACGGTTAGTAAGAGCAGGTTTGCGGACTTTTTACCGACATCGGACGGAGAGAGAGAAGATTCGACGTTTGGGAAAAGCCCGATGGAATCAACGGTTTAAGTTTGCGATTGTACGAAACCCTTGGGATAAGGTTTGCTCGCAGTATTTCTATTGGATTAAAACCAATCAGCATGAGATGAGCAGCCGTCCGATTGAGTTTTCTGACTGGGTTCAACGAGCTTATGTAGAGAGAGATTTGCAGTATCACGATAAGCATAAAATGTTTATGCCACAGATGGACTGGATCAGCGATCGTAAAGGCAGTGTCATTGTTGGTTTTGTAAGTCGATTTGAGCGGCTCTATGAGGAATTTGAAGAGGCGTGCGATCGCATTGGCATAGATACCGCTTTGCCTCATGTCAGAGCGTCTAAACGAGGTAGCTATCAAGACTACGACGGCGCTGAGTCTAAAGAAACGGTGCGGCGCTGTTTTGAGAAAGATATCGAATACTTCAAATATCAGTTTCAGGAGCGTTGAAAATCTCATGTCGCTCCCTCTTGTTAGTATCATTATCAACAATTACAACTATGGGCGGTATATTAATCAAGCCATAGATAGCGCTCTAGATCAGACCTATGTCAATACTGAAGTGATTGTGGTAGACGATGGCTCTGACGACGATTCCACTGATGTGATTGGACACTATGGCGATCGCATTATTCCGGTGATAAAGCAGAATGGCGGTCAGGCTTCTGCGCTTAATGCGGGCGTGGCGGTTTGCAAAGGTTCCATCATTTGCCTATTAGACGCAGATGATATTTATGTTCCTGAAAAAGTAGCTGAAACAGTAAAGGCGTTTGCGGCAGACGAGCAGATTGGGTGGTTTTTTCATCGCTCTACGCCCTACAAGTCTGATGTCTTGCTGGCGGGCGATCTCTCCTCTATTTTTCAGGAGGTATCTAAGCGAAATGCTGCTATTGAGACAAGATCGATTGATTTTAGGCGTAATTTGGAGAACGCAGAGCTGCCTAATTTTGCGCCCGCTACGTCCAATATTAGCTTGTCTAGAAATCTCGTAGATAAAATATTTCCGATGCCTGAAGTAAGAGGTAAATCAGGCGTGGCTATTTCCGATCTTTACCTAAAACTTTTAGCAATAGGACTAGAAACAGGCCGCCAGACTGAGCGGTACCTTTGCCTTTTTAGACAGCATAACAACATTTATTCGGGTACAGAAGCCGCTAGCAAGACAAAGATTACAACAGAGATTTCAATTGCGACTGCCTTCTGGATGAATGTCCGACACGAGTCTTTTAGGAAAATGAGCGACAAGCTATTCTCTAGAGGGCTGAGTTTATCTTGGCGGTACAAAGTTAAAGACGAAGACTGTCAAATGATGATCCAGAAGTATCTAGCCGAATTGACCTACGTTAGAAGGTTAAAAGTTCGCCTGATGACTTTTTACTATCTTTTAAAGCTAAAGTTTGCGACGGCAAAGTAGATTTTTGCCTAGGCTTTAGCGTCTTCCTTATATATCTACTACTGAGACTTCGATAAAATGACCATGCCAAATTTTTTGATTCTAGGTGCAGCAAAAGCGGGTACTAGCTCGCTGCACTATTACTTGAATCAGCACCCCAATGTGTTTATGAGCGACGTGAAGGAGCCACGCTTTTTTGCATTAGAAAAAGAGACCTTAAGCTTTAACAATCCCGACCAGCAGATTAATCACGATTCGGTGACTAATTTGGCTGATTACCAAAGTCTTTTTAGTTCAGTGACTACCGAGTCGGCAATAGGTGAGGCTTCGCCACTATATCTCTATAGTTCAAAAGCAGTGCGACAAATTCAGCACTATGTTCCCGAAGCAAAGCTAATTATAGTGCTTCGCAACCCAGTAGAGCGAGCGTTTTCTTGCTATACGCATCTGCTGCGAGAAGGGTATGAAACGCTGCCTTTTGACGAAGCGCTCGCTCAAGAAGACACTCGGATCGCTAACAACTGGGCGCATCTCTGGCACTACAAACGGGGCGGACTGTACTACGAACAGGTGAAGCAGTACGTAGATGCGTTCGATTCGGCGCAGCTCAAGATATACCTCTACGAAGACTTACGAGCGGACTCGGTGGGACTGGTTCAAAACATGTTTGCCTATTTAGATGTCGATTGCAGCTTTGTGCCTGATATGACGAAGCGAAACGTATCGGGCATTCCGAAGCATATGATGCTGCAAAAGTTCTTTAAGCGGAAGAACGTGGTGCGCTCTGCGATCAAGTCGATAGTTCCAGCAAAGGCGCGATCACAAGTCGCTCAGAAAGTGAAAGAATGGAACCTTGGTGATAAGCCTGAGCTTTCCTCTGACAGTAGACAAGCACTTGTAAACTACTTCAAAGTAGATAATATGAAGCTGCAAGCACTGATTGGAAGAGATCTTTCTAGCTGGATGTGCTGATTGTATCTGCGGCCTCTGTAAATATAGGTGATAAAGATAACGCCGTAAGGTAGCGATTTACACCTTGATAACTTTATCTACAGATTAAGGCTATGACTTTTCCTAACTTTTTGATTATTGGCGCAGCAAAATCGGGCACGACTGCTCTGTACCACGGGCTGAAACAGCATCCAGATGTGTACATGAGTCCTGTTAAGGAGCCTAGATATTTTGCTCCCGAGTTCTATTGGACAAACTACGACGCGCCTTTAAGAGATAGTCGTCGAAAGCAGCCTATGACGTTAGAAGCCTATACCGACCTATTTGAGGCGGCTGGTCAGGCAAAGGCGATCGGTGAAGCCTCTACTGAGTATCTGTATTTTCCCGAGACCCCTCAACGAATTAAGACGCAAATTCCAAAGGTAAAGCTAGTCGCTGTCTTAAGAAATCCCGTAGAGCGTGCTTTTTCTGCCTATTGTTATCAGATGCGAGATGGCTGTGCGGTGCTGCCGTTTGAAGAGGCCATCGAAGCAGAACCCAAACGCATTAAACAAAATTGGCGACCTGGCTGGCTCTATTTGAAGAGCGGTGATTATTTACCCCAGCTAGAACGTTACTACCGCACGTTTGACTCATCGCAAATTAAGGTTTACCTGTACGACGAACTGCGCAGACAGCCGCAGCGACTGTATCGCGATTTGTTCTCTTTTCTAGAGGTAGATCCTACCTTTGAGCCTGAGCTAGCTCAAAAGAACGTCTCAAAGATGCCTGCTAGCCAGTCATTAAATAGGCTAAAGCGCCGTCTGAAAGTGGTAAAGCCAGCTATAGAGGCACTGCTGCCTGAGACTTTAGTCGAACGGATGTCGGCTAAGTTGGACGAGCTGAACATGCGAGATAAGCCAGAGCTTAACCAGGAGCTGCGTGAAACACTGTCAGAACATTTCTCAGATGATGTGATGGAGCTACAAGATTTGATCGGTAAAGATCTTTCTCTGTGGCTGAACTAACCCGTCTAAGCTTTTCTTTGAAATGTTCTGAATTACAAATTTATCTTCGAATAGTTAAAAGACTGTCTTTGGGGAGGTTCCTTGGGAAATATGCTGATTAACCATAAGCACAAGTTTATCTTTGTACATGTCTACAAGGTAGCTGGAACGAGCGTTCTTAATGCGTTAGAAAATGACACCTATCCTGACTATGTACCCGAAACAATGAGGCCGCCACTAACTCGCTTCTTGAGAAAGTTTCATCTTTCTCCAAGCTTTCCACTGCGCGTTCATTCTAAGGCAAAAGAGATTAGAGAGAAGATTGAGCCGGAGGTTTATGACAACTACTTTAAGTTTGCGTTTGTGCGCAACCCATGGGACTGGCAGGTTTCGCTTTATGAGTATGGGCGACAGTATCAAAACCATCCTCAGCGGAAACTAATGCAGTCTTTCGAAAATTTTGATGCCTATATCCGATGGCGGGTGGCGCAGGAAAAGACGCTGCAAAAGGAGTTTGTCACCGATAATGCGGGTGAGCTGATTGTGGACTACGTCGGTAAGTTTGAGCAGTTGGGCACGGACTTCTCTGATGTTTGCGATCGCGTTGGCATAGCCGTATCGCTACCGGAGTTTAATCGGACTAGAAGCCGAAAGACCTACACCGATTATTACACTGACGAAACCCGGCAGCTCGTGCAAGACCACTTCGAAGAAGATATCGAGATGTTTGACTACAGCTTCGGTGCTTAGAAATGGAAACACCGCTAGTTAGCATCATTATCAATAACTATAACTACGAGCAGTTTGTCTCAGAAGCAATAGACAGTGCGCTGGCTCAGACGTTTGACCGCGTAGAAGTGATTGTGGTGGACGATGGTTCAACGGATGGATCTGGGCCTCTAATTCAGCGATATGGCAATAAAATAATTGCTATTTCTCAAACTAATGGTAAACAGGGTAAAGCGTTCAATACGGGGTTTGCTCGCAGTCGAGGAGAGATTGTTCTTTTTTTAGATGCAGATGATTATCTGTATGCAGATGCAGTAGAACAAGTTGTGACTGCATGGGAAGACGGACTCTCTAAGGTTCACTTTCGGCTAGATGTGGTAGATGCGGTAGGAACCTCACGTGGGTTCAGCTATCCTCAAGGGGGCAAGCAGCTGGCAACTGGAGCGGTTTGGCAGCGTCTGCTGGCGGTCGCGACTTATTCGGGAGTGCCGACTAGTGGTAATGCACTGAGCCGTCAGGCATTGATGGCATTGACGCCTATTCCGGAGAGCTTTAAGACGATGGCGGATGATTATCTGTCTGTTTTAGTGCCTTTTTACGGCCCGGTGAAGGCGATTGAGCAGCCGCTAGGGGCTTATCGGGTTCACGGTGATAATCAATGGGCGATGTCGACAATGACTAGCGATCGTCTGCATCGCTTTATCCAGCACGACATGGCACGATGCGAGCTTTTACGTCAGCGAGCGCCCGAATTTGGACATACGGTGGCAAAAAACTTAGAGATGCAGTTTTTTGGCCGAGTGTGGTCACGGTTGGCTTCGCTAAAGCTAAACCCGACAGATCATCCGGTGCCTTCGGATCGAGCGCTGCCGCTGGCCTATCATGGCATTCGAGCGGTGAGTGGGACGAAGGAGTTTAAGCTGAAGCGTAAGATGATACTGAGCGCCTGGTTTTTATGGGTGGGCATATTTCCTAAGCCGCTGGCTGAACCTGCCATTGTTTGGCTACTAGCGCCAGGGAACCGACCTAAGATAATGAGCTGGTTGAAGCGCCGAGATCAAAGTGCAGTTTCTACGACGAGCTAAAAGACGACTCAGAGATTTTCTACTGTTGCTGGTTGCTTTAGCTTGCGGATATTTCTACGGGAGAGCGTCTGGAGAAGGGGCTATTGAGACTGTGAGTATTTCTATGGTGTCTGTTTTCTATAGTAAGAGGATTTTATGGTTGCGATAAATAAGAAAAGCCATTCTTTAGAAAAGACGCTAGCTGCTAAACAGAATGGCAAGCCTCTAAAAGTTTTGTTTGTAAGCCACACTTATGTCGTGGGAATTAATCAGGGTAAGCTGGCGGCGATCGCTCAGACCGGGGCGGAAGTAGGTTTGCTGGTTCCTGATCCCTGGCAAGCTAAGAGCTGGGGACAGCTATTTAGTCTAGAGCGAGTCTGCTTGGCGGTTCAGTACTTTCCGGCCAAAGTCTTCTTTAATGGACGGACGGGCGCGTATGTATATCAGATAGGCAGCTTGCTTCAGGCGATTAGATCTTTCTCTCCGGATGTTTTACAGGTAGAAGAAGAAGTTTTCTCGCTATCCACATTTCAGCTAGCTGTGGTGGCCCGGTTGACGCAGACTCCGATGGTCGTGTTTGGGTGGGAAAATCTAGAACAGTCTTTGCCTCGGCTTCGACGCTGGACGCGTCGATTTGTATTGGAGACGGCGCGGCTGATTGTGGCTGGCAATCAGGATGGGGCTAACTTGCTGCGGGGCTGGGGCTACCGTGGTGCGGTGAGCGTGATGCCCCAGATGGGGGTCGATCCGGCTGTATTCGCGGGGGAAGTGCGATCGCTGCCTGCAGACCGTCCTTTTCGAATTGGCTTTATGGGTCGGCTAGTTTACGACAAAGGCATTGACCTAATCTTCGAGGCCGCTCGACTGCTGAAACTAGAAGGACTCTTACTAGAAATTGTTCTATGTGGTTCTGGCGCTGAAGCCGAAGCGCTGAAGGCAGACGCCAAGAGCAAGGGACTTGTTGATCAGACGGTTTGGCAAGGAAAAGTTCCTCACGCCGATGTCCCAGTTGCTATGGCGAAGTTTGATGCCTTGGTGCTGCCTTCTAGAACAGTGGCTACTTGGAAAGAACAGTTTGGTCATGTGCTTATTGAAGCGATGTCGATGGGTATTCCGGTGATTGGATCGAGCAGTGGAGAGATTCCCAACGTTGTTGGCTGTACGGATCAGGTATTTGATGAAGGAAATGCTGAAGACTTAGCAGAAAAGCTGCGCCGGGTGATGGCTGACCCGCAGGCTTATGAAGCGGCTAGCCAACGCGGTCTTGAGAAGGTAGCGACTCACTATACACACGAGAAAATCGCGCAGCAGCTAGTAGCGGGATGGCAGACGGCCATTGAGCAAGATGTGTCGCGCTAATGCGCAGTTTTGAGTTGTTTGAATAGTTTTAATCTGTTATTTGGATGAGCATTCGCAGGGCGGTTATCTATGGTTAAGGTGGCAATTTTAAGACGAGCGCCTGGTGCCTCCTTTAGCATGGATGTTTGCGCTGATGGTTTAATTAGAGGGCTGAGGGCCGTGCGGCCCAGCTGGGAGATTGTTGAGCTACGGCCTGAGGGCGGTGGCAAAAGAACCCGATCTTTAATAGCGGGATTGCAAAAGTATTATCGACGCTATTGGCAATATCCTCGTCGGGCTAGGCGCTGCGATGCTGATCTGTTTCATGTCATTGACCACAGCGATGGACATCTTGTGCGTTGGCTATCTCAGACCTGTCAGCCAACGGTCGTGACCTGTCATGACTTAATCAACTTTTTTCAGCCAGATAATATTCGTGACCAGGCAAGTCTGGCGAGCGTGAGTACGGCCATTTGGAAGTACTCGGTGCGCGGTGTGTGTCAGGCAGATTGGGTGGTAACGGTTTCGAAGCACACCGCGTTAGATGTGACCAAGTGGCTGAACGTTGAACCGGCTCGGATAACGCCTGTTCCTAACGGCGTGGACGCAGCTTTTCAACCTTTAAATGAAGCGTCATCAGCTATTAGAGCGCGCTACGATTTGCCTGCGGACAAGCTTTGTTTGATTCACGTGGGGTCTAACCACCCCCGCAAGAACATTTTGACGGTACTGGCGGTGTTAAAGTCTTTGAAAGATCGAGGGCTGTCCGTTCACTTAATTAAGGCGGGGGCGAGCTTTAGTCAAGCGCAGACAGATTTCATTGAACTGCATAGCTTAGAAGATGCGATCGCTCATTTTGATCAGCCTAATCAAACAACCTTAGTCGATTTATACAACGCAGCAGACGTCTTGTTGTCTCCCTCTCTTTACGAGGGATTTGGTATCACGTTGCTAGAGGCGATGGCCTGCGGTACGCCCGTTGTGACCTCAAACGTGACCTCGTTACCTGAGGTGGTAGGTGATGCTGGGATAATGGCCAGCCCGTTAGACGTAGATGAATTAGCCATGGGTATACAACGTCTGCACAATAATGATAGATACCGCCGCGAGCTGATCCAAAGCGGGCTTTTGCGGGTCAAAGACTTTACCTGGGAGTGTTCGGCTGAGCAAGTAGCCCAAGTTTATGAAAAGCTTCTGGATTTGTAGAGGCGATCGCCGTAAGACTCATCAGAACCAACAGATAGATGTAGGCGGAGAAGTTCAGTATGCGCGTTTTGAGCGTTCACAATGGCTATCAGATCAGAGGGGGTGAAGATGAGTCTTGTGCTGCTGAAGAAGCGATGTTACGTAATCAAGGGCACCAGGTTGAAACCTATAAAGATCACAATGATCGGATCAAAGAAATTCATTGGGCGCAGCTAGCACTGGAGACTATCTGGTCTCCAAACTCTTTTAAGCGTATTCAGCAGCAGCTTCGGCAAGTACCTTGCGATGTGGTACATGTGCAAAACTTTTTTCCACTGATCTCGCCCTCTGTTTATGCGGCGGCCAGAGCAGAGCAGGTGCCGGTGGTGCAGACGCTGCGAAACTACCGGTTGCTGTGTCCAAATGCGCTGTTTTTTCGAGAAGGCAGGGTGTGCGAAGACTGCTTGGGTAAGTCGCTGCCCTATCCGGGTGTGCAGCATGGCTGCTATCGCGAGAGTGTTGCCGCAAGTGCTGGTGTTGCTGCAATGCTGACGGTTCACAATGCTATGAAGACCTGGGAAAATCAGGTTGATCTATATATTACGCTGACTCAGTTTGCTAGGCGGAAGTTTATTGAAGGGGGATTTCCAGCCAATAAGATTGTAGTAAAGCCAAATTTTGTAGCTCCCGATCCGGGCGTTGGCAGCGGAACTGGAGGCTTTGCGCTTTACGTAGGTCGTCTTTCTGTAGAGAAGGGCTTAGACACCCTGCTCGAAGCTTGGGACTTACTAGATAGGCCAATCCCGCTAAAGATTGTGGGCGATGGACCGCTTTCTGAGATGGTACAGCAGGCGACCCAAAAATCGCCCCATATTACTTGGTTGGGCCGTCAGCCGATGACAAAAGTACATCAGCTAATGGGCGAGGCACAGTTTTTGGTGTTTCCTTCTAAGTGGTACGAGACGTTTGGACGAGTTGCGGTAGAAGCCTTTGCGAAAGGAACGCCTGTGGTTGCCTCAAAGATTGGAGCAATCGCTGAAATTGTGGATTCGGGGCGAACAGGACTGCACTTTAAGCCGGGTGATGCTGAAGACTTAGCGAGCAAGGTTCTCTGGTTTCTGGCTAACCCAAGTGCTCTAGCCAAGATGCGACAGGTGGTTAGGGCCGAATACGAAGCTAAGTACACGGCTGAGAAGAACTATCAGCAGCTCATCGACATTTATCAAAAAGCACAGCAACTGCGCAATCGATAGGTTGTTTTCCTGTTCAGTCTATTGACCAATATTTTTATAAGAACTATGCAAGCTAGCACGATATCGCGACCGAAAAAAGGCTTCTTTAGCAGTTCTACGCTACTTATCCTGGCTTTTGCAACTGCCTTTTTCCCACGACTATTAGACTTAGCGGGATTCCCCTCTCTTGTTAACTTTATTCATTTCTTTTTTGTTCCACTCGCTTCAGCCTGGATTATTGTTCAAGCGCCTAATCGGAGTCCTTCCGAGATGGCTACGATAAAGGTGATCTTAGGCAGCATTACTGCCTTGTTTGGCGTAATGGTCGCAAGTGCGCTCCTCAACGACGCTGGCATTATTAACCTAGTGATCTCTTTTCTGCTATGGACTGAGCCTTTTCTATTTCTGCTAGCGTTTGTGTGGTCGCCCATTACGCAGAAGAACCTAGTTCGACTGCGAACGTGGATTGTACGCTTTTCTATTTTTCATATTTCGCTAGCGCTGTTGCAAAAGGTGGCGCTAGATGTAGGAATTTTAAAAACAACAACCGGTGAAAGACTCGGGTTGCCTCAAGATAACATTCAAGGCGTCTTTTATCTATCGGGGGGCGGCCATGTTGTTAGCTCTTGCGTATCGGTTTCGTTTGCAATTTACTATCTAATCTTTGCAAAGGCTACCCCTGTTTGGTTTAGAGTTGCGGTAGCGTTTGCAGCGATAGTGCAAAACCTTGTTGCTGAAACTAAGCAGGTAACGCTGGTCTGCCTAATTTCCTTTATCCTGCTGGTGTTGACTAGAGTCAAAGATATCAAAAAGTTTTTACAGTATGCGATCGCAGTAGTGCTATTGGTCTATGCCTTTTTCTGGTGTACGTCCAATCTACCTGCCTTTAGAGGCTACAATACGTGGTCTGATTTAGCGCTGTACGGGCCAAATGGCGAAGCGACGGTGCTGAAGACAGCAGGTATTCACATTATTCTTTCCTACTTCACCTCCCCTCTAAATTGGCTACTGGGACTAGGGCCTGGCCACACCGTCAGCAGATTGGGTGGTTGGATGCTAGAGCGGTATGCTAGCTTGCTGTTTCCGCTGGGCGCTAGCTTTTCTCCAGTCGCTTCCGAAACCTGGCGCGTAGTGATGACTAGTCGACTAGGCCCCAAATCTAGTATGTTTTCGCCCCTATTCGGCTGGGTGGGCCTATGGGGCGATTTTGGCCTTTTAGGACTTGGGCTTTATCTATTTATTGGCATCGTGATCTGGCGTAAGTTTTGCCAAGATGATTTCTCCAAGTTTTTGATGCTGAATGTATTCTTACACGGTTTTATTTTTACGCAGTTAGAAGAGCCAGGCTATATGCTGTTCGTTGCAGTACTGATCGGATTGAGATGGCATGAGAAGCGGTACGAGTGGCTCGACAAGCAGCGGCTAAGAATTATGCGCCCTCCACTATAGGCGTACTTCAATTTGGTGGCTAAACGTAACAGCATCACAATAATCATCGAAGTTATTTTCGTGTGACAAGAGATATGCATAGCGCGAACAAACCTCTAGCGATGAGAGATTCTAAAGAATGTTGACATGCTGCCTTCATATTCAGCAGACAAAGTGCAACTGAATATGAAGGCAGAGAAAGATAAACCGTATTGTTTAGATGAAATTACGTGACTATTTCTATCAGCGACGCCGGTAATTGTATATATTAACTGCAGCATCTCGTTAGATATACGGACTGCAATTTCATGGCCTCTATGATAATAATGCCCATGTTAGTTAGTATCATTATCAATAACTACAACTACGCCGAGTTCCTCGAAGAAGCTATTTTAAGCGCTCTAAATCAACGCTCACCGTCTGTAGAAGTCGTTGTGGTTGACGATGGCTCTACAGACAGCTCGAGAGAAATTATAGACGCTTACAAAGACCGTATCATTCCTGTTATTAAGCAGAACGGCGGGCAGGCTTCGGCTTTTAACGCGGGGTTTGAAGTGGCTAGCGGAGAAATCATCTGCTTTTTAGATTCAGATGACTATTTCTATTCAGACAAAATACTCAAAGTTTCCAACTTATTTCATAAGTATACCGAAGCCGGTTGGTGCTTTCATGAACTTGAGGAAGTCGATAAATCAGGACAAGTGATCCACCAAGATCGACGACGTATTGATCAGCTTGAGTTGGTTTCTCTTCAGAGTGTATTACTGAAGGGAGAGAGGTTGCAGCATTGGTTCCCTGCAACTAGCGGGCTATGTTTTCGGCGGCAAACATTAGAAAAGATCCTTCCTATGCCCGATGCTTTTCAGATCGCCGCAGACTCTTTTGTACGGCTTTCATCTATATATTTATCTTCGGGGGTTCTGTCACCAGAGCTGTGGGCGGTGCATCGGCAGCACGGCAGCAATCTTTATGACTTTAGAGAAGACGTTCACATCAATAGAGCAAAAGTAGGAATTAAATCGGCGTACTATTTGCGTAAAAGGTTTCCTACACTCCGTCTGTTTGCTAACCGCTGTTTTTGCTCTTCTCTAAGCAGGCTGATTAGGTATATCGGCTTAATCAAGGCATATAGGATCGTTGAAGTTAGAAACTATGTTGAAGAAGATAAATCTATACACTTTAAAGTAAAACTGATTTCCAGAATAGCTAAAGATTTCTGCATGAGACCTGCACTCTTGCGGCAATCAAGACTCAGTAAAAAATAGACTTTATTCGCTATCCTTTAGTAGATACTTCTTTCAGATTTTTCAAGTAGTGCTCTTTACTCTCTCATAGTAGGGCCACTCTCTATATCTATCTTCTGACTTTTATTAATGGATTTTAAACGATGTCTTTTTCTACACCGCTTAAAAAAACTAAAAAACTATTAGCTGTTTCAAGACAGCGCTACCAAAAATTAACAGCACACGTTCATCCTGCCCCTATCTTTATCTTAGGCTATTCTAAATCCGGAACAACCGTTATTTCATCATTGCTGAGTGAATTGAGCGGCCAAGCCTTAACTACTGACCTGTTTTACCGGCTCGATCCCAAACTAGCAAACCAGCTCCCTGAGAAGCTATTTGATGGAGAAGAAAAAATGGCAGATTTTGTTCGAAAGAATAAATTTTTCTTTTCTACACCACTTAACAAATCTCCAGTGTTTACTTTCTTATATCTTGAGCTAAGAAATTGTTTTCCCAATGCGCAGTTTATCTTTATCGTGCGGCATCCTGCCGACACCCTACGAAGCAATCTTAATCGCCGAGGAATTTCAGGAAACGTTGATCAACTCTCAGAAGATAAACAGAAATACCTTAAGCGATTCGCCTCCATTCCGCCAAGCGTGGGCAATCATTACATTGAAAAAATGGCGAACCGTTGGAATACAGCAGCAGAAACATATTGGTCTAACGTGGATAACATGATACTTATCCGCTACGAAGACTTTTTGTTAGACAAAGTAGGCAGTATCCGTCAGCTTTGTGGTCAGGTAGGACTTACGGCCAAACACGATATCAGTCCTTTTTTAGACAAGCAATACCAGCCGCGCGGTAATCGTGATATCAGCTGGTGCGAGTTCTTTGGCGTAACCAATCTAGGCATGATTGAGAGCATTTGTGCTGAGCACATAGCTCGTTTTGGGTATGTGACGTAGGCGATCGCTGATACACAGCGGCTTAGTTCCTGCTGTTTTGTTTAACAATATGCATACGCTAGATAAAACAGCATTATATACACTGTCTCACGGCTGTTCTGTAGCTAGATTTTGAGTTCGTAACCTGCTCAAACTAGAAAGATCGCCATGACACAAATGACTAACATAGCGCCTTCTAGGCACACAGATAGTTGCACGTTACCATATAGCAGAGAACAGAAACCACAGCTAGATCTGTGGTTTCTGTTCTCTCCGCTTCTATTGACAGTAGGAGTGCTGAAGAGCGATCGCGCTGTTATCTCACGAAGTCAGCAGATGTAAAGGTGCGCTGGCCGCCTTCGAACTTAATGGTCAAATCAGCGGCTGTGAATGCGCCATCTCCGTCTGTATCGAAGGTTGTCATTCCTCGATTGCCGTACTGAATAGAGCCAGAAGTAAAGTGAAATCCTTGAATCTTCAGCTTGTCATCCCCTTGAACAAAGTCTTTGATAATATCCATGTCTCCAAAGTCAGCGCGGGTAAAAGAGAAAACGTCTTCCCCACCGCCGCCAGTGAGCGTATCATTTCCAGTACCTCCCTCAAGGAAGTCGTTGCCAGCGCCGCCAATAAGACGGTCGTTGTCAGCACCGCCAAACAGCCTGTCATCACCAGCGCCGCCGTTTAGCGTGTCGTTGCCAGCGCCGCCCCGGAGGATATCGTCACCGCTGTTGCCTTTGAGTTTATCGTTGCCAGCACGACCGTTGATGGTGTCATTACCGCCCGCTCCCTTGATGTAGTCGTTACCACCGCGAGCATTGATGCGATCTGCTTCGCTGGTGCCAGTAAATCTATCGTTGCCACTAGTCAAACTAAAATTTGTCATTACACTTAGTTCTTTCTTCCTTAATTTGTTATGCATACTGAGTCTTAACAGCTAAGTAGTATCTCAAAAAGCTGTTGAACTCCATTAAAAGATTTAACCCCGTTCCTTTTATTAGAATATGAAAGTTGGCATGCCTAAACAATTTTTCTGCTTCTATTTCGCTCTATCTTTATGCGTGAAAGCCATAGTTGAAGATTAGCCATGCAATCCTAGTAAAAGCCTAAGTGTAGATGTAAGAAGAAACACACATAAGCGTTCAAAAAATACTGAATACACGGATTTATAGAGATTTTTTATACGGTGTAGAGAGTTCCTTTCCTTTCAATTCAATATTTTTAGTTGAATGGATATGAATGGTTAATAAATTAGACCTAACCGGAAATTAGATAGTTCGCTAGAATAAGCTACAGATCAACTAGAGCGGAGGTTGCGCTATGAGAATGCAGTACATTGCCTTGAGAAACAAGCCTCGTACGCTGGTAGCCTAACCGACTTGAATGCGAATGAGTTTGAGGTGCTGCTAGTCAGCTTCGGTGTAGCGTGGGACAGATTTGTGCAAGAGACGTTCGAGCGACCTGATAGGAAGCGAGCGTACGGGGCTGGTCGGATAGCGAATTTGAAGATAATAGAAGACAAGCTGCTGTTTATTTTGTTTTACTACCGGTAGTACCCGACGCAGGAAGCACAAGGCTTCTTCTTCGGCATGAGTCAATCGCAGGCAAATGAATGGGTTCATCGCTTGAGTGGATTGCTCAAGCAAGCGTTGGGCTACGAGATGCAGCTACCTGAACGGCGAGCGGCGAATCTAGAAGCGGTACTATCAGCTTGTCCTAGCCTAGGGTTCATCATTGACGGCACCGAGCGCCCCATCAATCGACCAAAAGATAAAGAGAAGCAAAAAGGCTACTACAGCGGTAAGAAGAAAGGGCATACGGTCAAGAACGACCTGATTACAACGCGAGGCGGCAACGTGAGGTACTTGAGTCGTATCTGTGAAGGCAAGCTACTGCGAGCTACTGCAAGACAAGGGCTTTCAAGGTTACGGGCCGACTGGGGCAACGGTTGTTATCCAACTGAAGAAAAAGCCGCGCGGTGGCGAGCTAACGCCAGACGAGAAGCCGCTCAATCGGGCAATATCAAGTTTGAGAGTGGAAGTAGAACATCAGATGGGCGGGGTTAACGCGCTCAGATTCTGGTGCGGAAGTTCCGCAACCGGGCGGCAAACTTTGTCGATGAGGTGATGGAAACAGAAGCACGTCATTCTCTGAGTAAAGAAAAAGTAAGCTAGAGAGAGCAACTTCTAGCTAAAGGATAGAGCCGATGACGCCAGAGAAACAAGCCCAAATGGATGCCCACGTTAGAGCTATCGCGACGCTACTACATGCTGATGCCAAAGCAGAAAGGATGCCGATGGTGACACTCGGCGAGATTGAACAAACCGTGCGTCAGCAGATGCAAACCTACGTCTCGCCTGGTATCGGTAATTTTTTATCCAAACAGATTGTCCAGAAGCAAGTGAGTCACCCAGACGCATAATCAGT
>Ga0209194_1000615_pt1 | contig 26802 bp, 22 predicted proteins | sample COGITO_mtgs_1004_FD_184787 | JGI IMG/M metagenome (GOLD analysis project Ga0209194, IMG submission 184787) | Pelagic marine microbial communities from North Sea - COGITO_mtgs_100413 (SPAdes) (version 2) | ecosystem: Environmental > Aquatic > Marine > Epipelagic ...
CTTCTTATCCGCTCTTCGTTATCTGCTCCTACTACGCAGCCCTTAACTTGCTTTTAGCAGATTCATCTGAATCAACGCTTTTTCAACTTGCTGCTGTAAGTCGGGTGACCCTTCGCATAATGGCAGCCGACATTTGCCAACTTCCCACCCCTGCAATGTTAGCGCCACTTTTAGCGGAATGGGGCTAGTGATAGCAAACAGCGCCTTAAATAGCGGCAGAAGTTCTAGATGTAAGGTAGTTGCCTTACCGACTTGGCCTGACTCAAACGCTCTGACCATTTGCTGTAGCTTGTCGCCTACTAGATGACTCGCTACGCTGACGACGCCGACCGCTCCTACGGAGAGCATGGGTAACGTTAAGGAGTCATCTCCAGAATAGATTTCAAAATCAGCCGTTCCCTGTTGACGAGTGCGCCGACTAATTTCGCTGACTTGATCAAGATTCCCACTAGCCTCTTTAATGGCGACGATATTAGGAATTCTTGATAGTTCGGCGACGGTTTCAGGTAGAAGGTTGCAGCTGGTGCGTCCAGGTACATTGTAAAGCATGATCGGCAGGTCGGGCACCGCATGGGCGATCGCTTCGAAGTGTCCCTTTAAACCAGCCTGTGGCGGCTTGTTGTAGTAAGGAACAACCTGAAGGGAGCCATCTAAGCCTAGTTTATCAGCCTTTTTGGTTGCTTCTATAGCTTCTTTAGTGCTGTTGGAGCCGGTGCCTGCCATGATCTTTGCGCGATCGCCTACTGCCCCCTTCACGACCTTAAACAGCTCATACTCCTCGCCCCACGTCAACGCGGGCGACTCGCCGGTTGTCCCGCATACCACCACCGTATCGGTGCCATGATCAACCAGGTAGTTAGAAAACTTTTCAACTACCGGATAATTAACTTCTCCCGAGGGTAAGAAAGGCGTAACCATCGCCGTCAGCACTCGGCCAAAGTGAGGCGCAGCGCTATCAGAACTCGTCATGATAAGTACTCGTCGTGTGTCATAAAACCTCAGAATGATCGCTAGATAATGATCGCTGAATTATAAATCTACGCAGAAACTGCTGTGGGTTGCTTAAGCCACTGCTTCGCAACTACCAATTCGGCGATTTGCACCGCATTTAACGCGGCTCCTTTACGAATTTGATCGCCGCATAGCCATAGCTCTAGCCCATTTGGATGCGATAAATCCTGCCGAATGCGACCGACTAATACGTCATCTTCGCCGCTAGCATCAATCGGCATCGGGAAGTAGTTGGCTTCCCAGTCTTCTTTGAGGGTGACACCGTCTGCTTGTGCGATCGCCTCTCTAGCTTCAACTACCGAAAACGGCTTTTCAAACTCTAAGTTCACCGCTTCAGAATGGGCCCTGAGCACAGGCACTCGGATGCAAGTTGCCGACACTCTTAGATCAGAAACGCCAAATATTTTTCGCGTCTCGTTCACCATTTTCATTTCTTCCTCGCAGTAGCCCTGCTCGTTTATCGGCGTGTTGTGGGGAAACAGATTGAAGGCCAGCGGATATGGAAAGCTTTCTGTTGGTGGCGTTTGGCCATCTAGTATGGCCTGAGCCTGCTGCTTTACTTCCTCCATAGCCCGAGCGCCTGCGCCACTAGCCGACTGGTAGGTCGCAACGATAACTCGGCGAATAGGTTGAATTTGATGCAGTGGCCACAGAGCGACGCTCATCAATATGGTGGTGCAGTTCGGATTGGCAATAATTCCTGAGTGATCTTTCGCATCGTCTGGATTCACTTCCGGGACAACCAATGGAACATTCGCTTCCATTCTAAAAGCGCTAGAGTTATCAATCATCAGTGCGCCTGCCTCAACAATTGCTTTAGCCCACTGCTTCGAGGTAGAGCCACCTGCTGATGCCAGCACAATATCTACGTTTTTAAATGACTCAGCGCTAGTCTCTTCAACCGTCAGCGATTTTCCTTTAAAGCTAATTTGCTTGCCCGCCGATCGTGGCGAAGCCAGTAGCTTTAGCGATTTAATAGGAAAATTACGTTCTTCTAGCAGAGCGAGCAGCTCGGTGCCAACAGCACCAGTAGCGCCCATAATGGCAACGTTGAAAGCGTCAGGCACGGGTGTCCTCCAGACTTGGACTGCGACTCCACAGCTTGTGGATGTCAGCCAAAAAAAGTATCAGGCTGTGCTCATATTATCCGTATATCTGGCTTTCTGTATATCTAGCTATTCAATGATTTTGAAATGATCTTGATTCGTGAGCGCGATTCAACTTTCTTTAGAATCAATATAATTCAGGTGTATGATACTCAACTGCACTAGGCATCCCTAGACTCTATGCGGTTTTAAGTAAGCGTACAGTTCTCAGACGCGCATAGTCCTTGAGTCTTAAAGTGTTTTATCGTTAATTACTACCACCGTATCTGTAAATGAAAGTTACTCAGGAAAATTTGCCCGATAGCCAAGTCGGCCTGGAGATTGAAGTCCCTGCAGACTTGTCTAAGCAGGGCTACGAAAAAGTGTTGCGTGACTACATGAAGTCAGCCAACATTCCTGGGTTCCGTAAGGGCAAGGTACCCCGCCAAATTCTGATCCAGCGCATTGGCACAATGCAGCTCAAGGCGGCGGCGCTAGAAGAAATTGTTCAGTCCGTAATCGAAAAAGCTATCAAGCAAGAAGAAATTGATGCGTTGGGTAACTACCAACTGCAGTCAAATTTTGAGGAGCTGATGGGGACTTACAAGCCCGGTGAGCCTTTCACCCTGTCTGCTTCTGTAGATGTACCGCCTAGAGTTAAGCTCAGTGAGTACAAGGGGCTTTCTGTGCAGGCCGAAGAGATTAAGCCTAAGGAAGGCCGCGTCGATGAGACGTTAGAAGGCTACCGCGAGAATCTGGCTACTTTGGTGCCTGTAGAAGACAGAGCTGCCGAAGAAGGCGACGTTGCCGTTGTGGACTTTATTGGCAAAGCTGAGAACGCTGAAGGTGAAGTGGAAGCTTTTGAGGGTGGAAGCGCTCAGGATTTTCAGGTCGAGATCAGCGAAGGCAAGTTTATTCCTGGCTTTGTAGAAGGCATGGTAGGTATGAGCTTGGAAGAAGAGAAGGACGTAGAAGTCACTTTCCCTGAAGACTATCCTCAAGCGGAACTAGCGGGCAAACCAGCTACATTCACTATTACGCTGAAAGAGCTGAAGGAAAAAGAGCTGCCAGAAGTTGACGATGATTTTGCTGAAGAAGTCAGCGAATTTGAGACGCTTGAAGAGCTGCGTACGTCTTTAGAAGAGCGCTATCAGAAAGAAGCGGCGGATGCGACGGATGCGAACGTTGACCAAGCTTTGCTCAACGAGCTAGTGAAGCATATTGAAGCTGAGATTCCGAAGACCTTGATTCAGCGCGAAGTTGATTTTATTGTGACGCAAACAGCGATGCAGTTGAGCCGTCAGGGCATTGACTTGAGTAAGTTTTTAACCAAGGATTTGGTTGATAACATGCGTGAGAATGCTAAGCCTGAGGCCGTTGAGCGCTTGAATCGAACGTTAGCGCTGGGCGAGATTGCTAAGCAGGAATCGCTCGCAATTACAGATGAAGCGGTCAAAGCTCGTACCGAAGAGATGATGGCTGAGGTGGATGATCCTAGCCAAGTCGATCCGGAGCGGCTGAATCAGGTTGTGAACGAAGATTTGCTAAAAGAGAAAATTCTTGGGTGGCTGAAGGAAAACTCGAATGTTGAACTGGTGCCTGAGGGATCGCTAGTGCCTGATGAGGCGGAGGCTGATGAGAGCGATGTTGCGATCGCATCTGATGGAACCGTTGACGTTGAGTCTGTAGAAGTTGCTGACGAAACGGTAGAGAGCCCTGAAGCTGAAGAGATAGCTGGGCCTGAGAGCGAAGAGACAGTTTCTGAATCTACAGTCTCTGAATCTACAGTCTCTGAATCTACAGAAGTAGCCGCCGAAACCAAGGTCGCTGAAACTGAACCGGCTAAATCTAAGAAGCCTAAAGCAGAGAAAGCTGGCAGTGAGGATAAGAAGTCTAAGAAGAAGGGTAAGGGTGGGGATAAAAAATCTAAAGGGAAGAAATAGCTTTGACAGCTAGTACGGATTTCCGATAGATCAATCAATGTCAAAATGAGGTGACTTCGTTAGATTGGTAGCGCGTTTCGGCTCAAAGGTTAGCTAAGGCTGATCTAAAGGTTTAATTTAAGATTGAGCTGAGATGCGGTACATTAGGCACGTATACAAGGCGGCTGCTTTAGGTTTATGGATAGATTTAGTCAGAAGTCGATAGTTACTCCAGGTGGGTTCTCCCCCATTGGTAGCTCTTTTACCGGTCAGCCCTCTGGCGCAATCCCGATGGTTGTTGAACAGTCTGGGCGGGGAGAGCGTGCTTTTGATATCTATTCCAGGTTGCTAAGAGAGCGAATTATTTTCTTAGGCACACCTGTGATGGATGATGTGGCTGATTCTATTGTGGCTCAGCTATTGTTTTTAGATGCTGAAGATCCTGAGAAGGATGTTCAGATTTATATTAATTCTCCAGGCGGCTCGGTTACCGCTGGAATGGCCATTTACGATACGATGCAGCAAATTCGCCCCGACGTGGTGACGATTTGCTTTGGACTAGCTGCAAGTATGGGCGCGTTTTTGCTCTCGGGCGGCGCTAAGGGCAAACGCATGTCTTTGCCGAGTTCTCGCATTATGATTCACCAGCCGTCTGGGGGCGCCCAAGGACAATCTGCTGATATTGAGATTCAGGCGCGTGAGATTCTTTATCTTAAAAAGCGATTGAACGAGATGCTGGCTGAGCATACTGGTCAGGACTTGGAGAAAATTGAAGCGGATACTGAGCGAGACTTTTTTATGTCTGCTGAGGAAGCGATGGAGTACGGCCTGATCGACAAGGTGGTAACTCAAAAAATGCTCTCTGATACTAAGCTGACCGCAGTAGGTTAACTGTCTATGTCTAAGTACGACTCCCATTTGAAGTGCTCTTTTTGCGGTAAGTCGCAAGAGCAGGTGCGGAAGCTAATCGCAGGGCCTGGGGTCTACGTTTGCGATGAATGCGTTGATTTATGTAACGAGATTCTAGACGAGGAGCTATTTGATTCTGGCTCTTCTGTGGCCTCTCCTTCGCCCCGGCGCGAGCAAAATCCAGAGAAAAGGCGAAAGTCGTCTTCTCCGCTTGCCCTCAACCAAATTCCTAAGCCCCGCGAGATTAAGTCTTACCTAGACGAGCATGTTATCGGTCAAGATGAAGCTAAGAAAGTGCTTTCCGTAGCGGTGTACAACCACTACAAGCGTCTGAGCTTTGTGAACGGTGGAGAGGGGGATGACCCTGAAGACGACATTGAGCTGCAAAAATCGAACATTTTGATGATTGGCCCAACGGGTTGCGGTAAAACGTTGCTAGCTCAAACGCTGGCGACGATTTTAGATGTTCCTTTTGCAGTCGCAGATGCTACTACGTTGACTGAAGCAGGCTATGTCGGTGAGGACGTAGAAAATATCTTGCTGCGCCTGCTTCAGGTGGCGGATCTAGATGTAGATGAGGCTCAGCGCGGCATTATTTATATCGACGAGATTGATAAGATTGCTCGTAAGAGTGAGAATCCTTCGATTACCCGCGATGTTTCGGGTGAGGGCGTTCAGCAGGCGTTGCTGAAGATGCTAGAAGGAACGGTTGCTAATGTGCCGCCTCAGGGTGGACGCAAGCATCCGTATCAGGACTGTATTCAGATAGATACAAAAAATATTTTGTTTGTGTGCGGCGGTGCGTTTGTTGGTCTAGATAAGATTGTGGAGCAGCGTATTGGTAAGAAGTCGATGGGCTTTGTGCAGTCGGGCGACTCTGCTAAGACGGGCGTTAACTCAGTTGAAACGCTGAAGTGCTTAGAGGCCGACGATATCGTGAAGTTTGGCATGATTCCTGAGTTCATTGGTCGTATCCCGGCGATTTCAATTGTGGAACCGTTGGATGAGGGTACGCTGGTTTCTATTTTGACGGAGCCGAAGAATGCTTTGGTGAAGCAGTTTAAGAAGCTGATGCGGATGGATAATGTGGAGCTAGAATTTCAGCCGGATGCGATCGCTGCTATTGCCAAGGAAGCCTTCAACCGCAAGACTGGTGCTCGTGCCCTCCGCAGCATTATCGAAGAAATTATGCTCGATGTGATGTACGAACTGCCTTCGCGTGACGATGTGACTCAGTGTGTCTTGACTAAGGAGATGGTGGAAAATCGCTCGACCGCAGAGCTAATCATGCATCCAACTTCGATTCCTGAGCCTGAATCGGCTTAATTCCCAGTATCAATCGGGCATCAATACGGGCATCAATACGAAATAAAAGCAAAGGTTGGCCTAGTTGGGCTAGCCTTTTTTATTGCCTACTTTTTAAGCTTTGTGTGCAGCAGACCATCGGGCGGACAGCGCTTTTTATAATTACGTTCAGTCGGAGAATATTCTGCTAGAGAGATGAAGTGAGTATACATGCCCTACGTAAGCGTTAATGGCGTCGATCATTACTATGAATGGATTTCGAGCCAGGATAATCCAGGCAACTATTCCCGCCCGGTGATGGTGTTTTTGCACGGCTGGGCGGGGTCTGCTCGCTACTGGGAAACGACGGCACGAGCTATTCAAGGCGAGTATGACTGTTTGCTCTATGACATGCGGGGATTTGGGCGATCACGCCCTGCTACTCCAGCATCTCTAGCCGCTGATCCATCTTTAGACACCCTAGAAAGCTTTGCAGATGACCTTCTGGGGTTGCTAGATGCCCTCGGCTTAGATAAACCGGTGTATATGAACGCCCACTCATTAGGTGGCTCGGCTGGTCTGTATTTTCTAGAGCGCTATCCAGAACGGGTAGAAAAAGCTATCCTCACCTGCAACGGCAGCTTCCCCTATCAGAAAGTTGCCTTCGAGCTGTTTTACTTTTTCGGCGGTGGCGTCGTTGCCTTTCGACCTAAGTGGCTCGGTAAAATTCCACTCGTCCCTCAGATGTTTATGTCGCGCTTTCTTAAAGGCTCAATTCCCTACAGTGAGAAGAAGGCTTTTCTCAACGACTTCTTAATGGCTGATGGCCCTACTTCGATGGGCACGCTCAAAGCCGCCGTGAGTAAGCATGCCACCGAAGCGATGCCTGCTGCGTTCTCGTCGCTGAAGGTGCCTACGCTGATGATCTCTGGCGAGTATGACAAGATTACGCCTGCTAAGTTAGGGAAAGAAGCGGCTGATATGAGCGATCGCATCGAATATGTCCTCATGCCAAACACGGCCCATTTCCCAATGCTGGAAGATGCAGATAATTATTTAAAGATAATGAAATCGTTTTTAGTTGGCGCTGAGTTACCGGCTAGCATCTAGCCTTTAGTTTTGCCTACACCCTGCCTTTTTATCATTGCCTTTTATTTCTGCGCTACTTTGAGCCACCCAAAAAGGTTTTGACCTGTGAGCTGTAGCTGATTTGCAAAGGCTGGCACAATTAGGCGATCGCCCAACTCTTCTAAAGACAAAGGAATCTGCCCAGGCTGAAACACCAGGACTATCTGCTCTGCCGGATCAATTAGCCAGCCCAGCGTAGTCCCGTTATTCAGGCAGTGCAAAATATTGCTCGTGACTCTGGTTGAAGATTGTCCCGGACTCAGAATTTCGATCGTCCAGTCAGGCGGTTGGTTGAACTGGTTAGCAACTGTTCCATCTTCATTAGTCGGAATATGTGCCCAACTGAAAACTGCGATGTCTGGAACGATAGAACGTCCACCAAACGTGCAGCGCAACTCCGGGAATGCCCACGCTACTTTCTGCAGCTGCGTAGCAGTGTTTATCTGGGTCGTCAATGCACCTTGGAGCGTACTGTGTTGGCCCTGGGGCATCAGCTTCTTTATAATCTGACCGTTGATAAACTCGCTAGCGGGCTTAGTTTCCGGCATCGCCAGAAATTCTGCTAGAAGAACTGGTTTGACAAGCGCTTGAACCATAGTGAGATGGCTGTCGGATGGACTAACAAAGCTGACTGATAGCTGGTGAGATCCTTTTAATCCAATCCCAATTCGCGCTTTAGTAGCTCAATAGATTTTTCACCAATGTAGTTCCCACAGCGGATAATTTCGGGCGGACGGATAATATCGTTCCGAGCGCTCAACATGGCTTCCTTAATAATTGGGTAGCTGGCGTTGTCGGCCAAAATGGTTTGAGCGCTGCGGACAACTGCCGATAGCTTCTGAGCATCTTCTGCTTGCGCGGTCATCACTAAAATATCATCGCCGCGCAGACTGTAAGAAAGCACTTCGGCAATGCGGATGATGCCCGTGCTGAGGCTGACAATGCCTAAGCAGGTGTCTTTGGGCAGCTCTTTGATAAGCTTACGCTCTGCGACGTAGTCGTTGATGTCAATAGGGATGACACGAACGGATTTGGGGGCGGCGATCGCCTCCGCCTCACTAATAAAGTACCGACTGGTCACGACAGTACCCGATCTCGTCTGCGCCAGCACCTGGTCGAGTTCTTCTAACGGCACTAGCTGTACTGGAATCTGAAGCGCCTGTTCTAGCTCGCGCACCATTAGCTCGCCCGCGCCGTCTTCCTTCTTAATGGTTACGAGTACCCGAGCGCTACAGCGCAAGCGCCAGTCTACTTCGGTCATAAATAGCTCGCGGGCTTGGTGCAAAGAGCAGCCCTGACGCAGCAGCTCGTCCAAGCTATTTTCTACGAGTTCTTGTGCTTTTGGAAACTTATCGAGCAGTGGCGAACCCGGCTTAACAATTTCTGTGGTGCCTTCTGCTCGAACATAGATGCCCGAACCTGGCATGGCTTCTACCACGCCTGCGTCTTCTAGCTGCCGGTATACCTTGCTGATGGTGTTGCGGTGCAGGCCGGTTTGCATAGCGAGCTGTCGCGTACTGGGTAAGCGATAGCTAGGGGGATATTGGCGCGATGCGATCGCAAACCAAATTTGGTCGTACAGCTGCGTAGACGCTGGTATTTCGCTGTCTGTTTGAATATGGAATTGAACCACTGCTAAAGCTCCCGTGCTGCAGATATAGGCCAGCCTAGCGGTGATTGCTAGCCCAACGGAATTCTAATACATGTTGTCTATAACTAGAGATTAATCGGGAATCTGCTGTTCGTGGCGGTGGATCTAATGTTTTGATGGTTTGCTCAATAATTCTTGATGATAATAGGCTATCTGGCGAGCGTCAGTTGCAAACCACCAATAACGCTCTATATTTGAAAGACTGTACGTTCCATTTTGAAGGAGATTTCTCCGTTGACCTTTTCAGCCGAAGATTTTGCAAAAGCCCTAGAAGCGCAGGACTACCAGTTTGCACCCGGTAGTGTGGTGTCTGGCACGGTAGAAACTCACGAGGCGAATGGGGCCTACGTCGATATCGGCGGTAAGTCTGCGGCTTTTCTTCCGACCAAAGAAGCCTCGCTAGAGTCCGATGTTACGCTCGAAGAAGCCGTGCCTATTGGCACAGAGCGCAAGTTCATCATCGTGCGCGATCAAGATGCTGATGGCCAGATGGTGATTTCTATTCGCCAGATGGAGATCAAGGCGCTGTGGGAGAAGCTCAGAGAGCGTCAGGAGAATGGGGACGTGCTGGAGGTGACGATTTCTGGCAGCAACAAGGGCGGAGTGACGGCGGATGTGAGCGGGCTGCGGGCGTTTATTCCGCGATCGCACTTGGGAAAGCGCGTGGAAGATCTCGACTCACTGATGGGCGAAACTATTAATGTTGCCTTCTTAGAAGTAGATGAGGACAATAATAAGCTGCTGCTGTCTGAACGCGTTGCGGCTAGAGCGACGGCTATGAGCCACCTGAATAAAGGCGAGCTAGTTGAAGGAACGGTTGCTTCGCTGAAGCCTTTTGGCGCATTTATTGACTTTGGTGGCGCTTCAGGGTTGCTACATATTAAGCAAATTAGCAAGAGCTATGTTTCTGCGCTGGGCGATGTGCTGACTGTGGGCGAGCCAATTAAGGCTGTAGTGCTTAATATCGATGAGGAGCGGGGTCGGATTGCGCTTTCTACTCAGGTACTGGAAAAGTATCCTGGAGAGATGATGAAGGACAAAGCTACGGTAATGGCTGAGGCTGAAGAGCGAGCTAAGCACGTAGAGAAGACACTTGCTGCTAGCGACGCTAATTAGATTGAGCGCTAATTAGATTACGTAAGTTTAGATTGAGTAAGTCCCTATCTTTCGGGGACTTCTTTGAAAGAGCTAGATAGAAGCTGAATGAGACTTTTTATACAGGGAACCGATGGGTACTGTTTGGGAGCTGGATTTTTACTCCAGACCAATCTTGGATGAGCGAAAGAAAAAGCGCTGGGAGATTTTGATTTGCGAAGGCGTACAGGCTGTGGATGATAACCCTGAAGATCTGTTTCGCTATAGCAAATATGTGTCGAATAGCGAGGTGAACTCGGATCAGCTAAAGCAGGCTTTGGAAGAGGCGATCGCCCAATCTGGCGACCAGCCGACCAGGGTTCGCTACTTTCGCTATCAGATGCAGAACATGATTAAGCGAGCTTGCGAAGAAGTTGGGCTGATTCCTTACCCTAGTCGCCGGACGCTTTCTTTACAGCGCTGGTTGGAAGATCGTAGAGAAAACGTATATCCCAACGAACCTGGCTATCAGGCTAGTGCTTCTGCTTCGGTGGCAAAACCGCTAGAGGTGGTTAATCCTTTGCCGGATGCGCTAGTGGGCCAGCAGTGGTCGCTGGTGACGCTGCCGGCTGAGGCATTCAAAGAAATGGATGAATGGGATATCGGGTTTGGTGAAGCTTTTCCGTTGGATATGGCGGGCATAGCGCCGGATACGCAAATTCCTGGGTTCATTATTTATTCGTCGCGGGCTACGCCTTTAGCGGGTTGGATGTCTGGTCTAGAGATCGGTGCGGTTAGGGCCGCGCAAGAGGAATCGACGAATTACGTTTCTGGTAATACAGAGACGGCTCGAATGCTGATGGATACGGGGACGATTGAGACCTGGCTGCTAGCCGATTTGGTCGGCAAGGAAACTCAGGCAGAGGGCCAGCGGTTTGAAGATGCGAAGAAGGCTGCGAACAACGTGCATTTCATTGCGGTGCAAGACAGTCCAGAGTCGGAATCTTTTGCTGGGTTTTGGCTGATGCAGTCGAGGGACTTTGGCTGATGGTAGGTGAGCGTAGCGGCTGGATTCGATCGGCTTTGATGTATTTGCTGCTGGGGGGAATTGCGATCGCCATGCTGCTGCCGTTGCTCTGGATGGTTAGCACCGCATTCAAATCGCCAACCGAGGATATCTTTCAGTTTCCGCCTCAGTTCATTCCTAGCTCGCCGACGTTTGAGAACTTTGTGGCGGCTTGGGAGAGTGCGCCGTTTGGCCGGTATTTTTTCAATAGCTTAGTCATTGCGATCGCGACCGTCGTTCTCAACCTGGTTCTGTGTTCGCTTGCGGCCTATCCACTCGCTCGTCTGACCTTCAAAGGCCGCGAAATCATCTTCTCTTTGGTTGTTGCCACTATTCTGATTCCCTTTCAGATTGTGATGATTCCGCTGTATATTTTCGCCGTTCGGCTAGGACTGCTCAACACCTATCTGGGCGCAATCTTCCCCTCTATTGCCTCTGCCTTCGGCATTTTCTTGATGCGTCAGGCGTTTCAAACTGTGCCCAAAGAACTCGAAGAGGCCGCTCGCATAGACGGCTGTAGCGAACTTGGTATCTGGTGGCACATCATGATGCCGTCAGTGCGCCCGGCCTTGGTCACGCTGGCGCTTTTTGTTTTTATCGGCTCGTGGGGTGACTTTCTCTGGCCGCTGCTGGTTCTAGACCGGCCAGAATATTACACCTTGCCGCTCGGCGTAAACCGTTTAGCCGGTAGCTTTTCGTTTAACTGGCGACTGATTTCAGCCGGTTCCGTCATTTCGATCGTGCCGGTGATTCTTGTATTCATCGCGGCTCAGCGCTATATTGTGCCGTCGGAAACGGGCAGCGGTGTGAAGGGCTAATCTATCCTTACGTCCTATCCCTTTAAGCTACTCGCTCGCTACTATAAAGGCGGTGAATAAAACAGGAATATAGCTCAGCTATGAAAATTGCCGTTACGGGTGCTACGGGCTTTGTGGGTACTCGCTTGGTCGAGCGTTTGATTGATGAGGGCCACGATGTGCGGGTATTTACGCGCAGTGTGGAGAAGGCTCGCCGGGTGTTTGCTGCGCCAAAACTCAAGCAGTCGGTGGAGTATGTGGCCTATACGCCTACGGAGTCGGGCAATTGGCAAACAGAAATGTCGGGGTGCGATCGCGTCATAAACCTGGCGGGCGAACCCATCTCCGAACGCTGGACGGTTGAGCGTAAACAGCGCATCCTCAATAGCCGCAAGCTCGGTACTCAAAAGCTAGTAGAGGCTATTGTCAATGCAGAGCCTAAACCCACTGCGCTCATCAGCGGCTCTGCAATTGGCTTCTATGGCACCAGCGAGTCAGCAGAATTTTTTGAGACGAGTGAACCGGCTGAGAATGATTTTCTTTCGCAGGTGTGCCGGCAGTGGGAGGCAGAGGCCCTTAAGGCTAAGGATGTGGGCGTTCGGGTGGCGATTATTCGGACGGGGATTGTGCTGGGCGATGGGGGTGGGGCGATCGCAAAAATGCTTACGCCTTTTAAGCTCTACGCAGGTGGGCCAATCGGCAGCGGTCGTCAATGGTTCTCTTGGATTCATATAGACGATTTGGTGAATCTATTTATTCAGGCGCTGCTTGATACTTCCATGCACGGTGTGTACAACGGCACCGCGCCAAACCCATTGCGCATGAAGGAATTTTGCGAAACGTTGGGTGAAGTATTAGATCGCCCTTCCTGGCTTCCTGTGCCCGATTTTGCGATTGAGGCGCTGCTGGGTGATGGCGCGGTCGTGGTGCTAAAAGGCCAAAAGGTTTTACCAGAGAGAACGCAGGCGTCTGGATTCTCTTTTGATTATGACGAAGCTAAAGATGCGATTAAGCAAGTCGTGGGCTAGACGTGAGCACTGGCACATTGCTGGACAAATCGTTTGGCAACGCTAGGCCGATGGCTCCAGTTTAGATGGACGTAAGAGGCTTGCAGCGTCGAACTGATGTAGCCTTCTGTCTGAGGGTGGGCCGTTTTACTCCAGTATCTTTGCGTTTCGTAGGCTGGCCGCGTACGGGCAAATCTAGCTTCGCCCTCAACTACGCAAGACTTATGGAACTCGTGTCCTACGACAGACTCTCCTGCTTTCAGCAAAGGGCCAGTTTCTAGCGCTTTAGCCTGTCGGTAGCCCAAGGTCAGTCTCTTTTCCATTTTTACCGAGTGGGGGAGGGTGCCAACCATCGGCCACTCTTGCCCTTCAAAGTCTGTTAGGCTCTGGCTCAGATACATGAGTCCACCGCATTCTGCGTAGGTAGGAATGCCTTTTGCGATCGCCTGTTTTACAGCGCTCAACATTGACTTGTTTGCGCTTAGCGAAGAGGCAAATACTTCGGGAAATCCGCCGCCAAAGTAAAGCCCATGGGCCATAGGCAAAGACTCATCTTTGATAGGGCTCCAGTAAACTAGCTCTGCGCCCTGTGCTTGAAGTATCTCAGTGTTGTCTGGGTAGTAAAAGCTGAAAGCTTCGTCGCGAGCGATCGCAATTCTCACCTTTTTCTTTTCAACGACGCTACTTTCTGATGGCTGAATATCTCCAGTTGCCAAAAATCGTTCTAGCTGCATCCAATCGAAACATCGCTCCCCTAAGTCTGCTAAACGAGCTGAAATTTGATCAAATTTGCTAACTTCCTCAGTCGGAACAAGTCCTAAGTGGCGGCTAGGTAGCTGAATATCTCCCTCTCTTCTAAAGACGCCAAATATTGGGGTATTAATTGCGCTTAGGGCTTCGCTGAGTAGTTCTATATGACGATCGCTTCCTACTCGATTAAGTACAACGCCAGCAATTTTGACTCTAGAATCAAATGTTTTGTAGCCATGGACTAAAGCTGCAAGCGATCGCGCCATCCGACTGCAATCAACCACCAGTACCACTGGTAAATCCAAAAGCCTTGCAACATGCGCTGTGCTTGCGGTGTCATCCACGCCAGTCGCGCCATCGAACAAACCCATCACGCCTTCTATTATCGCGCATTCGGAGTGAGCGCCGCGTTTTGCATAGCTATGTCGAACGTAGTCTTCGCTGGTTAAAACTGGATCGAGATTATAGCAAGGCCGACCTGTAACCGCTGCGTGGAACATCGGGTCGATATAGTCTGGGCCGACTTTGAAAGATTGAACGTTACGGTTTCGTTTTCTTAGCGCAGAGAGTAGAGCTAGCGTGACAGTCGTTTTTCCGGTGCCGCTGCGATCGCCTGCAATAACAATACTCAAACTCGATTACACCAGATAAAGGGCTGCCATCGGCTCATATCTTTGGTCAAACTGTAGCGTTCAAAACAACCTGTGTAGGTTCACTATGCCACCTGCAGGATCTTCACAGCTTTAATAGAGTTGCCAAATTGACTAGCTATACTTTACCCGAAGTGGGTCTGCCTAGCCGTCATCCCAAAATACAAAGGCTTCGAGCATACTTCTTTTACTTTCTGCTTAGCTCAACTGCAATGGTCTTCCAACCTTTTTACGCTATGTCGTCACGTCCTCTCTCACTTTCTTCTAACCGCGCGGGTAAATTCGCGACCCGGCTTGGCAGCGGCTTGTTGGCACTAAGCCTGAGTCTAGGTGCAGCACTGCCGACTCTAGCTGCCGATCCGTTCAGATCAAGTAACCCTCATGAGATTGGTGAGCTGACAGAAGATGCCTTTGAAGCTATTTTCGAACAAGGCAATTATACAGAAGCTGAGCGGCTGCTGGCCCTAGCCGAAACTCAAGAAGCTGATGAGCCGCTTGTTCAGGCGATGCTAGCTGCTATGGCCTATCTCAAAGGCGACTTTGATGCCGTTGCCACAAGAGCTGAATCAACTAAGACAACTGCGATCGCACTCGAATCAAAAGATCCGTTAAGGAGCCATCTTTACCAGGCCGTCGGCACTTTTATGGAAGGGGCTTATGTGCTCAAGAAGCAAGGTGTTGCTAGAGGTACACCCAAGGCCTTGTCTCTACTACAGCAGGTATTCAACCAGCTTGATGCAGCAGAAGCAATAGATCCTAACGATCCAGAGCTGAACTTGCTCAAAGGTTATATGGACTTGATGCTAGCGGTGAATTTGCCATTCTCTAATCCAGAAGAGGCTATCGGTCGAATATCGCAATATGGCAGTCCTATTTATCTGAGTCAGCGGGGTATCGCTATTGGCTACCGCGACTTAGACCGTAACGAGGAAGCGCTAGTCGCAGCAGAGAAAGCGTTGGCGGCGGCGCCTGAAAACCCAGAGCTGCTTTATCTTAAAGGCCAACTGTTGCTCCGCTTGGGACAGGAAACCAACAGCGCAAATGCGTTTAACGCTGCGCTTGAGTACAGAGAGCAGCTTCCAGAGGCGTTGGTTAAAAAGATAGTTTTTGAAGGCTGCGTTGCGGAAGGTGAGACCGGAGACAACTGCGTGCTACGAGCTGGCTATTAATCGTATCGGTTGAAAGCTTCTGTAAAGGCTGGATCTATCTCGGATGGATCTAGCCTTTGTGGTTTGTAGTGCAGCTATTATCAGGATGCTTCAGAAAAGGAAGAAAAACGCAACTGTCTTTCTTTTGCTATCTATATGCAGTTTCAGTTGCACAGATGTAAGAAATGCTGGCTGTTTTCAGTGTTCTTAGTCTGTTGATAGCTGCCGCTAATTCAAATCGGCGAAACATCGCTAAATCTCCCCATCGTCTTTCATCTTCGTCTAGCGCATCAAGTCCGCCCTTCGCAATGTCTTCCATCACGCAATCTAACACTTCGCTCAAGGGCTTTTTAGCATCGAAATAGTGGCGCTGAGCGTAGACAATAGCTTGTGCGATCGCTTTTACCTGATGCACTTCTACAATTTGCTCAACTGCTCTTAAATCAATTTCCTCGTAGCCCAATATCATTTTGTCCTTTAGAGCTTTGATCTTGGGCGAGCGGCCGTCTTTTTGGGGTGGCAAGCTATCTGGCAAAATAGCTCTAGCCGCGAGCGGGCTTCCTGATTTTATAAAGTTCTCGCCACCTTCCGATCGCCGTTGATTTGGATCTGCCTGGGCGATCGCCTTTGCCTGCTCAGTCACGATTCGAGGCTGATAGTTTTCCATCGCGATAACCGTATCTGCAACTGAAAAGTAGTCGCCGCTGCCGCCCATCACCAAAATAGTAGAAATGCCGTAGTCGTCATAGAGTTGACGAACCTTGTCTATAAAAGGTGTGATAGGTTCTTTGTCCTTAGAAATAAGCGCCTGCATGTTGCGATCTCGAATCATAAAGTTAGTTGCGGCTGTGTCCTCGTCAATTAGCAACACCTTCGCCCCTGCCTCTATTGCTTCGATTAGCCCTGCTGCTTGAGAGGTGCTACCGCTAGCGTTGGCTGTCGAAAAGCTTCTAGACGAGCGATCTCCAGGCAGTCGATTGATCAAAGGAGAAATATCTACGCCTGAAACGCTGCGGCCATCCTCGGCTCGAAGCTTGATGGTGTCGGGATGAGAAACAGTGCGATCGCGCCCATCTCCTGGCACATGATTATAGATACCTTGCTCTATCGCCTTAAGCAGCGTCGATTTCCCATGGTATCCACCGCCCACAATTAGCGTCACACCCGCCTTGATTCCTAACCCCTTTATCTCCCCACTGTGAGGCGTTTGTAGCTTAACTTTCTCACTCGGTGGAATAAACACGGCTCCGCTAGCTAGCGGCCTTTCATCTACCCCGCTGCGTCTAGGCAGGCAGGCACCCTCTGGAATGAAAGCCACAAGTCCTCTTTGCGCTAACTGATGTCTGAGTGCTTCCGCGTCTTGGAATGTTTGAATATAGCGCTCCATTTCCGCCGCATCTAGCGCTGAATATCGAAGGCAACGGCTCACTATCTGCGGAATGCTGTCGCATAACAAAGTGGCGGCAGCTTTTCCTGCAATCCGTCGGCCCAAAGCCGGTAGCCCAACTGTCAGTCTCGCCTCAATTCCGTTTGAATTAATCCAAATCGCGGTACGTCTTATCACCGCTTGACTTGGGGCTGCGATCTTGATTTGTCCGCTTTTACCAGAGCCTCTTTCTTTCTGTAAAGACTGGGCCACTTGAGCAACTTGCCTGGTTAGATAATCGGCGATCGCTGTTTGCGCCGCATACTCAGTTATCCACCGAACCGGAAAGCCAGCAACTTTTTGACTTACCTGAAGGCATACAAGGCTAGGCGCAGCAAACGGATCTCTTTGTACATAATTCAGGCTCAAATTAAATGCTGAAGATGCGTCAGTAAATCCGTAATGGCCTCTAATGCTTCTGTAGTCTCCATAGCCATAGCCGTCTAATTCGATTAGCCGCTGTTTTAACCACTGAAGATCTTTCATAAGCAAGTCGATTTCTAGTTGAAGCATGGCTCATAGACTGTCCTAATTAGTAAGTCTTTCAACGGTGAAGTATGCCTTGTAGCAGAGTGTATTTTCTTTTTTAAACATTAACTTTAGTACAGGATGCAACCTCGAAATGTTGGTTGAGACGAACAATAAATAGATGGCAAGCGACACCTAAGAAGTCATTACTATGCTGTTTTAATTGTTGACATCTTTATTAATGACTCTCAACTGTAAGTTTTCACTTTCTTCTACCCCTTTACTTTCTTCTACCCGTTTACTTTTTATATACAAACGCTGAAGCCAGCGATAAAGCACAATCAACCAGGAGCGCAAACTATTATGGGTCATCTAAAAAGCATTTCTCGCACTTATCCTATTAAGAAGTGCCTACTAGCGCTTGCAGCCTTTGGTTTGATGTTTCCGGGCATCAGCGTTGCTCAGCCAGATGCGGCGTCAGACGATCCAACGTCAAAGCAGTCTTCTGCTGAGCCTTCTCTCAATGCTTCTAGATCTGTTCTAGCAGACGGCAACTATCTTTTTGGACAAAGCCAAACCCGAGATGAGTTAGGACTCACATACGCAGTATTCTCAGTTAAAAACAATCAAACAGTAGGTGCGTTTTATCAACCTAGCTCTTCATTTGATTGCTTCTCAGGCCAGATAAATCCAAACGAGCTATCCGTGTCCATTGTTGATAGCTATGACCAAACTATCTATCCCTATGAAATCGCAGTTTCTTTGGATAACTCTTTAGTTGCTGGCGGTGCCGCAGGTGCTTATACCCTAGACGGGTTTTACCGCATTGATGAACTGAGCGACCAAGATCGCCAGGTGCTGTCTGTTTGTCAGGCTGATTTTGCTAAATAATTAAGTTAGGTAAGCGGCATGTTTGATACGTAAACTCCAACGACAAATTCTGCTGAGAACGCTAAAAATATTTATGCCAAAGAAAAAGCCGCTAGCGTATTGTCCGCCAGCGGCTTTTGTATTTAAGACCCTTCTGTTAAATCCTTTTCCTGTAGAAAAACACTGATTCTTCTTAGTGACTGCATTCCTTTTTATACGTTCTTCGATTTCCTTAGAAAATTCTCTACTTTTAGAGAGTGGTGTGCAACAATTAAGTTTTATATCCTTAGATTAATAGGGGAACCATAAGCTCGCGTTAATGAGGCGTGTCAATCGACTTGTTACGGAAAACACACCAGCTAGTACGGCTCTCTCTAGTGCCACAACGCCGAAAATACAAGTATTATTGACACAAGTAGATAAATAACTTAACGAACGCAAGCAGGTAGATTCAGCTTGAGTAGGTTCACCTCAGTGAGTGTGCCGTCTGCCTGGATATGTTCATCTTCTGGTTTCTGCAGGTATATCCTTTGAAGTCGGCGGCCTGGCACTTCCATCGCAGCACGTTAAGCCATTCAACCTTGGTTAGAGGTCTCTTCAAAATATGTTTGAGCATTTTACAAACACAGCGATCGCGGTCATCATGCAGGCGCAAGAGGAGGCCCGTCGCCTGGGTCACAACTTTGTCGGCAGCGAGCAATTGCTGCTTGGCATCATTAAAGAAAATACGAGCATCGCCGCTAAGGTGCTAGACGAGTTCGGCATTAACCTTGCAAACGCTCGCGCCGAGGTGGAGTCGATTATTGGCCGTGGCTCGGGCAATGGCCCCGTCGAAATTCCCTTTACGCCTAAAGTAAAGCAGGTCTTCGAGCAGGCTTTCCAAGAAGCTCGCAAGCTAGATCATCCATATATAGAGCCAGAGCATTTGCTTCTTAGCCTCACTCAAAACTCTGAGAGCGTCGCCTATCGAGTAATTGCCAACTTAGGCGTAGATCCAGACAAAATTAGAGCGCAGTTAGTGCGCGTCATTGGAGAAAGCACGCCAGTTGCTTCCGGTCGTGTCGGCGGCAATAGCAAATCTGAGCGCAAGTCTGAAAGCAGTGTGCTTACTGAGTATGGTACGGATCTTACTGCTGTTGCTGCTGAAGGTAAGCTAGATCCAGTCATTGGTCGTCACAAAGAAATTGAGCGAGTTGTTCAAGTTCTGGGTCGCCGTACGAAGAATAATCCGGTGCTAGTTGGCGAGCCGGGTGTGGGTAAGACTGCGATCGCTGAGGGCCTAGCCCAACGCATCGTTAATCAAGACGTTCCCGAAGCGCTGATCGACCGCCGAGTTATCAGCTTGGACATGGGTCTACTGGTTTCTGGTACTCGTTTTAGAGGCGATTTTGAGGAACGCATCACTCAGGTCATTGAGGAAGTGCGTAAGTCTCAAGACGTCATTTTGGTCATTGACGAAATTCACACGCTAGTTGGCGCGGGTTCTTTAGAAGGTGGCATGGATGCGGCTAACCTCCTCAAGCCTGCTTTGGCTCGTGGCGAAATGCAGTGCATCGGTGCAACCACACTAGATGAGTACCGTAAGTATATTGAGAAAGATGCTGCTCTAGAGCGTCGTTTCCAGCCGGTCACTATCGCGCCGCCTTCTGTCGAAGACACCGTAGAAATTCTCTACGGCTTACGTAGCCGGTACGAGCAGTTCCATCGCTTGAATATTACGGATGAGGCTGTAGAAGCTGCGGCTACTTTGAGCGATCGCTACATCACAGATCGCCATCTACCCGATAAGGCAATCGATCTGATTGATGAGGCTGGTTCTCGAGTGCGTTTGCGCTACTCCCGCAACATTCCTGCTAGCGATTTACGCAGCGAACTGCGTCAGGTTCAAAAGGACATTATTGAAGCTGTTCAAGTCCAGGACTTCGACCAGGCAGCGGCGCTGCGAGAAACCGAGTCTTCACTCATGGGCAAGATCCAAGAGACCTTAGCTGATGATGTTTCTATCACTACCATGCCTGAAGTCAGCGATGAGGACATTGCTGATATCGTTTCCTCCTGGACGGGCGTTCCGGTCAATGCGATTACAGAAACTGAGTCAGCGATGATGATGCATCTCGAAGATACGCTGCACGAACGAGTCGTTGGCCAAAACGAAGCGGTCGAAGCGGTTTCCCGAGCTGTTCGGCGAGCAAGAGTTGGGCTGCGCGGTCTAGATCGTCCGATCGCAAGCTTGGTGTTCTCCGGGCCAACAGGTGTGGGTAAGACTGAGTTGGCCAAAGCCTTAGCGAACTCAGTCTTCGGCTCCGAGGAAGCCATGATTCGACTTGATATGTCCGAGTTTATGGAGTCTCACACGGTTTCCAAGCTGATTGGTTCTCCTCCAGGATTCGTCGGCTACGACGAGGGCGGTCAGCTTACTGAAGCTGTGCGCCGTAAGCCCTACAGCGTTATCTTGCTCGACGAAATAGAGAAGGCTCATCCTGATATCTTCAACATCATGTTGCAGGTGTTAGATGAGGGCAAACTGACCGACTCTAAAGGCCGGGAAGTGAGCTTCAAGAACACGCTCATCATCATGACGTCGAATATCGGTTCTAAAGTGATTGAAAAAGGCGGCGGCGGTCTTGGCTTCGAGCTATCTGGAGACGATGGTATCACCAGTCGCTATAACAACATTCGCAACCTTGTGAATGAGGAAATGAAGCAGTTCTTCCGTCCTGAGATGATCAACCGAATTGACGAAATTATTGTCTTCCGTCAGCTCACGAAGGATGAAGTGAAGGAAATTGCCGAGATTCTGCTGAAGCAAGTCAGCGCTCGATTGGTCGATCGAAAGCTGTCATTCAAGCTTACGGATGCGTTCAAAGAGCGTTTGGTGGATGAGGGCTACGATCAGCGCTATGGTGCAAGACCAATGCGTCGTGCGATCGCCCGCCTAGTGGAAGACCACCTAGCCGAAGCAATCCTAGCTGGGAAGCTGAAAGACGGTGACACGGTTGTCTTCGACATCGATAAAGATGGCGAAATCACAACTGCGCCAGAGCGTCAGCCAGCAATGGCCGGTGCGATGTAGTTGGTCAGTGACTCAAACTAAATAGTTTGGGCTTACAAGGCATAGCAAAAAGGCTGCGGTTAATTCTGTAGCCTTTTTGTTTGTCTATATCTTCATTTGGCAGTTATTCACCCTGTGGTTGATGGCTCACTGTACGGTTTCGCTCTAGCTTAGACAAAGATCCCTCTCAATAGCTTCTATGTCTCAGTCTCCCGATCAAAAGAAAATCGTTGTTGTCGGTGCAGGCTGGGCTGGCCTTGGTGCGGCCTACCACTTATCAAAACAAGGTTACGAAGTCACATTGCTAGAAGCGGGCGCTTACCCAGGTGGCTTGGTTGCCGGTTGGCAAACTGAAAAAGGACGGTCTGTTGAAGCGGGTATCCACGGATTTTGGTATCCCTACAGCAATATTTTTGCCCTCACAGACGAGCTAGGCATTCAACCCTTCACGCCCTATACTCGTTCGTCTCAGTATTCTCCAGCCGGGCTAGAAGTCGAATCTCCCATCTTCCAGCGCGAACCCTATTTGCCCACCCCTCTAGGCACGTTCATCTATACCCGATTCAAGCGCCTGCCTCTGATTGATCGAATGTCTGCGCTGCCTCTGCTTTACTCATTGATAGACTTTGACAACTCTGATGAAGCTTGGAAACGATACGACTGTATGACAGCGCGTGAGCTGTTTAAGCAGTACGGCGTTTCTGAGCGGCTCTACAAAGAATCGTTTGAGCCGATGTTGCTGGTTGGCTTATTCGCTCCAGGTGAGCAGTGTTCAGCAGCAGCAGCGCTAGGAATGCTCTATTACTTTATCCTGGCGCACCAGCCAGATTTTGACGTGCGCTGGTGCCGCGGCACTGTAGGTGAAATGATTTTTCGTCCTTGGACTGAGCAAATTGAGAAAGCAGGCGGTCGCATTTTAGCTAATCATCGCGTGACTGATGTTCGACTCGGTACGGATAATGAGATCGATGCGGTGATTTGTGATGATGAGGTGTTTGAGGCGGACGCGGTGATTTTTTCGGTGGGTATTACCGGGATGAAGAAAATTGTGGGGCAGAGCGAAGGGTTGCGCGATCGCCCAGAATTTCGAAACCTCAGCAATCTCAACGGTATAGACGTGCTTGCCACGCGCCTCTGGTTCGACCGAAAAATTGATATTCCATTGCCTTCAAATGCTTGCTTCGGGTTTCACGAAACAACTGGCTGGACGTTCTTCGATCTCAACGCGCTCCACGATGAGTACAAAGACGAGCCGGGCACAGTTGTTGAAGCAGACTACTACCACGCTAATCAGCTACTGAATCTCACTGATGATCAAATCATTCCGTTGGTGCAAAAAGATCTTACGGGCTGCATCTCTGCCTTTGGTACGGCTAGGGTGGTAGACCAAAGCATCATCCGCATCCGTCAGGGAGTTAGTCACTTTGCCCCCGGTAGCTATTGCTACCTATTGCCCGGTGAAACCAGCTTCTCAAATACCTTTATGAGCGGCGATTGGATTGTGACTCGCCACGGCTCCTGGTCTCAAGAGAAAGCTTACGTTACCGGATTAGAAGCGGCTAACCGAGTGATCGAACGGTTTAGACAGGGGCAACCGGCTTCAATTATTCCAATTGTGCCGGATGAACCTCATATTCAAGCTGCCCGTGTGCTCAATAAAGGTATTCGTAACATCGCTCAGCAAGTCTTGCCTGATTTCTGGCTGCCGTAAAGCTTGCTCAGCAAAAGTCTCAAAGCTTTTTGCAGTCTGCAAAAAGCTTAAGTGCAAATCAACGGAGAGGGGGGGATTCGAACCCCCGTTAGGTTTGACCCTAAAACAGTTTTCGAGACTGCCGCATTCAACCACTCTGCCACCTCTCCTAGTGGGGTTCTACATCTTACACCGATTTCAATTCTCATCCAGTCAAAATCCTACGTCTCCTAGCTCACCACTGATCAAAAATGTCAAAGGTGGTCTCATGCTGCTGCTGCCGCTGCTGGAAGAAGAAATAAATAGCCGCATACAAAGCGTAAAGAGCAACCACGGGCCATGGGCCAATACCTTCTACTTGGAGTGAACTGCCAGGAAGCTGATTAAATTTGTCTACTATCCAAATAAGAATGTGAATGGGGTAGTAGAGGTTAGTCGCGATCGCACTTCCTCCCATTGGGAAAATCATCGCTACTGCCCCACTTACAAATCCGCCCAAGCTGATGAGTACGACCAGCGGTGTTGCAATTGCATTTAGCAAAATACTGTAAGAAGGCAGTGTATCGAAGTAGTGCATCTGTAGCGGTAACGTCCAGACGTAAGCCGCTATCGGAATAGCCAAAGCTGCCGAAAGTCCGGTTGGCAGAAAATCCATCATTTTCAATAGCCCTGGCACCATCACAATCAAACCCAAAGTCGCTACCGCGCTTAGCTGAAACCCGACGTCCCAGATCCACTGAGGATTACATAGCAAGATGAGCGTAGCCGCGACAAACAAACCGCTTCGTGGATCTACCTTGCGCTGGGTGGCTAATCCAATCAGCGCGCCTAGTCCCATCACCGATGCTCTGACTACGCTAGGCTGTAGCCCAGTCAATCCAACGTAGAGCGCTAGAGAAAGAAAACCTGCGATCGCTCGAGTCCGAGGCTGAAAAGCTTTCAACGCGCTGAGTACCAGCCCTAGAATAAGCGACACATGAAATCCAGAGGCGGCTAAAGTGTGAGCTAGCCCCGCCTTGACAAAGCTGTCTTTCACCTCAGCCGGTAGATCAACGGCTCTACGACCCAGCGTCATTGCGCTCAGCAAATTGCCAGCAGGCTCGCCTAGCCACCTGTCCTGTGCCAAAACAATACGTTGTCTCAATCGCCACAATGCCCAATGTGGGGGCTTTTGATCTTCTAAAAACTGTATCCAGTAAGTTTTGAACTGTGCAAAGCATCCTTGCCTAGCCAGATAATCACCGAAGCCAGACTCTTCTTCTTCACCTTGCTCTATTTTCTCTAATCTTCCTCTAAGCTCTACTATTTCTCCTGGGAATAGCCGTTTACTGGGTTCTAGTGCAGCAGTGACATATAGCTTCCCATTCGCCGTCTTGGGAATCGAAACGCCGTTGATACTCTCACCGCTAACCGATTGAACCTCAACGAAAAACTTGGCCTTATTGTATTTAGCTGTTTGGGGTCTTTGGAGAACTCGTCCTAAAATTTGTTGCTCTTGGAGCGATGCGAAATGACTGACATCATTTTGTGCGGGCTGGGGCGATCGCCAACTGCAATAGCTAGCGGCGAATAGTGCGATCGCGCCTGCAATCCACCACTGTTGTGCAGTCGGCCCCATTCTCCAAAATCGAGGTGCGACTACTCCAGCCACAGCGCAAAGCAAAAATACCGCTAACCCTGAAATTGCTAACACTCCAAACAGTCGAGCTTCGCTAATACCCGTAGAGAGCAATCCAATCAAGTAAGCACTCACAACAACCGGTGTTCCCCAAGACCTCATAGCAAAATTCCATCTATTTCTCGTGTTTAGAGAACCCACGAATCATCCAAACGCTCTGCTTTATTCCACTGAGATAAATTTCGGTAAGGCAATAAAAAAGAGACAGAAGGTTAAGTCTTCTGTCTCTGAAGTTCTATTGAAAATTACCGGGCCTGTTCTACTAACTACAGATCAACAGCGCAATGGGCTGACTAGCTTTCGCTATTTCCCTATATAGATAGCCCCAACTTGGCTCCTAGAAACGCATGGACAACGAGGACTGCGAGCGCCGTACTTCCTATATAGGCATGAGCAGTTCTGAGTCCATCACTGTCCTTGCCAAATTTTGTCGCCGCAATCAATGCATTTATGGTCAGAAGGGCGATCGCTCCCATCCCCGTCCAAAAGTGAGGACTTTCAAAGATAGGCTCACCTTGCATCACTAAAGACAAGATGCCACCTGTTGCACCTAGCACGATGAATAGATACATCAGCGGAGCAATCTTCGCATGTTGCTGTTTTTGCTCTACTGCAACACCAGTATCCGTTGCCAGCCGACCTTGCCAGCCAGCGTACGCTGTAAACCCACCCATCACAAACACCACAATCGCCATCATTACCGGATGTCCCCAATGCACAATCGGCTCTGGCAAGTTGAACTGAGCAAACCAATCTGCAATCGGCTGCAAATATCCTCTCAAAGCTAATCCCACAGTTGCTATCCTCAGCAGTAATTTAGATATTCAAAATGTCTTAGCACGCTTCAATCTAGGACTGCAACGCCTTCCCTGCCACCTTTTTCTCTAGCAATGGAAAGCCCAGCTTTTTCCGTTGATCTAGATATAGCTGCGCGACCCTTCTAGCAAGTCCCCTCACCTGCCTGATGTATCGCGTCCGCTCAGTCACAGAAATAACTCCACGTGCGTCCAGCAAGTTGAACGCATGAGAGCACTTCAGTACATAGTCGTAGCTAGGCAGCACCAATTCTTTCTCCATAAGCTGCTCCGCTTCTTGCTGATACAGCTCAAATAGCTTAAACAAAAGCTCCGAGCTAGACGCTTCAAAGTTGTAAGTAGAGCTTTCAATCTCGCCCTGCATGTATATATCGCCATAAGTAAGCATGTCATTCCACTGAATTTTGGCGATCGCATCTACTTCCTGCAGATACATCGTTAACCGCTCAAGCCCATAGGTAATCTCAATAGACACTGGGTTGCAGTCTAATCCTCCGCACTGCTGGAAGTAAGTAAACTGCGTAACCTCCATTCCATCGAGCCATACTTCCCAGCCCACACCCCAAGCTCCAACAGCTGCATCCTCCCAATTGTCTTCCACAAAGCGCACGTCATGGTCTTCGGGCATAATTCCGAGCGATCGCAAAGACTCTAAATACAGATCCTGAATATTGTCAGGAGAAGGCTTAATCAGCACCTGATACTGAAAATAATGCTGATACCGATTCGGATTCTCTCCATACCGTCCATCGGCTGGTCTTCTACAAGGCTCTACATATGCGACTGACCAGGGTTCGGGCCCAATTGCCCTTAAAAACGTATGAGGGCTTTTTGTCCCAGCGCCTTTCTCCGTGTCGTAAGGCTGCATCACCACGCACCCATGCTGAGCCCAAAAGTCATTCAATGTCGCAATTACAGACTGAAAGTTCACTGCGCGCCCCTATCAATAGCTTCAACAACCTATATAGTGTCCTTCGCCGCGTCAATAAATAGAAGCCCGAAATGCCATCAAGTAACTTCAGCTTGAGTGTTCCATGCGGGCCAAGCGCAGATTTAGCAGGGTTGTGGTGGAACACTTAAAGCTTCAAGCAAAAAAAATGAAGCGCTTTCCACGCTAAATTTGCAAAGCAATAACCATGTAACCAACTATGAAGCTGTGAAATACACGGTTTTCCAATACTTCTAGCGTCCTCAAAATTTCTTCCGACGAATAGGTTGACACTAGTGGCGAAAGGTCGCTATATTAGTTGAGCGCTGAGGGAAGCGGCCCGAGAGGGTTAGCTACCGAAGGCGGTCAAGTAGCACCTAGAAAAGCGAATAA
>Ga0209194_1000617_pt1 | contig 26749 bp, 24 predicted proteins | sample COGITO_mtgs_1004_FD_184787 | JGI IMG/M metagenome (GOLD analysis project Ga0209194, IMG submission 184787) | Pelagic marine microbial communities from North Sea - COGITO_mtgs_100413 (SPAdes) (version 2) | ecosystem: Environmental > Aquatic > Marine > Epipelagic ...
TAGCGTCAGGATTAGTTGGGTTTGAGTAGTTAAATGTGGTTACATCTTGATCAATCCACATTTTAGTGGTATTATTTACATAATCAAATCTTATGATAACAAATCTCTCTGTATTTGACGATATAGTTGTCATGTAATAGTTTTCAGTATCCCAAATACCCCAATTGTAAACATTATTTGTGAGCGCTCCTGCAAGTAGAGCCCATGAATTAGTTTCAGTATTTCTAAACCTTATTTGTGGAGTTCCACCGCCTGCCTGGGGACCTAGATTAGCTAAGAATTGTACGTAGACGACACCTCCTGACTGCATCGGAATAGTTCTATCTGAGGATGCAATATCATTACAAGTTCCGTAACAAGTTGAGCTATACGAAGCTCTACCACCCGTGGTGTTTAGGCCTGGATATGTGTAACCTGTACCGTGAACTTTCATATACCTGTCTTGATAGGATCCAGTCCAAGCAGCTGAAAATCCAGAACCTCCATTTAATCCTAAAAGAGAAGTTCCACTTGTATAATCAAAGCCTTCATAGGCTACCGTTTCAAAGCCTGAGGGTAAGAACTGAGAGTAAGAGTAAAAACTTATAGATAATATTAGTAGGGTAATTTTAAGTTTCATAATTTTTAAATATTATTTTATAAAGATAAAACTTATTTTAATATTAAAAATTATCAATAATTATTTATTAGATAAGACTATACTGGTAAAAATTTGGATTCTTTTATTACTTATTTACATACAAAAAAAAAGCCTTCATTTGATGTGAAGGCTTTCATTTTTTTTTCGTTTATAAGGAGAAATATAACAAATGGTTTTGACACTAATTCATCAGGCGGGTGTAGTTTGATAGTACTACTATTTAAAACCTAACTTGATTAATTTTTCTTTATACCAGTTTTTATCTGTTACTCTTTTAAATAACCAAACTCGATATTCTTTGTAAATGATAGATTTATAAATAATATTTAATCTATGTTTTAAAAAGAGATAGATTTGAATTATTTTGTGTTTTCTATGTGTAGCTTTTGGATTGGCAAACTGACTATTAAAATCATTTAAATAGGCCGTTATTTTTGAAGTATTGTTGTACTCTAAACTAGCTACAGAATTAAAAACCTCATGACAAGTTGCTAAAAAACAATTTAAGGGATGGTTTAGGGTATTTAAGGAATTCACTGCTTCTTTTGCACTAGTTTTTTTAGATAATAAAAAAACATCATAGGCATTTCTTAAAGGTATCGATTTATAAAAAAAACCATTGTCGTTGATTTGACTGGCCATAATTGATAAATTAAGTTTGTTTGCGTAACTCAAAACAGAAGCTTGACTAATTACTTGGCAATCTTTTTCAACAAAACTATAATTAAATTCATTAATATATTTTTCTATTAAAATCTCTTTATGTATTTCTATAGCTGCAATGTTATTCTCTTTTTTAAGTCTCCTGTAATGTTTCTCTTCAGGAATATAATATGTATACTTTTCTACTTCTGTATACAAATTTTCTCTTAAAATAGTAATCGCTTTTGGATAGTCTTCCTTTGAGAACAAAAAATCTATATCCCCTACCATCCTTTCTGATATATCATCATAAATGCCTGCTAATAAATTTCCCGTTCCTTTTAAAAATATAGGGGTAATGTTATTTTGTAACAGTAGGGTATTTAAATCTTTTGCTTGGGTAATTATTTGCTGGTTTCGTTCTCTATTTAAATTGGTAATGTGCTCCATAAAGTTTACCAACTCTTGAGGTAAATAATGTAAAAAACCTACACGCTTTAAATTACAATACATGGCAGGGAATACATAATGAGCAGTACTAAATTCAACAACAGCTTCCCAATTTATTGTTTTTGACTGTAATAGCTTTTCTATTTCTAGCCTGTTTTTATGTTCCAAAGAAATGGTCAAGCATTTTGAAATAAAATAAAGTGTTTCTTTATAATTCAATGAGTATTATATTTTCATAATTCACTAAAATATTATTTTGCAGATTCGTCACCAGAAGTAAATGATATTAAATCTTTAAATTTTAATGAGAGCATTTCTTCTGTTTTTTCCTTAACTGGTTTATTTTTAGTAAATAAATACCCAGAGAGAGTTACAAATAGTTTTAGCTGCTCTGTTTTGGTTAGCTTATCTTGGTTTATGAGCAGGTTATCCAGTACTTTTTCATAGAGTAGTTCCATCTTGTCATTGATAGAGGGCTCTTTTTTTTTTACTGGACCTCTTTTTGATTTTTTTCCTGCTTTCTTTGCTGATTTTGAATCGAATGGCATTATGTAAGATTTATGATTTGATAATTTTATTTATCTGATCAATATAAATTTTATTTACAATTTTACTGGAAAATTCATTAATTACTTTTTCTCTCCCATTAACACCAAACACCAGTCTTTCTTTTTCGGTTAAACTAATCATTCTGTATATTGCTTTTTCTAAAGAACATGTTGACTTTGCTTCACATAAAAACCCATTAAACCCATCTTCAACAACATCCTTACAACCTGGTACATTAGTTGTAATTATGGGTAATTCCATTGATGCTGCTTCAATCAGTGATTTTGACAACCCTTCCCTGTAAGAAGGTAAAACCATAAAATCAACTGATTTTAATAAAGCTAAAATGTTATCTGTTTTCCCTAAGTACTTTATTTGAGGATAATTATTAGTGAAATCTTCTAATTGTTTTTTAGACATGGTGGTCTTGTTGCTAGAACCTAATTCTCCAACTAATAAAAACTCTTTTTCTGGATGAGTTTTTAAAACTGATACGGCAGCTTTTAAATATTCAAATACTCCTTTATCTCCAAGTAGCCTACCCACAAATAAAAATTTAATGCCTTTGTTTTTATTTCTCTGGCAATGAAACTTTTCAACATTTACTCCAGAACCTGGAATTAGAGAAGTAATTCCTGATTTTACCAATTTATTTTCAATAAACAATTGCTGATCATATTTGTTCTGAAAAAATACATTTGCACTAGAAGTTAAACTTAATTTATATAACAACTTTCCAACATAGGTTGCAAAAGATGTCTTTATGAATAAAGTGCCTAAGCCACTTATATTATTTATTGTAGGTATTTTTAATAATCTAGCAGCTATATTTCCATAAATATTGGGTTTAATAGTGTATGATAAAATAACATCTGGTTTCAATACCTTAATTTTTATATAATATTGTAAAATAAGATATAAATCCTTTATGGGGTTTGTGCTCTTAACATTAAATTTAATATTATAACAACTTACTCCACAGGCTTCTAAACTGGAAACATAATCATCTTTTGGAGCTAAAGCAATAACCTCATGACCTGCTGCTACTAGAGTCTTGATTAGTCCCAGTCTAAAATTATAAATATTCCAAGAAGTGTTTGTATTGATTAATATTTTTTTAGCCATTATACTTGTTTATTCCAAACCACCCTGTTTACATAATCTGTGTAAGAAATAATTATTCTTAGCACTTTCTCTGAAACATTTGGCATAGAATAATCTAAAACTTGCCTTAAAGACCTTTCTTGACCACGTTTTTGTTTTTCTATAACTTTTAGTGCTTGCATAATTCTTTCTGTGTTCAAACCAACCATCATAACAGATGCCTCCTCCATAGCTTCTGGCCTTTCATGGGCATCTCTTATATTAAGAGCTGGAAAATTCATAATTGATGATTCTTCTGAAATTGTACCACTATCAGAAAGTACAGCTTTTGAGTTTTTTTGTAGATTATTGTAATCATGAAAACCGAGTGGCTTCATCAACTTTACTAAAGAATGAAATTTTACTCCAGTTTCATTTATTTTATTTCTTGTACGAGGATGTGTAGAAACTATTACTGGCATTTTATAATGTTCTGCAATTATATTTAGTGTTTCTACTAATTTTAAAAAATTATCAGAATTTATATTTTCTTCTCGATGTGCAGAAATTAAAAAATAATTTTCTTTTTTTAATTTTAATTTTTCTAATATGTTTGACTCCTCTATTTCTTTTTCATAGGATAAAAGTACTTCATAAATTGGAGAACCTGTTTTTATAATTCTATCAGCAGGAAAACCTTCCCTTAACAAGTACTCTCGAGCAATGTCACTGTAAGTTAGGTTAATATCAGAAATGCTATCTACGATTCTTCTATTCGTTTCTTCTGGAACTCTCTGATCAAAACAACGATTGCCGGCTTCCATATGAAAAATTGGAATTTTTCTTTTTTTTGCTGCGATTGCACACAAACAAGAATTTGTATCTCCTAAAACTAAAAAAGCATCTGGTTTTACTTCTTCTAAAACTGGATCTATATTAATTAAAATTTGACCTGATGTTGTAGTTGCATTACCTCCTGCTGCATTTAAGAAATAATCTGGTTTTCTAATATTTAAATCTTTAAAGAATACTTCATTTAATTCATAATCGTAATTTTGACCCGTATGTACAATTGTGTGCTCTATAGCATCAGAAATATCTAAAACGTTGATTACTCTTGCTAATCTTATTATTTCTGGTCGTGTACCAACGACCGTCATTACTTTTAATGCTTTACTCATAATTTATAATTTTTCTTATAATGAAAATCTTTATCGTGGGTTGTCATAAAATCCTTTAATTCTAACAACATATCTTTATATGATGGAACCTTAGCAACGTTCTTGGTATCGATGAAACTTTTATCAACAGATTTACCATCTCCTTTTTTTATAATTATATCCTTATTCCAAATTTTCTTAAAAAGAACTAATAAATTGTATTTAGAAATTTTTGTGTTGTTGGTTATATGGTGAATTCCGGAAATATTAGGAGTTACAATAATATTATAAATTACTTTTGCTAACTGTAATGTTGTAATACCACTCCAAAATGCACTCAAATATCCAGTAACCTCACTTTCTTGTTTTAAAAACCAATGAAGCAAACCTTGACCATTTGTTTTAAACTCTGGCCCAATAATAGATGTTCTTATAGTTAAGTGATCTTTGGTATTTATCTCACCCAAAGCTTTTGAGCGTCCATAGATATCATCTGCGTCTCTAAATGAGCTTTCTACATAACCGCCTTCATCTTTACCAGAAAAAACACAGTCCGTAGATAAATGTATTATTTTATAATTATAAATATCTGAAAGGCTAGATAAAAAATGTGGGAAATAACTATTTAAAAGAATAGAATTAGACGGATTCTCATTTGATCCACTAATTAAAATACCTATAGCATTAATGATGATGTCTGGGTTAAATTTTTCAATCTCTTTTTCTAACACCTTGAAATTTCTTACATCTAGAATAATAGTAGCATCATTTACTTTTTGTCTAAATGATATATTTTTAATAATAAATTCTCCTTTCTTTTCTAGATATTTGTATATGACATGACCCGCCATACCACTAGCACCTAAAATCATTATTTTATTTTTATTATTTTTTTGCTTGAAAGAATTTAATGTCTCTTTTAAATATAGATTTATTTTTGTCTTCTCTATTGAATTTGGTGCTGACTTTATCATTTTTAATTTCTGTAAAACCTCAGAAACATTTATGTTAAAGGTAGAAGGTATTTCTTTGATTTTATTATTATTTTTAGGGTTTTTAATGACCTCAATAATTTCATCGACTAAATCTTTTATATAAATCAGATTAACTTTAGAATCGTTAATTATTTGTGGTAATTCTCCCTGCTGAATTTGATGACAGAAAGTAGATATGAATGAATTGTAAAAAGGTTTACCATAGGGTCCAAATACATTAGGAATAATTAAAGGAGTAAATATATTTCCTGTTTTTTCAGCCCAAGCTCTTAATAATTCTCTACCCTCTTTTTTTGAATTTCCATATAAATTATCTCTATCTTCTTGGGTAGATGACGAAAAGATAACGTGAGTTTTACTATTGGTTGCCTCAAGAGATTTTACAAGTTTTTGTACCAAATTCATATTGGTATCGTAAATTACTTGTTGACTCGTATGCCTATTCATAGCAGCAAGATGTATAATTACATCACATTTATCTAAATATGCATCTAGCTTAGACTTATTTTGAAAAAAATCTCTTTGAAATTCTAATAGCAGAAATTCATTTGGGTATTTTTTAAGTTCATTATACAAATGTTTGCCAACAAAACCTTGCTGACCTGTTATCCCTATCGTAATCATATTATTTATTGCCATTTATCGCTTTCAAATCTAACATCATCATTTGGGTTTATACCCAATTTGAAATTAGAAAAAACCATTAATTTTGAGTTTTTTTCTAGAGATTTAAAACCATTTACATATCCTTTCGGAATATAAAGTACTTTTGGATTTTCTTCTTCTAAAATAAAGACTTTTGGTTCTAAATCATTTGAAGGATTTTTCCAATCATCTATTTCAACTAATTTTACCTCAAATTTTCCTCTTACACAAAAAAACCATCTACTTTCTATTTTATGTCCTTGCCACCCTCTAAAAAAATTTACTTTTTTATTTGTTATAAAATACATTCTATTAATTTTTGATAAATCAAACTCATTTACAAAATCTATTCTGCCTCTGTTATCATTAAAAAACCCACCATTAATAATTGATAAATTATTTAGCATTCTTTAGTTGATTTAATTCTTCAACGTAGGTTAAAGCTAAAACTTTCTTTTTAGTTTCCTCCACGTTTAGTCTTTGAGTATTATGTGAGTGATATTCTTCTGTCCCAGAATTTTGTTCAGTTCCATCAGTAGAATATTTACCATAGTTTAAATCCCTATTATCAGCAGGAACTCTATAATATCCTTCTAAATTTTCTGCTTTAACAAATTCTTCTTTAGTTAATAGAGTCTCATATAGTTTTTCGCCATGACGCGTTCCTATAATTTTTATTTTTTTATCCGAATTATAAATTTCTTTTATAGCTTGAGCTAGAACACCAATTGTAGATGCTGGAGATTTTTGAACAAATAAGTCTCCTTGCACACCGTTTTTAAAAGCATACAAAACTAAATCAACTGCCTCATCTAAAGACATTAAAAAACGTGTCATATTTGGATCTGTTACAGTTAAATCATTACCCTCTTTTATTTGCTTTATAAATAAAGGAATCACAGAACCTCGAGAAGCCATAACATTTCCATATCGAGTTACGCAAACTATGGGTCCTTTCTCTGAAATATTTCTTGATGCAGCAACTGCTACTTTCTCCATTAATGCTTTTGATATGCCCATGGCATTAATTGGATAAGCGGCTTTATCAGTGCTTAAACAAACTACTCTTTTAACATTATTATTAACAGCAGCTTTAATTACATTTGATGTTCCAAAAACATTAGTTTTAGTGGCTTCTAGCGGGAAAAATTCACATGATGGAACCTGTTTCAGGGCAGCAGCATGAAAAACATAATCTACTCCAAGCATAACATTATTTACACTATCATAATCTCTTACATCACCAATAAAGAATTTCAATCGCAGATTTTGATATTTTATTCTCATATCTTCCTGTTTTTTCTCATCTCTAGAAAATATTCTAATTTCTTTAAAATTAGAATTTATAAACCCGTTTAAAACTGCATTACCAAATGATCCTGTTCCCCCTGTTATTAAAAGTACTTTATCTTCAAACATATTTTTAATTATATTAAATTTTTAAATTATTTAAAAAAACAGCCATTGCATTTTTCTTAGCATGTATTGAAAAATTATTTACTGCCGTATTAAATGCATTTCCCCGTATTTCTCGCAGCTGAGCATTTGTTAGATTTAACATTTTAACTAACTCATGTTTAATTGATTCAACACTATAATTATCAATTACTATTGCATTTTTATAATTATGTAAATATAAGTGCAAATCTGAACTATAATTTAAAAAAATTGGAGTTCCTACAGACAAGCTTTCTACAACTTTTGTAGGAAACCCAGCTGTGTTTGTTTTGTCATTTTTTCTAAACAAAATACTAAAGTCAGAATTTGACGTTATTTCTTGAGCTAAGTGCATAGAAATATAGCCATGTGCGTTAAAATACTTTGGCAAAACAATTAATTTTCTATCACTAAAAGCCGGATATGACAGTAATTGTTGTGTGGTAATCCCAGCAATCTCAAATTTTATTTTTTTGTTGTTATTTTCTTCATTTAATTCTAAAATAGTTGTTAGAATTTGATTTAAGTTATCTTTATTTCCAGGAGAACCTGTATAAGACAACTGCAGATAATTTCTTTTTTCTAAATTCTTATTAATTGTTTTCTCACAAAACAAAGGAGGAATAACAACTGTATTACAATTTTTAGATTTATAATACTTTTCTAAATAGGTGCTTATAGCTATTACATTTTTTGTTTTTGGGATAAAATATTGCATTGCAAATTCTGTGTTCCAAAAATAAGGTTTTATAAACCAATCTATTTTTTTTGCTGGTGTATACCATTCTACTGCATCAAAAACTAAAGGTATTTTATTTTTTTTTGACCACCTTACTAGTGGAGCTAAGTAAAATGAATATCCACTATAAACCACTATAGCTTTTAAATTACTAATATCTTTTTCGTTTAATATCTTTATAAAGTATAGCAAACTTTTTATGTACGCTAGTAATTTTTTTAGACCATTACTTTCTTCTATGCCTATTCCTAATGGTTTAACTAATATACCGTCAACTTCTTTTTCTTTTCCCAGATTTACCCCAGAATAAATATTTACCTGGTAATTTAAAAGTTGAAAGAGTTTTGCATTTGCTAGAATTCTTTTTGAGGCTGCTGAACAACTAGGTACTAAAACAGGTGTTATATAAATTACTTCTTTCATTTAATCAAAATGATAAACATTTTTATTATTCTTTTTTAAATTATCTTTTATATACTCTGAGAAAAAAGAACTCCCTTTATTGTTTAGATGCATTAAATCTGTGAAACAACTATTGTCAAAAATCAAGTTAGTATAATCATAATATATAATATCAGAGAATTCGTTTTTCATTAAGTCGTTGAACACTGTAATTCTTTTTTCATAAAATTTATTATACATTTTATGTTTTGGGGTATTTATAACTATTAAATCAATATTTGAATTGTTACAAAGTTTTATGATTTTTTTAAAATAATTTAACTCTACTTCTGCTAATAGGGTATAATTTCTATTAGTTTTATCATCTAATTTAGATATTGCTTTCTTTAAATTATCTAGATTGTTAATATTAAATCTTCCATAATAAATATTTCCTATAATTGTATTTTTCAATATTTCTTTAAATGTTTTTTGAAAAGATGAAGCATAAGAAATTTCTTTTGAATATAGAAAAAGTTTAAGTTCTTCTAATCCCATAAGTGGAAAATATTTAGCAAATCTTGACTCAAAATGAGGTTGAGAAAACAACCATCTTTTTTCTATATCTGAAAAAATATTATGAGAAGATATTGGTATAATTATTTTTTTTGGCTTAAAATTCTCAACAATTGTTTTAATTTTCAAATAACTATAAACCATGGAGGAAGCAGATTCACTGAGGTTTAAGCTATTTTCAATTATATTTGGATTTATACCTTGCTCAAAAGAAGAGTCTCCAATAAAAATATAATCATTATAATGATAATTTTTAAATTGTTTTTTAACAGTATAGAAATTACATAAAGCGAAAAATAATAATAAAATCACATTTACAACTGTTAACAAAACGACATTTAGAATGAATTTTCTCATAAATAAAGTTAAAAACAAGTTACTCAACAAGTTTTTTTAATGCTTTTGAAACTTGTTTGCCTGCTTGATTATTTCCGTAACAGGACCAGTGTTTATCTTTTTTTGAAACTTCCCAAGATTTGTCATTACTAGAATTAAGGAGCAGGGTTTTTACTCCGTATTTATCTACTAATTCAACTATTTGCTCATCTGTATTTGGATGAAAAACAAAAATTAGTTTGTTTAAATTATAATTATTCGAACTATAATCTAATAAATCAGTAAATACTGAGGCATCAATGTTATCGCTTTTTGTACTTTCTAAAACTTCTCCTTTATTTTGTTTCTCTACAAAAATTGGATACTTTAAGTATAAAAAATATAATAATTTAATATTATAAAGTATCTTTTTAAACTTTGCTGATTTAATTTTAGCGTAAATTATTTTTTGTTCTGCAATTGATAATTGTAATCTATCGGAATAAATATTTTTCTCATAAATGGACTCATAAAAATCTCCTTCTCCTAAATAAATTAATTGATATTTTGGGTTTATTTCATCATCTAAAATTCTACTAATTTCTATAGCTTCAATAAAGGTGATTCCAGATCTACCAGCCTCAAAAAATGAGTAATCTGGAATAAGTTGCTTAAGAATACTTCCTTGATTACAGCTGATTGGGTTCATGATATTTTCAATAAAAGAATCTCCAATAATAGAAATTGTACTACCTTTTTCTATATTGTCTAATCCTAACCAACCATATTTATTAACATTCCATTTTTCATTAGCTCTGGTATAATAACCAGATTGGCCTTGTTTAAATTTCTGTATTTTATGCCTATCTAAGTAACGTTCTGGTATGTCAGGTACTAATTTAAAAACCCTGACAGTTAACTCTCCTAAAAGTGATGTGAACATAACAAAAAGGGTTACATTGATTAAAAATCTTATCATATCAACTAAAATTGAAAGTATATGTAAGCCTGTTCATTTCCACCCAACATTATTATTATAAATATCATTACAATATATAAAGACCATCTAAAAAACTTATTTAATTTTAATTCCAAATCCTCAGTCACAAATTCTTTTTTTCTGGTTAACCATTCCGATATTATAAATACCATTGAAAACATTGAGACTTTTATAATATTATTTACATCAGTAAATTTTGGAAATGAAAAAGTTGACAACGAAAATACTTCAGACAGGTAATCTAAAGCTATAGAGACTGTTTCAGCCTTGAATATCACCAAACTTATGGTCCAAAGTAAAAAAGTGCCAATAATTTTAAAAAAATCAAAAAAAGATGGCAAACCATATCTATTAACTTTTAATTTCTTTTTCTTAAAAATTGTTCCAGAAATTATTAAGGGTATAAATAAAAGTCCATGGTAAAAACCAAAAACTACAAAGGTCCAATTAGGTCCATGCCATAAACCAACCAAAACCATATTAATTATAATTGCAAGTATTATTCCTGTACGACCAAGGTTTCTAAATTTAATATTAAGTGGGATAAAAATGTAATCTGTTAACCAAGAAGTTAATGACATATGCCAATTTCTCCAAAACTCAGCAATATTCCTTGAAAAATATGGCATGTTAAAGTTTTTTGTGATTTTTAAACCAAATATTTTACCAATACCTATAGCCATATGAGAATACCCAGAAAAATCTGTATAAAGTTGAATACTATATAGGGCGGCAATAATTAACAATGTACTACCAGACTGATTAGGAATGTCTTGCCAAATAGAATTAATAATATCCGATAAATTGTCTGCGATAACCATTTTTTGTAATAAACCCCAAAGTAATTGGCGACAACCATTGACAACTAAATTATAATTAAACAAACGTTTTGTTTGTAATTGAGGAATAAAACTATTTGGTCTATCTATTGGGCCAGACATAATAGTTGGAAAAAAGGCAATATAAGTAGCAAAACTCACAAAATCTCTAGTTGCTTCTATTTGACCTCTTTTAACTTCTATTAAATAACTTATTAATCTAAATGTGAAAAAACTTATTCCTAATGGTATAATAATATCAAAGGCTCCTGAATTTACATTCAATCCAATTGAATTAAATAAATTAGCAAAAGATTCAATAAAGAAATTTAAGTACTTAAAATATAGTAAAAAACAAATTCCCAGAAGTACACCTAATGTGGTGAAAAAAGATGATTTTTTTAAATTATTTTGTGTTAAAATTCCTAAAAAATAAAAAATTATAGTAGAAACGAGTAGTAAAGGAACCATCCTCCAATCTGCAAAACCATAAAAGAAATAACTAGCAAAAAGTAGTAACCAATTCTGTGCTTTTGTTTTATTTTTTAGCGGAAAATAATAGAGAAAAAACACAATAATAAAAAATATTGAAAAACTGAATGAATTAAATATCATATTATTTTATGTTTGATCCTGCGTTCATTAATAAATCCAAACCATTGATATGTTTTCCTGCGTTTGTAAGAAAAAGAACAGTTTCTGCAACTTCTTCTATTGTTATAAGGCTCTGTATTGGACTGTTTAGTTTTATTTGTTCAACTATTCTATCATCAAAATTAGCTGTTAAGGCAGCTTTCATAAAAGAAGGAGATACCGAATTAGAGGTGATATTAAACTGAGAATTCTCATTAGCCCAAACTTTAGTCAACTTCTCTAAATAAGCTTTATTGGAGATATAACTAGACATTCCTGTTGGTGGAAGATTTGTTAAACCAGACGACAAGATCGTAATTATTTTTCCTTGCTTTTTCTTACGAAATATCTTAATTGCCTCTTGAGTTATCTTTATTGTAGGAATAATGTTATTCATGAAATCGTTTACAAAGTCTGATGGAGGACTTTTATGAAAATGTTTTTGATTAATTTTACCACAATACGCATTATTGATTAGAACATCTAAATCCATTTCTTTCATTTGATTTTGTAATGAGAGTAATTCAAAATTATCACTAAAATCACATTTTATTGAAACTGCGTTTTCAAATTTTTTTTCTATTTTTTTTGCTTTTTCTTGAGAGTTACTATACGTAAAATAAACTCTATTTATTTTACATTCTACTAGCTTTTCTGTTATGGATTCTCCTAAACCTGAGGCTCCTCCTGTGATTAATATGTTCATATTATACCTATTTGAATTTTTCCTTTAGCAACAATTTTTTTCTCTAAATTTCTAAAATAGTATTTAAATTCAATTGCATTTACAGATTCATATACACCAGAAACTGAGGCTGTAAATTTTAATTTATCATCTAAATAAACTGGATTTTTAAATTGAATTTCTTGAGAGTGAATTATAACATCTTTTGTAGGCAAGCATTCACCTATAAAGTAAGATATAAATGCATTTAATATATTACCATGCATTACTATTCCTTTAAACCCCTTAGAAATGGCAAACTCATTGTTAGTATGTAATGGGTTTCTATCTTCAGATAATTGTATGAAATTTTGGTGTGTATTCTTAAAAATAACAAAAGATTCTTCAAATTTATCATTAATGTTATAAATCATATTCGTTTTGTTTGAGTATTGAGTTTAATTTTCTTTTATACAATCCATCATCTCTCCAACATTCTTCCATGAAAGAATTTCGTTTGAAGTAAATTTAACTTTAAATTGCTTTTCAACTGCTACAACCAACATTATATGGGTTAATGAATCCCAATCATCTATATCTTCGGCTGTCGTTTCTGGTGTCAATATGATAGTCTCATCATCTAATTGATCATGAAAAATTTCTTCTATTTGACTTAACATTTCTTTACTATTCATTTTTTATTATTATTTATTATTTATAAAAGATTCTTTGCTTGAGTAGTCATTAACATCTAGCTCATATAGATTTTGCCCATCTTTATTTTTAAGAGAAAATCCGAGTTTGTTATAATGTCTTGCAACCATTTTATTTTTAGGCGTAGCTATGTATTCACCAATTACTTTTGTAAAACCGTTTTCTTTAGCATAATACATTATTGTGTTTAATGTGAAGTTTTCCATGCCCCGTTTTAATACACGACAGCTCATTAACCACGTGTTAATGAAAAGGGTTTTCGCATCTTGTTTTTCTAGTATAATAACACAAATCAGTCCATTTTCTCCAAACTTGTCAGAAAGTGTAAAACTTAAACCTATGTAATTACTTACATCTTTAGAAATATTTTCTATTTCTGCTTCGGTAAATCTTATTGTACGAAGGTTAAATTGATTACTACGTTGAGTAAGTTGAGAAATCCTAGGGAAATTAAATTTCTCGAAAGGTTTTACATCAGAAAGCATATCCATACTCTTTAGAAACTCTGCTTCATTTGTAAAATTCTTTTGTAATGTAACTCTTTTAGATTCAACTTGATACTGTCTTGTACGATCAAGATCTGTATTTGAATATGATACTGTTTCAAAAAGATTTAAACTATAAAGATATTCTAAATATTCTCCTGGGTCTTTTGGAAGTTCAGGAACAGTTATACCTGGTATATTTTGGCGAACTATATTTCTTTCAAAAGGATTATCATCTAAAAACACCATAGAATCAAATCCTATATTTAAGATAGATTGTATTTTTCTGATATTATCGGCTTTATTTTCCCAATTGGCAATAAACACAGCAATGTCCTCTAATCTTAATATCATTTCTGGATGCTTTTCAAAAGGCTCTTTTGCTGTGTCTTCATTATTTTTAGAACACACTGCAATGATAATTCCTCTATTTTTTAATTCTTTTGCCCAATATTGAAATTCAGTAAAAGCTTTACCGATACCAACGCCATGTCCTACTTGAATATTTTCTATACCATCATCTCCTATTACTCCGCCCCACATAGTATTGTCTAAATCTAATATTAGACATTTATTAAATTTTCCTTGTGCTGCACTAATAATATCCATTGTACGAGAAGCCACATAAGGAATTGCATCTATGGAAAGAGTCATTTCTGTAGTTACGTATACAGATGAATCAAACATCATATTTCGCCCAAATTTATTTTGTAAAGCAGCGATATCACAAACAAATAGGTTTAAATGTTGTTGAGCTAAATTCATAAGTTCGTAATTAAGTTTTCTTACTTGATAAGTAAAAGAGCTTTCAACTTTATTTGCATAGCTACCAAAGATATTATCTTCAATTTCTGGATAATTAAAGTATACAAGTCTAGCGTCTGTTAATTTACAGATTAATTCAATAAACTCTAGTCTTTCTTTTGCTAAATGAATTTTATCCTCAACAGGTTTTTTATTATACCTAGATAATAATTTATGAGTAGATTGAGAAACTACCACGTAATCCGCTTTAAAACTATATAGTTCTGAAGTTGGATCAAGAAATTGTCTTTCTACTTGATTGTAATCTGCTTCAAAAAGTTCTATATTATATCCTCTTTCTATTCCTATTCCCTTGATTGCTATAGCAAGAAACTGAGTTGCATTATCTCCTAATAAAGCAATTTTTATATTTGAAAATGTTTTAGTATCTTTTTTTAGATTTTTTTTTAATTCATTTAATGTACTTATCATTAGATTTTTTTAATTCGTTATATGATTTTATTATAATAATTATTTTTTCTTTAATATTATATTCTTTTCTTCTTTTGAAAGATACAATAACCAAATTGCCACTATATATACAAGACTTGTAATTGCGACATTAATTATAAGCTCTAACCAGTTTGTTATAGAGTTCATTTTAAATAAGAGCACAAAAACTAAAAAAACAACTGCAATTATAGGAAGCGCCTTAAACCAAACTTCTCTAAAAAAAACAAATATATTAACCCCAACTTTTCTCCACAAAAGGAAATTTGTAGCACCATAACCTAAAAATAAGCTAATGCATGTTGAACCTGCTGCTCCTTTAATACCATATTCTTTTATAAAAAAAACAGTTAACCCAATGTTTAATATTGAGACTACTAGTATTATGACAGCCCTATGCCAATAATAACCATATAATTGAAGAAACGTATTTCTTAAATTTCCAATAATTTCTACTGAAAAAGGAATCATTACTAAAACTAGAATATAATAGGATATATGATAATCTTCTCCCAGCCATATTATTAAAAAAGATTTTCCCCAGAAAATTAAGTTTAAAACAATTGCCAAAACTACTATTAATTGTATTCTAGATGTTTGTATATAATTTTCTGTTAATTTAACCAAACTGTAATTAGCATCTATTTTTTTTATCAAATCTGGCGTCATAATTCTAGAGATTGCTGTAGAAAAGCTTAAGATATACTTTTGAAAAACAATACCCATTGCATAAAAAGTAACCATTGTAGTTCCTATCATTGACCCAATAATAATATTATCTAATTTCCAATAAATTTGTTCTACAATAATTACGATGAATATAGGACCCCCATACAATGCTATCTTTTTTACAAACTCTTTCGAAGGACTATACGTTGGATATGCAATTTTCATTTTCGACCGCACATAAAAAAACTTAAATAATATATTACTCACATTAAAAAATGTTGCGATGGCAACCATGGTTACTACTCCAAAATCGTTGTGTAAAAACACGACTATTATAACAGTTGTCGCTGTAAAAACCAAGATATCTCCCAATTTCAATAGAATAAATCTTTCATAGGAATTAAGAATCGCACCAGTTGGATTGAAAAAAATTGTAAAAACAACGCTTATAATGGATAGCAAATACATTTGTTTAAAATCAAACATTTGCTGATGATTAAAATCAGAAAATAAAAGTGGTAAACAATAATATACAATAATACTTACTGCAATAACCAAGAGCGTCAATACAGAATAAATGGTACTGATACTCCCTAATATTTTATTTTTTTCTATTTCAGAATCCTCTTTTCTATAACGAACAAAAAAACGAAGTGAACTATCATTTATGCCAAAATCTAAAATAGCAATGTAGGCGATTATTGAACCCACAATGCTAAACAAGCCATAATTATCTTTACCTATTTTATCCAAAACAAAAGGGATGTAAGTAAACGTAACTGCTAATTTAAAAAAAATGTTAAAAAAAGATAAAATAGTTCCTACTTTTTTTTGTCCCATAACTATATTAAAAGAGCGCTATTAACTGTTCAACTTTATAATTATCATTAATTATATTATTTGGCATACCATTTATTGCTGTGACTTTAAAATCTGAATCATTTTCTAAAACCCTTTTCATTCCATCAACGATACTTTCAAAATTGTTTTCAAAAACAAAACCATTTACCCCATTTTCTATCTGCTCTCTTATGCCTGAAAATTCTGTTGCAACCAATGGTCTTTCCAATATTTTTGCTTCATTTACAACACCACAAAATCCTTCATAATATGATAGTACTGCGACTAAATCTGCTCTTACAAAATATGGATAAGGGTTCGGTTTAGAACCCAGCAAGATCATCTTGTTTTCTAAATTTAATTTAATTATATATTCTTGAAGTTTTTCAAAATCTATTCCATCTCCAATAACAAACCATTTAATTAAATATCCTTGTTTTAATAATTCTTTTAAAATCTCTGCCATTCTAAAAGCACCTTTTGATTTTTCTTGTATTCTACAAACAGTTAGAATATTTACGTTTTCTTTAGACCATGAAGGATCTTTTATATTTTCTTTTGATTTCTCTTGAATAATTTCTGATTGTAGTAAATTGTAAATTTTCTTTCCTTTTTCTTTTAAATTAGGAAATAATTCACAAAATGAATCCAAGGCAGTCTCTGAAACACAAACATAATTATCTATGAATTTACTGTATTTTTTAATTTGATTCTGAGCTTTATGATTTGTGTCGCAACTTTTCAAATCACTCCTTATAAATTGAATATAACGATCTGCTTTTATATTTTTTAGACAAAATTTTGGTGACAAACCATGCAATCCTATAATCACTGTTTTGTAAGATTTAAACTTGTAAACAAAACCCTTTAAAAATTCTTCTATTCGAGTAAGTGTATATAATAATAAATATAAAAACTTTAATACTCCTTTATTTTCAGCATATTTAACTCCAAAATTCCCAGAACGTAACCAATTTACTTGTGCTCTAGCATCAATTTCATTTTGAAACTCTCCTCCATTTGCAATCAATAAAACTTCAACACTAAATCCTTTATCTAATAATTTTGTAATCAATTTTGAAGTTGATCTTTCTGCCCCTCCTAAATTGAAAATGGAATAATATATAAGTATTTTCTGTTGTGTATACTTCACAATCTTTATTTTATTAAATTTTTCATCCAAAAAAGGAATTCTTTCAATTCACTTTTCAAGCCACCTCCATATAATTTTCGAAATTTCTTTAATAAAACTTGATCAACCCCTACCTTCTTAAACTCATTAATCGTACATTTTTCTATTTCTGTATTAAAATTTCCAATTCCCGAAGTACTATGAACACCAGATCCATCCCATCCATTTGGAATTATTTTAGATTTCACAGGATAATAGCTCAATTTATTCATATGAAACAAATTGAAGCCAAAACGTATAGACCAAGATTGTACATTTTTTTCCATTTGTCGGTCCAATCGAATAGATCTATCAAAACCTGTTTGATTGAATTTTCTTCGTTGAAAGTATTTTTTTCGATAAGTATCATAAAATGAAACATCCCAATCTATCTCGTTCCAAATATTTTTCCAAGTCCCCCATCCAAAAGAGCAATTTCTAGGAATTGCATAAGTCCTTTCACTGTATTCCTTCTCTGATATTTTTAACGGGTTGTATCCTGTAACAGAACCTGCATCTGAATCTTTATAAAATACCAACGCATCATTCATATATTTTATAAAATCTGAAGAAGTAATCAAATCATCTTCTAAAACAATAACTGAATCATATTCTAAAAAAACTTGGGATACTCCACTTATTACAGAATTAGCCAAGCCTTTGTTTTCTTTACTTTCAAAAATAATTACATTTTTGAAAATACTTTGAGCTTTCATAGCATGTAATAATGTTCTAACTTCTTTAATTTTTGCAAAATCTTTAGTATTTCTTGGTCCGTCTGAAAAAATGTAAAGATTGGTTTCGGCTACAAGTTGATTGGCTGCTAAAGCATTTAAAGTTTCGGCAGTATGTTTTGGTCTATTAAATGTAAATAATACAACAGGTGCTAATTTCATATTATTTTAAGATAAAATACTTCTATAACAATTTAACAAATCGTTCAAGTTTTTCTCAGGATTATGTGTTCCACTTGCCTTTATCATTGCATTTTTACTTAATTTTTCCGCCAACTCTTTACTGTCAAAAATTCTTTTTATTTGAAAGGCAAGCATTCTTGGGTCATTATCTCTGTAATGCAACGCCTCTATTTGATCTGTTGCCATATCTGCAACACCTCCATTAAAAGAAGTAATACATGGCACACCCATTATCATGGCTTCACCTAATGTATTTGGACTATTTTCTATAATAGAGCTCATAACATATACATTTATTTTAGAAATTTGTTGCGCCATTTCTTGCTCTTGCAATACACCTAAAAAAATAATATTGTCTTCTAAATCTAATTTTTTTATAATCCTTTGTAATAAAGCTCTATATCCAAAATATGATTTCCAATCTTTTATATTCTTTTCATATTTATGACCCGTGATATATAATTTTATATCTGGATACTCTTCTTTTAACAACCCTATTGCCTCTAATACAAAATGTGCTCCTTTTCTAGCTTGTGCAGAGTTACCGATGAAGACTGAATGTTTGATTACTTCTTTACCATCTTGTTTAATTTTGTAAAAAGACGGTCTTAAAATTCTTGCACAATGATAATAGGGCGCAGATGGATTATGAAAATAGGAGTTTGCCCTGTCCCATGTTGTTCTACCAAGAATATTCTTCGCTTTTTTAATGGTGTCTTTTTCTATAACCAAACGTTTGTTAAAAACAAATTTTTTATTGAGCATTGATAACCCAGCAAAAAGTGTGTTTTTAAAATTTAAACTAAATAAATACTTATAGATGTTTAACCCTCCATATTCATAGGGCTCATAACCATTTAAGACACCTTGTAGGCTTAATACATTTAAACCTTTCCACAAAGATAAAAAGGTATTGGTATACTTCTGCTCAGATCCTTCAGCATGCACTAAATCTGGTTTAAAATGATTAAATACTTTTAAGCAATCTTCTTCATTTACATCAAATCTATTTTTCTTTTTTTGGGGTACATAATAATAGGTTACACCATCTTTTTCTTTTATCAAGAATTTGTCAGTTGGCGACTTCATTGCTATACCAATCTTAAACTCTTCTAATTTAGATAATTCATCTATCATTTGAGATACCCAACCTCCAAAAGGTACTTTAGGACCATTAATTAATTCGCTTGCCTGCGGTATAACAATACCTGTCAACCATAAAATTTTTTTCATCTATTCATCTTATTAAAAAAACGAATCGTTTCTTCTTTATATTCTGTATAATAAAAAGGATTGTTCCCCCTACATTTATTTATAATACCTTTTAAATTCTCTATTTCCATGCATAAAATCTCTTTAATACATTTTGAAAACTCACTTACATTAGTGTTACTCACTAAAAACCCATTACTTTTATTTACATGCCAATCTATATCAGACGTTTTATTTGTTAGTACAGGCAACCCATATTTAAAAGCTTCAAATACTTTAGTAGGGTACCCTGAGCTACTAACTCTATTTATCTCTCTAGCAAAAACAACAATATTTGATTTTTTAATAATATCAATACACTCCTCATTTCTAACTTTTCCATAACAAACTAAGTTATCCTCTAATTTTATAATATCATTTCTTATAGTATCAATTTTTAATAAATCATCCTTTAATAATCCTACAATTTTTAAAGTAAAATTATTATGTAGTGACTTAGTGTTGGCAAAGGCTTTAATTACAATATCTAATCTATCCTTACTAAAGTTTTTACCAGGAGAACCAGCATAAACAAAAATTAAATTATTTTTATCTATTATAATTTCATTTTCGGAATGAAATTTATCAATGGTTACAAAAGGGAGTCTTAAATTATTGGTCGTATTGTAAATCTTCTGCAAATAGGAAGACGCTATTATTTTATTAGGGCATTTTTTATTTAACATGAGCATGCGCCATTCATTCAAAAAAAAACGTAATCCTTTTATTAAAGTAAACTTACCGTCTATTCCATACCATTCAGTAATATCTGGTATAAGGATGATACTATTAGATGCACAATATTTAATTAGTTTATTAAAAGAAATTGGGGGGTAATTATATGCTATTATATAATCTATTTTATTAACTGAAGACTCTACTTTAGACTTAATTGTAGTAATATCATTTGCAAAACTCTTTTTGGATTCTTCAATATCAAAAACTTCAACACCTTTTATATAAATGGAATTTTCATTTTCTTTTAAACAGATTTTACCTAAAATTTTAACATCAAAATTTAAATTTTGAAAAAATCTAACATTTTCAATAACTCTTACAGAGCTCGCATTTGTTTTATCAAAATTAAACCCTCCTATATATAAAATATTTCCTTTACCTTCTTTAGTAATCATATCGTAATTAATCCTTTATCATCCATATTTACAGAACAAGCAAGTAATAAATAAATAATCCCATTATGCATCGCAAAATTATTAAATAAGCCTAATATGATTGTTGCCCAAAATAAACAAACAAAATAATACCTATACTGTGAAGGGATTTTTTTGCTTATATTCAAATAGGGTTTTCTTAATAAAGAGATAAATAAAATCCCAATAAAAATGCCGAATTGGGCAAAAATATCAAGAATACTTGAGTGCTTTCCCAGATCATCAATACTTAATTTGCCAATTAAAGGATTAAAAAAAAATTGCCTTAAACTTCTTTCGTAGCGTTCACTTCTAAGTGTAATAGTGTTATTTTCAGAACTATTACCATTTAATGTATTAAAAATATCAGTATGTTTAAGTCCTAAAGATGTTCCTTCTACCAGAGGATAAGATAGTCTTTCGATTTTATCAATATTATTAAAAATAAAAAAAATTCCAACCATAAAAATTAAAATAAATAATACCCTATTTGTACTCTTTTTTGATAAAATAAATAAGATAAAAAGTTGAAATACCGATACTATAATTGCGATTAAAAAATTAGCTATTAAAATAACCAAAATAGCAAATACTATATTTATCCAAGCTAAAAATTTAATCCACTTATTATTTGTTGTTTTTTTTAAAAAGAAAAGAATTGGATATATAACCGCATTCATATAAATGACTCCATACCCACCAACTCCTGATTGAGTTAATGCAAGCGCTCCATCTCCACTTTTAGCTAAACTTCTGGCGGCATGTGAATCGACTAACAGTCCAAAATAAGTACCGATTAAAGCAATTATGTTAAATGATAAAATTATTATTAATAATTGCTCTTTTTTTAATAAACTAAATTTTAATACTATAGAAGAAATTAATATTAAAATTAAAAAAATATAAAGTTGTAGATGCCTTAATAAAAAACCACTTTGTGATGCAACGGTATTAACTATAAGTGTATAGATTATAAAAAATAAAGTAGTTAATAAAAAATATTTATTGACTACTTTAAAATATTTTATAATTATAATTAAAATTGACGTAGCAGCCATAATTCTTGCTATTATATTGAAAGCAAAAAAAGGTATCATTATCCACAGCAAAATAAATATGAATAATAAGTTGGAATTTATTGTAAAAAAAATTTTTTTTATCACTTTTTGTATCTAATTACATTTTGATTTATAAAATAGTTTATAAATTTCTTTCTGAATATTTTTTTTTTAGGATAATATTTATAATAATTAATTAACTAGTTTTGAGCGAAATACTCTTAATAGAGTAACATTTAAAGTCTGCCATCAACATGGTTGTTATTAATAAAATTCTTAACATCATAAACTATAGAATTCTCATTTTTTAATGATAAGAAATCAATCTTATTAAATTTATTATGAGAAACAGTTAAAACAATTGTATCGAACTTTTCATTGGGTATGGATTTTAAAGACTCTAATCCATACTCATGCATCACCTCTTCTTCATTTGCCCAAGGGTCATGAATTGTAATGTTAGTCCCATAATCTTTTAATGCTTTTATAAGATCTACTGCTTTAGTATTTCTAACATCTGGGCAATTTTCCTTAAATGTGATGCCTAAAATAAGTACCCGAGCGCCATTAACTGGAACATTCTTTTTAATCATACATTTTACAATTTGGGAGGCTACATAATCTCCCATTCCATCATTTAATCTGCGACCAGCCAGAATTATTTCTGGGTGGTAGCCATTTTCTTGCGCTTTTTGAGCCAGATAATATGGATCAACACCAATACAATGCCCACCAACAAGTCCTGGTTTAAAGGGTAAAAAATTCCATTTTGTCCCGGCAGCTTCCAACACATCATGGGTGTTGATATCCATTAAATTAAATATCTTGGCGAGTTCATTCACAAAAGCAATATTAATATCACGTTGAGAGTTTTCAATTACTTTAGATGCCTCCGCTACTTTAATGGTTGGCGCCAAATGCGTGCCTGCTGTAATCACAGATTTGTATAAATCATTTACCTTTTCTCCAACTTCAGGTGTTGATCCTGAAGTAACTTTTAGTATCTTTTCTACGGTATGTTCTTTATCTCCTGGGTTAATTCTTTCTGGTGAATATCCTGCATAAAAATCTTTATTAAATTCTAACCCAGAAACTTTTTCTAGAACTGGCACACAATCTTCTTCTGTGCAGCCAGGATACACTGTAGATTCATAAATCACGATATCTCCATTTTTTAATACCGCGCCAACTGTTTCACTTGCTTTTATAAGTGGTCTTAAAATAGGTCTGTTGTTTTTATCAACAGGTGTAGGAACTGTAATAATGTAATAATTACAATCCTTGATTTTATTTAACTCATTGGTGCAAAAGAGTCCAATTTCATCTGAGTCTTCACTGATTAAAACAGATTGTAATGTTTCATTGTCGATCTCTAAGGTTGAATCAATACCAGTCATTAACTCAGTTATTCTATTTGTATTGATATCAAATCCAACTACTGGATATTTGGTTGCAAAAAGCCTTGCTAAAGGTAAACCCACATATCCTAAACCTATAATTGCTATTTTATCTTTTTTCATATTTTTTTATAAATTTTCCCAATACCATTTAACAGCCTCTTTCAAACCTTGCTGCAGGGTAAACTGTGGATTATAATTTAAATTTTCTTTTGCTTTATCAACACTTGCGTGTGAGTGAGGGATGTCACCCGCTCTATTTGGGCCGTATACAACTTCAACATTTGAAATTTTAGAATCAAACTCAGATAAATACTCCTTTAAGTATCCCATTAAATCATTCAATGTATTACGATCACCATAGGCTACATTATAAATAGTATTAATCGCTTTTTCATTAGTTGTGACTAGGCTTAATAAATTTGCCTGTATCACATTATCAATGTAGGTGAAGTCTCTTGAGTAGTTTCCATCGCCATTAATGACTGGAGATTCTCCTTTCATGAGTTGGCTTACAAATTTTGGAATCACTGCTGCGTAAGCTCCATTTGGATCTTGCTTTCTACCAAAAACATTGAAATACCGTAAGCCAATTGTCTCTAAACCATACGTTTTCGAAAAAATATCAGCATACAACTCGTTTACATATTTAGTAATTGCGTAAGGTGATAAAGGTTTACCGATAACATCTTCAACTTTTGGCATTGACTGCGAGTCTCCGTAGGTTGATGAGCTAGCTGCAAAAACAAATCTTTTCACTCCATTATCTCTTGCCGCTACCAGCATATTTAAAAAACCACTCACATTCACATCATTGGAAGTAATAGGGTCTTTAATAGACCTTGGCACGGATCCAAGTGCTGCTTGATGCAATACATAATCTACCTCTTTAGTGGCCCTTAAACAATCCTCAAGTTTTCTGATATCTCCCTCAATTAAAACAAAATTAGGGTCATCGAGAAATTCTTTGATGTTTTCTCTTTTACCTGTAGCAAAATTGTCCAAACAAACGACTTTGTTTTTTTTTTCAAGCAAAGTCTCGCATAAGTTTGATCCAATAAAACCTGCACCTCCAGTGACAAGAATCGTTTTATTACTTAATTCAATATTCATTGACTTTTTATATTTTTCTCGACTACCACCGGTAGTCACTTGTTATTTTGCTATTATTAAATAGCCACTTTTGATTGTACTAAAAACCAATTATTTAACAGCTCTTCTCTGTTGTATAACATATTTTTCTTGGTCTCCCAATCTATCACCTCAACCCCTGCATGCTCACAAATAGCCTGCCCTGCTGCGGTATCCCACTCCATAGTTGGCGCAAAACGGGGGTAGCAATTGGCAGTACCCTGAGCTACCATACATAGTTTTAAAGAGCTTCCTTTTGAGATTAATTTTACCTCTCCATGTATGTCTCGCATTTTCTCAATATAACCTTCTGTCTCTGCAGACATATGAGATCTACTAGCAACAATGGTAAAAGTGTTATCTTCTCTTTGCAAAGGTAATTTATTGGCTTTTGCTATTAAAGATTCAACATCATAATCTTTAAGATCTACATCAACTTTAAAAGCGCCTAATTCTTTACTGGAAAAATAGAGATCACCAGTTACAGGTACAAAAATAACACCCATAAGCGGTCTATTATTCTCTATAAGAGCAATATTAACCGTAAACTCTCCATTGCGTTTTATAAATTCTTTAGTTCCATCTATTGGATCTACAATCCAAAGCTGTTTCCAATCTTTACGCTCCTTGTATGGGATGTCTCTACCCTCTTCAGAGAGTACAGGAATACCTGTAGTCTCTAGGTAAGACATAATTACATTGTGGGAAGTAGTGTCTGCGCGGGTTAAAGGAGAGTTATCTCCTTTAATCTCTATATCAAAGGCTCCAGAGTGATAAATTTCTAGAATGGCTTTACCGGCATGTAAAGCGGCAGTGATGGCTTTATGTAATAACTGTTTCATTATTTTATAATCATCCCCGCTCCAATGGTTTCGTTGGTTTGCTCATCAATGATTATGATACTACCCGTTTGGCGGTTTTTTTTATAGGCGTCATAAAAAAGCGGCTTAGCCGTTCGCAGTGATATACGCCCTATATCATTCATATCTAGTGTATCTATATCTTGTAAGCGGTGCAGGGTATTGATGTCTATTTTATACTTTAACTCTTTAACCATTCCCAGACAATGCTTGGTGGTATGTTTAATAACTACCTTAGTACGCGGCTTTAATGGATTGCTGCTCATCCAGGTAACTAGTACTTCTAGATCTTGGCCAATTTCTGGGACGTTATTCTCTCGTACAATCATATCTCCGCGGCTGGTGTCTATCTCATCCTGGAGGGTCATGGTTACAGACATAGGTGCAAAAGCTTCTGCAATCTGCTCTCCACCCAGCTCAATGGTTTTAATGGTAGTTACAAAACCCGATGGAAGGGTTTTTACTCTATCTCCGGGTTTAAACACTCCCCCATCTATGCGGCCTGTAAAACCTCTAAAATCTTGATTATCCAGAGTATGTGGCCGTATTACAGATTGTACAGGAAAACGGCAATCTATGTGGTTGTAATCACTAGAGATGTGCACCGTCTCTAAATGATACATCAAAGTACTGCCCTGATACCAATTCATGTTTGTTGAGCGGTGCACTACATTATCACCATTTAAAGCAGAGATGGGTATAAATTGTATGTCATTAATTTCTAGCTTAGAGGCAAATGCTTTAAAATCTGAGACAATAGTGTCATACACTTTTTGGCTATATTCAACCAAATCCATTTTATTAATACATACAATGGCGTGGGGTATTCTAAGCAGTGAAGCAATAAATGAGTGCCTGTGTGTTTGCTCTAGCATGCCTTTACGCGCATCAATGAGTATAATGGCTAAGTTGGCAGTAGAGGCTCCCGTTACCATATTACGGGTGTACTGAATGTGTCCTGGGGTATCAGCAACTATAAATTTACGCTTTGGTGTTGCAAAATAGCGGTAGGCTACATCTATGGTAATGCCTTGCTCCCGCTCAGATTTGAGCCCGTCTGTAAGCAATGATAAATCTACATAATCAAAACCTTTGTTTTTACTAGAAGCTTCTACGGCATCCAA